>Ga0209715_1001553_pt1 | contig 18624 bp, 11 predicted proteins | sample COGITO_mtgs_1205_2_FD_184809 | JGI IMG/M metagenome (GOLD analysis project Ga0209715, IMG submission 184809) | Pelagic marine microbial communities from North Sea - COGITO_mtgs_120503 (SPAdes) (version 2) | ecosystem: Environmental > Aquatic > Marine > Epipelagic ...
TAGAAACCGTATAAATATTTTTTTGTTTTCTGAAAAACATGGAAACTTCATTGTGAGCTATTGTATAGAGCCAACTGCTAAACGGATGTCCTCGATCCTCGTATTTGGAAATGTTAGCCATTGCCTTTATGAAAGTTTGCTGAGTTAAATCGCCAGCAATATCCTCTTTTCCTCCAAGTCGTTTGAAGACAAAACGAAAAATTTGATCAAAATACTTATCATACAATACACCAAAATAATAGCTTTGGTCTTTGGCCAGAACGATTAGTTCAGATTCTGATAGATTTTTTATATTTCTTTTCTGATTCAAATAGAAGTGTTTCAGTTATAATGATAAAAAAAGTAGAAGTAACAGTAAATATTTTATGGAGTACTTAAACTGAGAGGTATTATTTTCCCATTCATCCATTGATCGGCATTTAATGCAAAGTCCACTACATATTCAGCCATTTTCATGGCCGATATTGGTGCTTCATATCCAGGGAAGGCTTCCTCAAGCATTTCGGTTTGGGCAGCTCCAAGACATAGACAATTCATTTTTATTGCTGTGTCTTTGTATTCTTCAGCAAATAGTTCGGTAAAAGAAACAACTGCTGCCTTTGAGGTCGAATAAGCTGTCAGCCCAGGAAACTTAACACTACCTTGAAATCCACCAATAGTGCTGATGTTTACGATATGTGCTTGCTCCATTTTAGGTAAGGCTGCTTGTACGGTTTGCATAACACCGATTGCATTTACCTGGTAACATTCCGATAAATCACTACTCGTCAATTCTACAAAAGGCTTATTAATAAGTTTTCCCGCATTATTTATAAGAATGTCAATTGATTTGAAAGAATTAAAAATATGAGATGCTTGTTCTCTAACATCGTTTTTTGATAAATCGAACGAAAAGCATTTTACGTTCTTAAATGAAGAGAAATTGTTCTGCATTCGATCTAAATTTCTTGAAAGCGCCAGAATTGTATATGAGGAGTTAGAAGCTAATCGATTTACAATTTCTTTCCCAATTCCACGACTCGCGCCAACAACAACTATTGTTAATTTTTCTTCCATTACTAATATTCTATTCTTATCATATGTTTAATCATACGTTATGACAATTTCTTCACTTCTTGGGAATGATTGACATGCTAAAATATATCCTTCCTCTACTTCTTTGTCCGTTAAGGTATAATTCATTTTCATATAAACATCACCTTTCAATACTTTTCCTTTACAAGAGCTACACACTCCACCTTTGCATGAATATGGCATGTCAATGTCTTCATCAATTGCTTTGTCAAGAATAACTTTTTTAGAATCTAAGTCAAACGTAGTTGATGTGCCGTCTACGAGAATGCTAATTTTACTCTTTCCTAAAAAATTAGTATCCTCAGTATGTCCATCTGACTTAGTTAAAACGGGAGTAGTGAAAAGTTCGAATTTGATTTTGTCTTTCGCTACACCAAATAATTCTAAAGTTTCACTAATGTCTCGAATCATTTTTTCTGGACCACAAATAAAGAATACATCGGATTTTAAGATTTCCAAATTAGCTTTAATTAATGTGGTGAAACTCTCTTTTGATATTCGTCCTGAAATAAACCCTTCTTTTTCTTCCCGGCTTAAAAAATAAGTGCTTTTGGTAGAAGAAAGTTCATCAATTTCTGATTTAAATAAGATCTCATTCTCCGAACGATTTCCATAAAATAATGCTGCAGTGCCTTGATTTTTTTCAATTGATTTCAAGATTGATAATACAGGCGTAATTCCACTTCCAGCTGCAATGGCAACAATCTTATCAGTGTCACCCGGGAGAATGAAATTACCTTCAGGTTTAGTGGCTAAAATTTTCATTTCAGAGGTAACTTCATTGTTGAACCAAGCTGAAATGACACCATCTTTCACCTTTTTTATGGCAACTGATAGCATTTCGTCAGGTCCACTGCAAATTGAATAAGATCGACGATGTTCTTTTCCATTTAAAGTAATGCTAAAATTAATGTATTGACCTGGAGTGAAATTAAAAATACTTTTTAATTCCTCAGGAATAGAGAAAGTCACTTTCACTGTTTCTCCACCAATCTTTGCTGTCGAATCCACAGTTAACAGATGAAACCCTTTTGGTGTTTTTGTTTTGTTGGAATCACCGAATATTTTCTTGAAAAAAGCCATAATTTTATGTGTTAATTTTTATTCGTCATATGAAATAACAAGTTTTTCACTTGTAGGGTGAGATTGACAGGTCAGGATGTAACCTTCTGCTACCTCTTCATCAGAAAGGGCATAATTTTTTATCATCATCGCAGAGCCTTCCATTATTTTTGCTTTGCATGTACAACAAACTCCACCTTTACATGAAAAGGGTAAATCTAGTCCTGTTTCATTCCCGGCGTCTAGTAAAGAATTAGATGCTGAAAGCACATATTCAAACTCAAATTCATCGTCGTCGATAGTAATGTGAACGGTTGCTTCATCTAAGTGAGATTCAAGATCAACTTCATCAGGTTCATTACTTGTGAAAAGCTCAAAATTTATTTTCTGCTTTTCTACAGAATGCTCCATTAAAAAGTCTTTAGTGGAAAGAATCATTTCTTCTGGCCCACAAATGTAAAATGAATCAGAATTAATATTCAAGGCTCCTGCTTCAAGAAGTTCAGCACATTTTGCTTCATTAATTCGGCCACTGAATTCGTTCTTATCACTTTTTTCTCGTGTGAATAAATGGAAAACGTTTAGTTGATTTGGGAAATTTGATGATAATTTATCAATCTCGTCCATAAATATTGTAGAATCAGTATTTTTGTTTACGTAAAATAACGTTGCGCTATTCGATGAATGATCGAACAGCTGTTGTTTTACAATTGATAAAATAGGTGTAATTCCACTTCCAGCTGCAAAAAAAGTAGTTGATTTTTCATCATCAGAGGATATTTTGAATCCACCAAGCGGATTGGAAACATTTATTGCATCGCCAACTTTTAATTCAAGATTGGCATAACTTGAAAAAGATCCACCTTCAATTTTTTTGATTAAAACAGATATTTCGTTCTCGAAAGGCGCTTTCCAAATCGAATAAGCACGTCTTATTGTTTCATTATTAATTGTTGCTTCTAGAGTTAAATACTGTCCTGCGGTATATTTAAAATCAGAAGTTAAATTTTCTGGCACATCAAAAGTAATCGATACAGCGTCATTTGTTTCTTTTTTAATTCCCTTAATTCGAAGACTATAAAAATCCATCTATATTTTTTATTTGTTATTCTTATTTAGACAAAAATAGAACTTTTATAGACTTAGATAAAAATCTAAGGAAATAGTTACAAATGACTTTTGTCATCTTTTTTTTTAAAGATTATTCGTAACTTGCAATCAATACAAAAAATCGTTAACAATGACAGACTTAGATAAATTTTTAGAGAAAATAAATAACAATATAAAAATTGAACCAAAAGACTGGATGCCTGATGGTTATAGAAAGCATTTACAACGTCAAATGTCGCAGCATGCACATTCTGAGGTCATAGGGATGCAGCCAGAAGGGAATTGGATCACTCGAGCTCCTAGTTTGAGAGCTAAAGTTATCTTGCTTGCTAAAGTACAAGATGAAGCAGGTCATGGACAATATTTATATTCTGCGGCTGAAACTTTAGGTAAAAGTCGTGCAGTTTACATTGAAGAATTACAATCTCGAAAAGCAAAGTATTCAAGTATTTTTAATTATCCAACGCTTAATTGGGCAGATATGGGGGCAGTTGGATGGCTTGTTGATGGTGCAGCCATTGTGAATCAAGTTTCATTGCAAAAAACTTCTTACGGTCCGTATGCTCGCGCTATGGTTAAAATATGTAAAGAAGAAAGTTTTCATCAACGCCAAGGCTATGAGATTATTTCAAAAATGGCACTCGGTTCTCCAGAGCAAAAAGAAATGGCACAAGATGCAATGAATCGTTTTTGGTGGCCTTCGATAATGATGTTTGGCCCACATGACCAAGACTCAGCTAGAAGCGGTGATGCTATGAAATGGGGAATTAAAATTGAGTCAAATGATGATCTAAGGCAAAAGTTTATTGATAAAACAGTAGCTCAAGCAGAATTAATTGGTTTGACAATTCCAGATAAAGATTTGAAATGGAATGAGGAGACTAAGCACTATGACTTTGGCGCAATGGATTGGGATGAGTTTTGGAGTGTTGTGAATGGTGATGGTCCATGTAATGATGATAGAATTAATCATCACATTAAAGCACATGAAGAGGGAAGATGGGTGAGAGAAGCAGCTAATGCATACGCAGAAAAAAACAATTAATAAAAGAAAGATAAAACCACAATGGATAATCAAGGAGATATTTGGGAAGTATTTATTCAGAGTAAACCAGGCTTAGCTCATAAACATGTTGGAAATATACATGCTATGGGAAAGGAAATGGCACTTCAAAATGCACGTGATATGTATACAAGACGTCAAGAAGGTACATGCATTTGGGTTGTAAAATTTGCTGATATTACCTCTTCGATTCCAGAAGAAGATGGCAGCTTTTTTGAACCTTCTAATGATAAGATTTATAGACAAGCAGTACATTACATTATGCCGGAAGGGTCAAAAAATATTTAAAATGAAAAACGAGTTAATTAATTATTGTCTCCGTTTGGGAGATTCAAGCTTGATTCTTGGACAGCGTTTAGCTGAGTGGTGCAGTAAAGGGCCTATGCTGGAAGAAGACATCGCACTAACAAATATTTCTTTGGATTTTTTCGGTCAATCAAGAATGTTGTACTCCTACATTGCTGAACTAAAAGGCGGTGATGAAACTGAGGATACTGTTGCGTTTAGAAGAAATGAAAGAGAATTTTATAACATTTTATTAGCAGAACGACCAAATGGACACTTTGGAGATACAATTGTTCGAAGCTTTTTTGTAGATGCATTTAATTTTCATCATTATTCAAAACTAAGTCGTTTAGGTGATGGTACAGAAGAAAGCAAGTTAAAGGTTCAAACGTCATTAAACGAACTATGGACATATACTGGAGACATGTTCGATATGAGTGATGGAGATCATTTATTAAAAACCGAAGGGATAGCTGTTGATTTAGAAGAAATAAAACCGCTTTGGAATGCTACAATCGAAAGTGTCTTAAAGCGAGGAAAGTTAGATTTACCAGAAAGTAAATACATGCAAAAAGGAAGCAGAAATGCAATGCACTCAGAGTATTTGGGGCATCTTTTATGTGAAATGCAATATATCCAACGAGCGTACCCTAATTCTCAATGGTAAAAAAAAATAGCGATTGTCACTAGAGAAAAATATATGGAAATGGTTGGAAAAGGTTCCTGATCCAGAAATACCGGTGCTCTCAATTCTTGACCTTGGAGTTGTTCGAAGCGTCAAGGTTAACGATGAAGAAATACTTATTGAAATCACCTCTACGTATAGTGGATGTCCAGCTACAGATGTTTTTATTGCCGATATTAAGTCAGAGCTAGAAAAGCATAATTTGACAAATGTAAAAGTTCAAATGAAATATTCCCCTGCTTGGACTACTGATTGGATTACTGATAAGGGAAGAGTGAAGCTGAAAGAGTTCGGAATCGCACCACCAGTGAATGAACCTGATAAAAGCATTTTATTTGCAAAGTCATTTGTTGTTCCTTGTCCAAAATGTGACTCTGATGAAACACATTTGGTAAGTCAGTTTGGAAGCACAGCTTGTAAAGCACTTTATCAATGTGATAGCTGTCAAGAGCCTTATGATTACTTTAAATGCTTGAGGTGAATTATAGTTGTTAAACTGAAAGTTTGTATATTGATGAAAAACGATATAAAAATTAACTAAGATGATTAACAAAACACTAATAGTTACATTTATTGCGATTTCCTTATTCTTCATGGGATGCGATTCAGGTTCTTCAGCTGAAGAGTTTAATGGTAGCTTTTTTGAGCCTTCAGATGATACTACAGTCGAAGAACTTGCCAAAACAAGTGTGGTTCGAAAGGAAGTTAATGATACTTACGCCATTCAGATTCCAAGCGATTTAACAATGACAACGAGTTTAAATGATGATGCTTCTTTACAATATAATAATGTTTATAGCGAGAAATATATTATTGTAATTGACGAGGATAGAGATTTATTTGAAGATGCAATGAATGAAGCAGATTTATACGATGACGATATGTCTTTGATTGGCAATTTTGCAGAAATTCAACTATCCTCATTTAGCGAAGGGGTGACGATTATAAGTCAATCAAATGTTGTAAAAACAAAAGTGAATGGTCTAGATGCTCATCTTTATGCTTTTGATGCTCGAATAGAAGGAATAGACTTTGACATTAGCTACTGGATCGGATACATTGTAGGTAGTGAACGCTTGTATTCTGTCATGGCATGGACACTTGAATCATTAAAAGACAGTTATGAGAGCGAAGCAAATGCGATACTGAAGTCCTTAGAAGAATTATAAACAGAGTTACTTCACATTTTTTTCTGTCTAAAAAAAAATAATATTGGTTTGCGATGTTTAGTCTCACACCATTATTGTTAATTGAAACCCCCTAAATATTCATAAGACCTTATTTTATAAATTGTTTTGAGTTATCTTTCAAAGGTTGTTTTAACTATTATTTGACTACCTTAAAAAGTGATTTATTATGATGATTAACTACAGAGATTTAAAACTCATAAAATCCACGTTTATAACATTTTTCATTTTATTCATTAGTTTATTATTTATAACCTCTAGTCTATATTCACAAAATTATTCGAAGAATGATCAGTTGCTGGAGTATTTAGGCGATGAAAAATATGAAAATGTTTTATTGTCTAACCCAAGCTGTCTTCAGTACCTAAATGTTAGATGTGAGGAAGGATACCATATTTTGGATTATGTTGATGAGAAAATGTCTGATTTTCAAGTGGTAATAAAAATTCCAAAATTCAATACAGTCACCCAAAAACTTGAAGCTGTTTCACCGGAGGAGTTTTTGTTAGATCTAGAGTCAGAAGATTTCAATTTTTTAAAGTATAAGTTTCAATTTGAAAGAACTAAAGCTACCTATTATATTATAGGAGATTCGGGGAAAGTTATAATGATTTATCCTGTTGAATATATTAGTAAAATAATTAATTCAAAAAGATAAAAGATGAATTTTGCAAAAAAAAATAGAATCGGGTTTATTGGATTAATTATTTTATTGAGTTGGTCAATTTCATATTCTCAAGATTACACAATTGATAATGGAGGAACTGTAAATACATGTTCAGGAAATTTTTATGATTCTGGAGGTACTATTGGAGACTATTCTTCTGGTGAATCATTTACAATGACTTTTTGCTCGGATGTGGCAGGAGATCAAATTGTCATTGATTTTACAATGTTTGAGCTTGAGATTTTCTTTGATGATTTATCTATTTATGATGGCCCAAACACTTTGTCAACTCAGATTCCCGGAAGCCCTTTTTCAGGCACAACTTCTCCAGGAATAGTTACTTCATCTTCAGGTTGTTTGACTTTCGAGTTTAGCTCTGATGCATCGGCTAATTTTCCTGGTTGGGAAGCTGCTATTAGTTGTATTTCTCCACCACCTCCTACATGTTCAGATGGAATTCAGAATCAAGGTGAGACTGGAATTGATTGTGGAGGGCCATGTGCTGCTTGTGATATTTTGATTTCATCGGGCGGTACAATAAATACTTGCTCAGGTACTTTCTATGACTCAGGGGGTAATGGGGCAAATTATTCAAATGGAGAATTGAATGAAATGACAATATGTTCTTCTACACCTGGAGAAGTAGTTGTTGTTGATTTTTTAATGTTTGATATTGAGAATATCTTTGATGATTTATTTATTTATGATGGACCGAATACCGGATCAGCTCAGATTCCGGGTAGCCCATTTACGGGTACGCTATCGCCAGGTACTGTTACTTCATCTTCAGGATGTTTGACATTTGTATTTGAGTCTGACATTAGTGTTAGTGATATTGGTTGGGAAGCTGTTATTAGTTGTATCGTCCCACCGCCTCCCACATGTTCAGATGGCATTCAGAATCAAGGAGAAATTGACATTGATTGTGGTGGGCCATGTGCGCCATGTGTAGGTGTATATATTAGTGAGGGGGGAACGGTTAATGTTTGTGGTGATGTTTTTTATGATTCAGGAGGCCCTTCAGGTTTTTATGGAAATAATGAAGATGAATTAATTACAATTTGTCCTTCAATTCCGGGCCAAGCTGTAGTTCTTGATTTTACTTCATTTGATGTTGAAGGTACTGTAGCTGGTGATGTACTTTGTGTATATGATGGATTAGATATTTTAGCACCAACATTTGGTTGTTATTCGAATGATTCTCCTCTAACTGGAATTGTTCAGGCTAATAATCCTTCTGGCTGTGTTACTTTTTGGTTTCAATCTTCAGGCTCTATAACTAATGATGGATGGGTTGCCGATATTTCTTGCACTACCTTGTGTCAAACTGTTATAGCGACAGCAAATTTCTCGCCAGCACCTGACCCTGATGGAGTCATTAGACTTTGCCAAGGAGATGATTTACAATTGAATGGTGTTGGTGTATATCCTGATAATGGTTTTAGTTATACGCAGTCTGATGGGACTTCAACTTTTGACTGGTTTACAGGAGATGGAGGAACACAAACGGGCCAAAATTTTTCTTATAATTATCCGGTAGAGGGTGGTTTTTTAATTCAATTAGAAATATCTGACATAGAAGGATGTTCTAATGCAAATGATATTGATCAATTGGTATATGTCTCAACAACTCCTAACTTTGCTGGTTCAATCGCTAATCCTGATCCAATTTGCGCTGGAGACCCATCTGACATAACTGGTGTTGTGACTCCTGTATTGTATGAAATTATATGTACAGTTCCGAATTTTCCTTCACTTTCCTTGCCTGACGGCTCAGGAGTTTCATATCAAGCAAGTGTAAATTTAGATTGTTACCTGCCTGGACAAACTCTAGACAATATCAACGATCTTTTTGATATTTGCCTAAACATGGAGCATTCTTATATGGGCGATTTAAATATAGCAATACAATGTCCCAGTGGGGAAGTAATAGATTTAGTGAATTACCCTGGAAATGGCGGAGGAGGTACTTATTTAGGTATTCCGGTTGATAATGATGGTCAGCCAGCAGCTCAAGGCACGGGCTTTGATTATTGTTGGTCACCCACAGCCACAAACGGTACTTGGGGAGCGAACTCTGGTGGAACTTTAGCGGCTGGCACATATGAGGCTCAAGATAATATGGCTGGGTTAGTTGGTTGTACGATGAATGGTGACTGGACGGTAATTATTACAGATAATTTGGCTTCAGATAATGGATTTATCTTTAGCTGGAACATCAATTTTGATCCTGCTTTGCTTTCAACTACAACGACGTTTACACCAACTATAGTTAACTCTTCATGGTTGCCAGATCCTACAATTGTATCTGGAACAAATCCAATCACAGTTGAGCCAATAATTGCCGGATCTGCCTGTTACGTTTTTGAAGTTGAAGATAATTTTGGCTGTTTTTATGATACAACTATTTGCATTACAGTTGATTTGTCTCCCGTTTTGGACCCACCGAATGATATAATTGTTTGTGGTGATTATGTTTTACCAAGCATTACTGGTTCAAATTTAACAAATAATGAAGCGTATTTTACTGGAGCATTAGGTACTGGTACTCAATATAATGCTGGAGATGTCATCACTTCTAGTATCTCTCTCTTTGTATACGATGTACTTTCCGTTGCTCCATTTTGTGATGATGAAGAACCGTTAACTATAACAATAGTTCCTATGCTTATTGATGCTGGACCAGATCAAATAGTTTGTGTCGGTGGAACAAACGTAACAATTGGTGCCGATCCAATAACTTTGACAGAAGGGGCTAATTATACTTGGTCGAGTGCTGCAGGTTCAGGGACTATTGCCTTTTCAAACCCAGGGCAAGACAATGGCCAAGTGGTTGTTGCCCCTAGTGTAACTACTGATTACTTTTTGGAAATTAGTTTTGATGGGTGCATTGTTAACGATACAGTTACAATTTTTGTCGACGTACCACCAACAGCTTCTAATCCTTTGCCAATGGATGTTGAGTGCTTTGCTGATATATTAGGTCAAGATCCAACAGTTGTGACTGACGAGAATGACAATGGAGCGACACCAACAGTTGCATGGGAAGATGACACTTCAGATGGTTTAAGCTGTCCAGAGACAATACTAAGAAGATACCGAGTAACCGATGATTGTGCAAACTTCATTTTTGTTACACAGACTATTATTATTGAGCCAACAACAGTTCCAGTTGTTCCAGCTGATGGACTAAGTACTGTAAACTGTTTAGTTGATGCTCAAGTTGTACCAACAGCTCCAGCAGGCATTGTTGATGTTTGTGGTAATCCACTTACACCAGTAGTAACTACACCAGCAGATATTGCATGTGAAGGTGATATGGTTTACACGTTTACTTATACTGATTGTGCTGGCAACACAGCTGATTGGTTGTACACTTATACAATTGACATTCCAGCCTTTACTATTCCTTATGCAAATGACGTAAGTGTAGTAAACTGTGTAATTGATGCACAAGTTCAACCAGCAGATCCAGGAGTAGTAGTTGACATGTGTGGAACAACACTTCTTCCAGTTATTACAGCACCATCTCCAACAGGATGTACAGGAGTAGGAGCAGTATGGACATTTACTTATACTGATTGTGCTGGTAACACAGTAGATTGGACGTATACTTATACAGTAACATTGGCACCATTTGTTATCCCATTTGCAGATGATGCAAGTACAGTTAACTGTTTAGTTGATGCACAAGTTGAACCAATTCCCCCAGGAGTTGTTAATGATGCTTGTGGTAATGCACTTGTACCAGTAGTAACTACACCAGCAGATATTGCATGTGAGGGTGATATGGTTTACACGTTTACTTATACTGATTGTGCTGGCAACACAGCTGATTGGTTGTACACTTATACAATTGACATTCCAGCCTTTACTATTCCTTATACAAATGATGTAAGTGTTGTCAACTGTGTAATTGATGCACAAGTTCAGCCAGCAGATCCAGGAGTAGTAGTTGACATGTGTGGAACAACACTTCTTCCAGTTATTACAGCACCATCTCCAACAGGATGTACAGGAGTAGGAGCAGTATGGATCTTTACTTACACAGATTGTGCTGGTAACACAGCAGATTGGACGTATACTTATACAGTAGCATTAGCACCATTTGTTATCCCATTTACAGATGATGCAAGTACAGTTAACTGTTTAGTTGATGCACAAGTTGAACCAATTCCCCCAGGAGTTGTTAATGATGCTTGTGGTAATGTGATTGTACCAGTAGTAACTACACCTGCAGATATTGCATGTGAAGGAACAATGACTTACGTATTTACTTATACTGATTGTGCAGGTAACACATCTGATTGGTCGTATGTTTATACAATAGATATCTTAGCAATTGCAGTACCTGTTGTTCCAGCTAATGGATTAAGCACAGTTGACTGTTTAGTTGATGCTCAAGTTTTACCGACAGCTCCAGCAGGTATTGTTGATGTTTGTGGTAATGTACTTGTACCAGTAATGGTTGCACCAGCTGATATCCCATGTGAAGGTGATATGGTTTACACGTTTACTTATACTGACTGTTCTGGCAACACAACTGATTGGTTGTATACTTATACAATAAATATTCCAGCATTTACTGTTCCAGCTGATGTTTCAGAGGCTGTTGTTTGTATAGCAGACGTTGTTGTACCAACTCCACCATCAGGTATTGTTGACGCATGTGGTACTGCAGTTGTTCCAGTAATGACAGAGAATGCAGATCCAGTTTGTTTAGGTGATAAGATTTACACATTTACGTATACTGATTGTTCAGGTAATATTGCTGTCTGGACATATACAATTTCTATTAATGATAATGTTGCTCCAGTAATGGCAGCAGCACCGGGACCAGTTTCGGTACAATGCGGAGCTATACCAGCGATGACAACTTTGGCATACACAGACAACTGTGATGCACCAGGGACAGTTGCAGGAACAGATGGACCATTAGTTGGTGGTAACTGTGGTGGCACGATTACACGAACTTGGTCGTTTACAGATGCCTGTGGAAATATAGCTTCAGTATCACAAATAATTACAGTTGATGATACAATCGATCCAACGGCAACTGATCCAGCACCTCAAGTAGGTCTTCCTCCAGTTTTCGACCCCGCACAAGTTACAGATGCAGCAGATAACTGTGGTGTTCCTACCATAACAGATGGTGGAGATATATCTAGCGTAGGAACTTGTCCACAAATAATTACAAGAGAATATATTATTACAGATGCATGTTTAAATACGATTTCAGTTTTCCAAACATTTACAATAGAGGATCCAATATTAACGTTAAATGACACCACGGTTTGTTCACCGACTTTAGTTGATTTGACGGATCCGCTAATTTCAAGTACAAATGTGCCACCTTTAGCTTACTATACGGACCCTGGATTATCTCTTTTGGTTCCAGATCCAACAAGTGTTGGGGCAGGAACTTATTATGTCGAGGCAACAAACGCAAACGGAATATGCCCATCAATTGGAATAGTTACTGTAACAGTTACACCGACTCCAATATTAACGTTAAATGACACCACGGTTTGTTCGCCATTAACGGTTGACATTACAGCGGGTACTGTTTCAAGTACAGATGTTGGAACGATGCTTTACTATTCAGATGTTGCAATGACGATACTTGTTGCAGATGCCACAGCAGTTGGTGCAGGAACATATTATGTTGAGGCAACAAACGCAGGTTGTACTGCAAATGGTTCAATCACGGTAACAGTTAATACAACACCAACAATAACATTTCCACTTATTGACCCAGCGGTTTGTTCACCATTAACGGTTGACATTACATTAGGAACGGTTGCAAGTACAGATATTGGAACATTGTCTTATTACACAGATGCTGGATTATCAATTCCAGTGGCTGACCCAACAGCAGTTGGTGCAGGAATATATTATGTTGAGGCAACGAGCAATGGTTGTTCATCAAACGGTTCAGTGACTGCAATAGTAACGATAACACCAACATTAACATTTCCACTTATTGACCCAGCAGTTTGTTCACCAGCAACTGTTGACATTACAGTAGGAACTGTTGCAAGTACAGATATTGGAACATTGTCTTATTACACAGATGCTGGGTTATCAATTCCAGTGGCTGACCCAACAGCAGTTGGTGCAGGAATATATTATGTTGAGGCAACGAATAATGGTTGTTCATCAAACGGTTCAGTGACTGCAATAGTATCGACAACACCAACATTAACACTTGCAGATCCAGCACCAGTTTGTTCGCCATTAACGGTTGACATTACAGCGGGTGCTGTTTCAAGTTCAGATGTTGGAGCGATGCTTTACTATTCAGATGTCGCAATGACGATACTTGTGCCAGATGCAACAGCGGTTGGGGATGGAACATACTACATTGAGGCAACCAACAGTGGTTGTGCATCAAACGGTTCTGTGACAGTTATCGTTGTAACAACTCCAGAGGTTGATCCACATGGACCAATCACTGCTTGCGATACATATACACTTCCGGTGATTACAGGATTGAACCTTACGGGTACTGAAGCATACTATGATGCGGCAGGTGGATTAGGAAACGTTGTTACAGCCCCAATCACTTCTTCTACAACTCTTTTCATTTATGATGGTGTATCAGGTTGTTCAGATGAGCAAATAGTTGTCATTACCATCAATCCATTACCGACAGTAACTGTTGTGAGTGGTGGAGACACATATTGTGAGGGTGATGCAGTTTCTGACATCTTAGTTGATGTAACAGGAACAGCCAATTTCACAGTTGATTACACTCTAGACGGAGCTGTATTAAGTGCTTCAGGAACGACAAATCCACTTAGCTTAGGAAATGCAGCAGGAGTTTACATCATCACAAACATTACCGATGGTAATACATGTACAAATGGTGCGAATGGTTCACAAACAATTGTTGTCAACCCTATTCCATCAGCACCATTAGCAGGTACAGATTCAGAATATTGTTCAACGGTTGAGCCTAATTTGATGACGGTATCTGGAGGAGCAGGTACGTATACTTGGTATTCAGACGCTAGTTTGACTTCAGTTCTTGGAACAGAAACAACATTAAACCCTTCAACTTCTCTCGGTTTAACCACCTATTATGTTACCGAAACAGAGTTTGGATGTGAAGGTCCATCCTCACAAGTGAACATTTCAATTATAGGGTGTGAGATTACAATTCCAACGGCGTTTACACCAGATGGCGACTTAATGAATGATGACTGGGAGATTGTAGACCTTGACTTAACTTATCCAAATAATATTGTTTATGTTTACAACAGATGGGGTAATTTATTGTTTACATCAGAACAAGGAAGCTATGACTCAAGGCGTTGGGATGGAACATCCAAGGAAGAACTTCTTCCGGTTGGTTCATATTACTTCATCATTGAGTTCAATGACAAGGAAAACAAAACGGCAACAGGAGTGGTTTCAATCATATTAAATAAATAGAAAGACGGCAAAAATTAATCATAACAAACCTTCCTAATTTCGTAGAGTACATATTGACAAAACTAACTATACTTGACCTTGCTTATCTTTTCAATTGATAGATGAAAATTGTAAAAAAGAGCATCTACATAAGGTAAAGATATACGGGACAAACAAAACATTACCTGCTACCCAAACCTTTTAATGACTTCAATTACAAATTATTTAGAATTGTGCTCCTAAATTTCTGCAATGAAACTATGAACTTTATTGATACGGTTCATCTTAAACATGACTAGCTATCTTTTTGTTTTTTTTCCTATAGGTGGGTAAATATTTAAGTACAGCTGTGACTTACGATGTTGATTTTCAATAACAAATGATGTCATGTCTATTTTTTTCGTTGAATGATATGGATTCATTATCGGCATTAAAATTGTTGAAGATTTAGGCAACCTTTTGATAAGTTTTAAGTTATATTTGTGGAAACTAAACTCTAAACCTATGAAAAAATCCTTTATAACTCTCTCTATTATAATGGTAACCGTTTTATCATTTGGGCAGAACCAAACCCAACTAGTAAAAACTAATAATTCTAAATTAAACACGACTTCAGCTTCAGACTCCTTGAAGGCAATTCAGATTTACAACGATGATATCAATCGTCAAGTAATTCAAATAGATTCGCACTTGAATTCAATTCAAATTAAGTGGGATTACGTTATGAATAACTCATCCGAGAAAGCAATTGCCGATGAAAATGGATGGTTTGATGATATGACAAGAATCAAAAAAGAATTAGAAGATAAGAAACAAGTACTTATCAACTCACTACAATAGCATTTTACGTCTACTACTTATGAAAAAGAATTTACTATTTCTATTTGCGCTTATAGCGGCGCCAATAATCGGATATACACAAGGTGGGATAGATTGTTCATCTATGGAACCTATTTGTACTGATGTTGGATTATCATTTACTGCTAATTCAGGCGTAGGAGAAGCATCAGCTACTGATCCAGGAAATGATTATGGGTGCCTTATAACTCAACCAAATCCATCATGGTATTATCTAGAAGTTTCTAGTAATGGTGATATTGATATGAGTTTAACAGCTCCAAGTGATGTTGATTTTATTATTTGGGGACCATTTACATCATTATCTGATGCTCAAACAGGATGTGGTAGCTATGGAGGCAACGGTGTCAACAGCAATGAGGTGGATTGTAGTTTTAGTCCAACAGCTTCTGAAACCCCATCTATTCCTGGAGCTCAAATTGGAGAGGTTTACGTAATGTTAATTACTAACTACGCTAATAATGTTCAAGATATAGAATTAACTCAAACAGGAGGTACTGGTGCAACTGATTGTAGTATTATAACGGATCCTCCTTGTGCAATTGGAGCATTTAATGTTGGTATTGGAGGATGTGATTTCACAACTAATAATTATGAAATTACAGGAACTATTGAATTTACGAATGCACCTACTTCTGGAAGTTTAATCGTCGAAGATTGTAATGGTAATCAAACTGTAGTTGATACTTATCCATTTGCAGCTAGTCCTTTATCATATACTTTAAGTGGACTAAATTCTGATGGTGCTGCTTGTGATGTTACTGCATACTTTACAGCTGAACCTACTTGTACACAGATATATAATTACAACGCCCCAGAGTGTGTAAGTAATTGTCCAACTTATGATTTACAAGCAGTTTCACCAACTATAGCATGTGGTAATCAAACATATTATTTAGAAATTGAAAATTCTGGTTGTGATGGATTTGTTCAGTTTGATATCATTGGTAATTATGGTTCTTTTGATGCTGGAGAAATTACTTGGGAGATAATTAGTAATTTAACTGGACTTGCTGTTGCTTCTGGAGGTCCTGGAACTAATGGAGGAAATATTAATGTAACTGTTGGTCCTTTGGATCCAAATGTTGATGGGACAATATTCAATTTAGTTGTCTATGATTCTTTTGGAGATGGATTTAATGCTCCTGGCGGTACAATTCAGGTTAACAATTTTGATGGTGATGTTGTAGCCGGTCCTATAACAGGAGATTTTGGTTCGCAAACAAATCAATATTTTCAAGCTGGTGTTGAAGTATCTTCTTCAACAATTTCAGTAATAACTCCTTCTGGAGTTATCACAAGTTCAATTGGAGATTGTCAAGATCATGAGATTGGGTTTATGTTGTCAAATACAAATTATTGTACTCCAATTTCAATAGACTTACCTTGGTCAATTACATGTGATAATAGTGGAACAGAGATCGCAAGTGGAACACATACAGTAATTGTTTATCCTCAAGTTCCTACGTCATCTGATGATTTAGTTACTATTACTTGGAATACAGTTACTTGTGAATGGGATGTTAGCACAAATAATGATTGTGATTTAATAGATGTTGGAACTATATTTACAATTTCTCCTGATCCTACTACTTTAACCTCTTATTGTGTAGATGGAGATCAAGATTTCACAGTTTCATATGTAGGATTAGTTGGTTCACCAAACTGTTGCTCAACTGCTGGACCAACTGCAAATATCGTTTATAATTCAACAATTGATGTTACTGATTTTGTAACTCAAACTGCTTATGGTGGAACTGATAATTCAGCTTATGGAACAGTAGCTGGTTCTGGTGAAGGGGGAGATGCAACCTCTGTAGATATTACAATAGATGGAACTGATTTTTGTTATCCAGATGGTCCTAACAGTGTAGGTCAGGGTGCTCCAACAGAGTTGTATTATATAGATGTTTATATTAACGGAGTTCAAGTACTTTTTGAAGGACCATTATCTACAACAGATTTTAGTTATACTTTAAATGAAGCAGATTTGACTGCTTTAGGAGTGACATATAATGAAAATAGTGTAATAGAGGTTTATGTTTTACCAAATAGCTTTTTTTTTCCAGGTGGAAACGGTCCTTTTGCTCCTACTGTGTTTACAAATTACGAAGGTGGGGTAAATTGTGCTTCTCTAGGTCAAGGAGAATGGACAATTAGTGGCTTAGATGTTGTTGTTGATGCGGTATACGAGCAAGAGACGGCAACACCAATAAACTGTGATTTCTTAACAACAGAGGCTTATACCTGTTGTGGAGGAGTTCTACCTATTCCTGCTGATGGAGGATCAACTGTAAATTGTCTAGCTCAAGCTCAGGTTCAACCAACACCACCTGTTATAAATGATCCTTGTGGAGATCCAATTACTCCAGTTATTACAGTACCTGCAGATATTGTTTGTCAAGGAACGATGGAATGGGTCTTTACTTATACAGATTGTGCTAATAATGATTCTGAATGGAAATATATTTATACTGTTTCAGCTCCGACTTATTCTGTTCCGGCTGCTGGTGGCTCTGCTGTTGCCTGTGCTACTGATGCTCAAGCTGCGCCAACGGTTCCTACTGTAACAGATAACTGTGGAACAGACTTAACAGTAAGTGCTCCAGTAGTTAGTGCAGATCCTGCATGTGGAGGAACAAAGACTTATACATATACATTTACAGATTGTACAGGCGCAACATTTGATTGGGTTTATACTTATACAATTGCTGTTCCAACTTATACTTTGCCAGCTGCTGATGGATTAACTGTTGCTTGTGTAGCGAATGCTCAAACAGCACCAACGGTTCCAACAGTAACAGATGATTGTGGTACAGCTTTAACATTTACTGGTCCGGTTACAAGTTCAGACCCTGCATGTGGAGGAGTTAAGACATACACATACGAATTTACAGATTGTACAGGAGCTACATTTGATTGGGTTTATACTTATACAATTGCTGTTCCAACTTATACTTTGCCAGCTGCTGATGGATTAACTGTTGCTTGTGTAGCGAATGCTCAAACAGCACCAACGGTTCCAACAGTAACAGATAACTGTGGAACAGACTTAACAGTAAGTGCCCCAGTAGTGAGTGCAGATCCTGCATGTGGAGGGACAAAGACTTATACATACACATTTACAGATTGTTCAGGCGCAACATTTGATTGGGTTTATACATACACAATTTCGGTACCTACTTATACAGTGCCTGCTGATGATGGAACAACTGTA
>Ga0209715_1001588_pt1 | contig 18379 bp, 14 predicted proteins | sample COGITO_mtgs_1205_2_FD_184809 | JGI IMG/M metagenome (GOLD analysis project Ga0209715, IMG submission 184809) | Pelagic marine microbial communities from North Sea - COGITO_mtgs_120503 (SPAdes) (version 2) | ecosystem: Environmental > Aquatic > Marine > Epipelagic ...
AGCTTTCTGTAGCTTGGTAATAGAACCAGTTCTCTTAAAGATTTCTATAGCTCCAGAGTGCCTAAAAGAGTACAATGTTTGTCCTTGTTCAAGCATCTTTGATTGTTTCTTAAAACGACTCCAAAGAGTCTTAAAATAGTCATTGTTTAAAGGTTGAGGTTTACCAGAAAAGATATTATGATGAGGTTCTCCTTTTACAAGTAATTCTCTAACATAAGATGGAACTGGAACGATTCTATTCCTCCCAGATTTATTTCTATTACCAGACAAATGAATGTATTTAAGGTCATCTGAAAAGTCAGACCAAGTAAGTTCTCTTATCTCACGATGAGGTCTTAAAAGACATCCATAGGTCATTAAACAGCACAGGTATAACTGTTTGTTATATTCTTTAATAGAAGTAAGTATTTCATTGATATTATCAAAGGGTTTATGCATTTGAGCATTTGCTCTTTTTGACTTTATTCCCTGCATTGGATTGGAAGTCATTCCTATTTTTCTTGCTTCATTAATTAGTGAACATAACCTTAACCTATAGGTGTTATAGGAACTTTCTGATTTATATGTATTAAGTGTGAGTTCAATGTGAGATGATTGAATAGGGGACTCTTTTAATTGAAGTATTAATTTATTAAAAATGAACTCAAGCATATACTTGTATTTCTTAGTATAGTTTTCTTCGAGTTTGTTATTTAAAGCTACTGTTAAGTAATCCTTATCTGTCATATTAGGTTTTATGAGATTGGATACTTTAAGTTGCTCTAAGGTTAAGCCACTCACTAAAAATTGATATACTTCTGAGGCTAATAGATTGCCCATTTCCATTCGTTCAGAAACAGGGTAGGAGTTAGGGTGTATTTCTGAATTGATTTTAGACCCATTAAACAATCGATACCGTTTGTTATTTTCATAAAACTCTATATAAATTCTACTTTCTGAATCACTTTTAACTTTCGGATATATTACTTTCATTTGGCAGACATTTGGCAGATTAGACTGTAAATTGTCTGTAAGTAATTGTTTATCAATTTGTTGTATGGATAGAGCACCTCCCTTCTAAGGAGGCGGTCGAAGGTTCGAATCCTTCAGGGCTCACGAATAAATAGTGCAATAAGAAAAAACGCCAAGCTTGCTTGAGCGTTTTTTTGTTTGCACTATTTTCAAAGCGGAGCTTTGTAGGATCAGCGGAGCTACTCCTCAACTATTATTGAATATTTTTATTGACTTAGCTTGCTTGAGCGTTTTTTTGTTTGCACTATTTTCAAAGCGGAGCTTTGTAGGATCAGCGGAGCTACTCCTTAACTATTATTATTTTAGTAAGCATTATTGGCGCATTAGGTTGTGCTTATGAAGCTGTAAGGATATTCAGAAACAATAGAAACTAAACCATAGGCATATCCTTTTCCTTGAGTTCAGCTATTTCTAAACCACGTAAGTAGGTTAAACTTACATTTCTTATATTTGGGTATGAATAATAAATATAAACTTCTATTAAATATTACTGTAATTCTTATAATAGCTAATATTTTAATTTCATTTTTCACAAACTTGTGGAAAGAAACAAACTACCCCGATTATATAAATTCAATTTTATTTCTTTTATTAATTTTACTTGCCTCCCAAGTTTATTCGAAAAAGAAAGACTAAAACATAGGCAACTCTTCTTCTTTTAATTCAGGGAGTTCTAAACGAACACAGCAATGAAAAAACTTTTACAAAAAAACACGTTTCTATTTAAGGAGCACCTGGGCTTGCTTAAAGCGTCCAATAATTATGATGTTTATGACCCGCAAACCAAAGAAATCATTTTACATTGTCGTGAGAAAAATTTAAACCCTTTCTATAAAATTATTAGATTGCTCATAACAGAGCTAAAATCTATGACACCATTTGAAATTGAAATTAGTGGGCTTGATGGTAAAAAAATTATAAAGCTGAAAAAAGGACTCTCATTAGTCTTACCTAAAATTGAAGTGTTTGATGAAAACGATAAATTAATTGGTCATTTTAAACTGAAGTTATTTCCAGTAGTTAATAATTTTGAGATATTTGATGAGAAAGGAAATCTTGTGTCTAAATTAAAAGGTAGCCTAATTGGTTGGAATTTTAACTTTCTAAAAGATGAAAACACCGTTGCAACAGTTACAAAAAAATGGTCTGGAATTGGGAAAGAACTGTTTACAAGCGCAGATAATTATATTCTTGATATAAAGGATGATGTTGAAAAAACAAGCCCTTTAAGACTTTTATTTTTTGGTGCTGTAATATGCATTGATATGGTTCTGAATGAGTAATAGTTTAATCGGAATTATGAAACTCCACTACAAAATCATAGGCATATACTCTTCCTTTAATTCAGTAATTTCTAAACCTCGTAAATAGAGATTATTTAACGGATATTTATTGTAAATTGTAACTTATTTATTTTTAAAAATACATTAAATTATGAAAAAATTATTAGCACCATTATTCTTTGCTCTTTTTGTTATGGGTTGTGAAAATGATTCAGAAGACAACCCATTACCAGCTTATACAGTTGAAGGTAAATGGCTATGGTCGCCATCTGAAAATAGAACAGATGCAAATACAATGTATGAATATTTAGATGGAAAAAGATACACATATTACGGAGACTGTAATGGGGTTAATCCTTGTACTGATGCATTTTGGAACTCATTAGATAGTTCAGATAGAATCCCAGGTACCGATTCTTATACATATGATGGATATACTGTAATCATAGATGGAATACAAGAGATAGTTACATTTGAATGTGATGGGGGTAAAATATATTTTGAAAATAGTGGTAAACTTTGGAGGTTAAGCTCTGACTGTAACTAAACCATAGGCATATCCTCCTCCTTTAATTCTGCTATTTCTAACCATCTTAAGTAGGTTAAACTTACATTTATAGATGAATGCCCCATAGCTTGGTTATAGATACTATATAATTAAAGGTTACTATAGTTAATTAGTTTCAAAATAAAACTTATATTTGAGTAAACTAATTTATTATGAAAAAACTAATATATTTATTTTTAACTGCACTTGTCGTTGCTTGCAGTGGAGATGACAGCAATTCAGATAGTGGAGACAATAATAACAATACATCTTCCCTTGCTGGGATTTGGAATTTAACCTCACAAACCAATGCTGCTGGGCCAGTAGATTTGGAAGCAACCTGCGCAAATAAAAATTATTTAAATCTTAATGACACTTCAGGTACTATTTACTTCCATTTTAATGAAGACAGTGGAGGGGATGTAGTCCCTTGTTTTGAGGCCGGCACTGACACTTGTACTTATACAAATACCCCAGCAGGTTCTAATCAATATTTACTTACCATTAGCGCAGGGGTTGTTCTCTCTGGTGAATTAAATAGTAATGGAACTATTTTGTCAATAATTAATGAAGATGATGAGGTTATGAATTTCACAAAGCAGTAGTTTTTTAAATAACTCCCTATAGTATAAAGACCTTGCAGAAATGTGAGGGTTTTTTTATGCGTTTTATGTAAAACAAGCCTTTCTCAATCTAAGTACCTTAAACCATAGAAATCAAAAGAAAGCCGAATAGTTTTAAAGGTATTTACTTTAAATTAACAAACCAATTTTGAAAAATAAAAAAGATAACCGATTACCGAATCAATTCTATTTTATTTAATTAACGTGTTCTGTTATAGTAATTGAGTAAGATAGCAAGAATAACAACTACAACTATTGCCCATCTTATATCTATTTTTTTTTCATAATAGTTTTTTTTCAAATATAATAAATTAAACCATAGGCATATCCTCTTCCTTCAATTCAGGGAGTTCTAAGCCTCGTAAATAGGTTAAACTAATATTTATAGATGAATGCCCCATTGCTTTCTGCAGCTTGGTTATAGAGCCAGTTCTCTTAAATATTTCTATAGCCCCAGAGTGTCTAAATGAATATAATGTTTGTCCTTATTCAAGTACATTAGATTGTCTCTTAAAACGACTCCAAAGGGTCTTAAAGTAGTCTTGGTTTAAGGGTTGCCGTTTACTTGAAAAGATATTATGATGCCTTTCTCCTTTTACAAGTATTTTTCTAATATAAGAGGGCACAGGAACTATTCTATTTCTACCTGATTTATTTCTATTTCCTGATAAATGAATGTATTTAAGGTCTTCTGAAAAGTCCCTCCAAGTTAAGTTCTCTTATCTCACGATGAGGTCTTAAAAGACATCCATAAGTCATTAAACAGCATAAGTATAACTCTTCTTTCTTTAATTTGGCTATTTCTAATTCACTCAAGTAAGTTAATCTTATCTTTTTAGAAGAGTTAATTTTATAATGAAATTAATATTTTTATATTTGAATTGTATTTCTAAAACTAATTGAACAATGTCATTACTCAACTCTAAGTCAAAATTAAAATTTATTTTAATCTTTCTTGTATACTTTTTTTCGTTTAATGTTGCTGCTCAAAATCATCAAGAAGAAGAAACTCATTGTCATATTATTGACAATAGTACAGATAAATATGGAGGAACAATTCTAAGATCAACCATTGAACAAATCAATGTCAACAATTTCTCAGAATTAAGTGCTAGAAATTCTTATGTCATTAATTCTGAAACCGAAGTAAGTTCTTTTGTTAAGGCATATGGTTTTGATGTTTGGTTAGTAAACAAAACAACAAACAATTCAATTACCATTGAAACCTACCCTGAAACAGTCGGGTCTGGGAATCAATCTGTCACATTGGGGGCCCCTGTGATGCATATCATCAAGCCCGATGGAACTTACTTAGTAGAAAATTATGCCAATCATACGCCTTCAAACCCTACAGGGAATTTTTATGTAATTCCAGCAAATAGCCCAAATGGTACGTACAAAATTGAAATAGGTGTTTATCTTAATGACAGCGGAGGATATAGGCTTAAATGTTTATCTGACGGATCTTATTTATCATTATCAGCAGATACGTCAATATCTGACTACAGTGAATCTCATATTTTTAAAGAGACTGCTGGAACAGATTGGACAGTTACAAAATCGGAGAGTTTTAGTGTTGGAGATGATGTACATGAATGGACATTACCTCTTTTAGAAGGCGAAAATTTAATTATTAATTTATACAATGTAGCCCCTTTTGCAATGGATTCAGAAGGAGAACAATGGGATACCATGGATACAAAACTATACTTATTAGATTCAAATGATAATTTGATTGCTTCTAATGATGATGGAGGTAATTCAAAAAATGCAAGAATTTATTACACTGTTCCTTCAGATGGAAACTATAAAGTAATCGCTACAAACTATGGTAGATTTGGAAGTTTTTGGTCAGTAGATCAAAATTTACAAGATAATAATTGGAATCTTGGATCAACTGGTTTAACTTATTATGATTTAAAAATTGAATCCTCTTCTATACTATCTTTTACTTTTGATGAAATTGCTATTAACAACCCTGCTGCAATAAAAATTAATGCAATTCTTATTACAAATGATCAAACTCTAACAAACTTACCCGTTAGTACTTCACATGTTCAAACTCTAATCTCTGATTTAAATTCAGCCTACAATGAACTTTACGATGTAGCTAATTGGCCAGGGTTTGAATTAGCAGGAATTACAAAATATTATGATGCTGATTTCGCTACCACATCAGCTCCTCATAATGTTTTAGCAGAAGTAGGAAGTGGTCCTGCTGCAAAACAAAACTACTTAAATTTGATTTTTACTGAAATCGATGGAAACCAAACAGGAATTGTTGGAACAACTTATCTTTATAATAATGTAACTGCAGCTAATGGAGCCTCTATCGTTTTAGATGATGTCTCAGGAAAATCTGGAGTTCTAATTCATGAAGTTGGTCATATAATAGGAATGAATCACATTGCCGGAACTTGGCCTCCAGCGAAATATACACTATCTCTTCAAAGCAACTCAATGGGATATCTAACGAATCACATTTCAAGAGCAGAAAATTCCTATATGAGTAATTGGACTTCATCACCAGTTTATCACAGTCCAGATCTAAGTATTTATCTGACAGCACAACCAGCTTCGCTTAATACACCTTCCTATGGAGATTTGTTCTCTGAAGGGTTTAGAAGTTGGTTGATTACAAATGAGTACATTGATTCAAATGCCGCTAATACAAGCTATGAAGGGAATGACACCTCGACCAATGCTTCTAATAATTGGACGAATATTCAAACAATAACATCGGCTGATAACTCTGTATTTAGCAATATCGCATCTTCAAAAAACCCTTCGAATAATCATGCTGCATATGTAACTCTTAATACTGGGAATTCAAAATTATCTTATGGGTTTAGACAAACAGATAATACATGGAGTCACAATTCGTACACAGCAAATTCTGGTAGAAGTAATGTAGACATGAATTCTGATGGCGACGCGATCATCATTTTTGAGCCATGGTATAGTACAACGTTAACAGCTATTTACAAAGATCATGGTCAAGATGAATGGTCGAGTCCTGAAACAATTGCTGTTGCAGAAATTCATGCTATGAGGTCTAATTTTAAAATCAATAATAATGGAGATGTTGCTGTTGTTTGGTTAGAATCAGACAATAATGGTAAAAGGTATATAAAATTTAATGAGAGAATTAATGGATCTTGGGTGGGAGAAACAATTATCTCTGACTCTGATTTCGATAAAGAATTACCCTCTATTGCCTATAATGACAACCGAGATGTTGCCATATCATGGCAAAATTGGAATATGAATAATGAGGGGCGATATGATGTTGTAGGTGCTTTTAGAAACGGAACCTCTCAGTTATGGGGAGCATTAGAAACCTACAGTGATACTAATAATCATGCGGGATTCTCCCAAGTGGCAATAAATAGTTCTGGTGATGCTATTTTCTACTGGAGACAAGCAACAGGTAATTTTGTCGCTAATGAAGCAGAAAACACTGTTGGTGTCTTAAAGACAAGATATAGAAATTATGATGGTAGTTTAGAGCAAATTGTTAACGTCTCTCCTAATGGAGAGGATTCTTTTAATGCTTCAAAAGAGCTAACCGAACCCCGTATTGTGTTTGAAGGTGATCATGCAGCTGTAACATGGTGGGGAATTAATGGAAATCATAATGTTATCTATGCTGCCACAATGGTAGACAAAACTACTTGGAATAGTACAGCTCTAACAACCAACGGGAAAAGTGCCGATTTACCTTCTATTTCAATGGATAGTAATGGGTTTATTGCAGTGGCATGGCAAAGAACCGATGGTACATACCAACGAGTTCAATCAAAATTTTATAACCCTACAACTTCTTCTTGGTCGTCAGTTATGACATTATCTTCCTCTGATGCAAACGCCATTCATTCAGATATTACTGTTGATGGAAATTCTAATGCAACTGCTTCATGGGTTCTATGGAATAATAGTCTAGGAAAATATATGCCCCAAATAAAACAATACTCTCCTGTTGTAATCACTTTGTTGGGAGACAACCCTGTAACTTTAGAAGTTGGAAGTATCTATAATGAACCTAGTGCTACTGCCGTAAATGAAAACAATGAAGATGTTTCAGACAATATTGTTATTTCTGGGATAGTAGATAATTCTATTGTTGGAACTTACACACGCACCTATGATGCCACAGATTCTGAAAATAATGTTGCTCTTTCTGTTATTCGAACTGTAAATGTTGTAGACACTACTGCCCCAATAATTACGCTTTTAGGAGAAGAATCAGTTAGCATTGAGGTTGGCAGTTCCTATACAGATGCAGGAGCTACTGCTGAAGACAACTATGATGGAGATCTTACATCGAGTATAGTCACAAACAATTCAGTAGATACTTCTACAGTAGGCAGTTATTTAGTAACATATAATGTTACCGATGCCAATGGAAATACCGCTACTCAAGTCACTAGAACAGTTACTATAGAGCAAATTTGTGTGTCCTCTGAAAGCTTTGAAACATTCCCTCCTAATGGTTGGACCATAGTAAATTCTGACGTAGAAATCAATGATATAGAACAATCCGACTATTGGTCAGATGACGGTTCTTACAGTCTAAGGTTTTCTTCCTATCGTGGAACACCTACTAAAAATCAATACCTTATATCTCCTCAGTTAGTGACTACTGAAACGGATAGATATATGAAGTTTTATCCATATGCAAACTTAAGACAACAAAGTTATAGGGTTGGTTGGTCTTCAACAGGAACTGATATAGATAATGATTTTACATGGGGAGATGTGCAAACTGCATATGATTATACCCCTTTGTTTGAAAAATCAGATCTTCCTGTAGGAACTAAATACATTATTGTTGAACATATATTTGATACATGGGGAGGGAAAATGTATATTGATTCTTTTTGCTTGCCTTCACTTTTTACTGAAAGTAATACTGTCACTTGGTCCGGTGCCACCAATAACGATTGGGATACCAGCACAAATTGGTCTGATGGGGTTACTCCAACCTTATTAGATGATGTTATTATCCCTGATGATTTAACAAACTACCCTACAAGTTCAGCTCCTGTTTCTGTTAATTCAGTTACCATGGCTTCTGGAAGTTCTTTAATTGCACAGTCTTCTTTTTCAGGAAATATCACCTACAATCGTTCTTTAGAAAATACCAATTGGTATTTAATTTCGTCACCAGTTGTTGGTCAGGATATTGATACATTTGTATCTACTGAAGGTTTAGCTTCAGGATTGGACAATAATATAGGACTTTCAGATTATAACAATTCAACTCCAGGATGGACTTATTATCAAAATGGACAAACTAGTACTGGAAATTTCAATTTAGGAGATGGAAGAGCCATCAAGTTAACCGCTGCTGAGGACATCTCTTTTACTGGAACTATTGATGTAAATGATTCAGGTGTCGATATTGCTCTGACTTCGAATGTCAATGGACTAAATCTGATTGGAAACCCATATCCTTCTTATATTCCCGTTAATATTAATGCAAATTCAACTAATAATATTTTAGATATCAATTCAACGAGCCTCCAACAATCTACTATTTGGTTTTGGAATCAATTCACAGGGACTTACGATATAGTTAATCATGCATCTTCTATTAAATATATTGCTCCTGGACAAGGATTCTTTGTGAGTTCAAATGGTAATAATTCTTTTTATTTTTTCGAGTCGATGCAGTCTCATCAAGCAACTGATAGTTTTCAAAGAGAAGTTCCTTCTACAAGGCCTGAAATTAATTTAACCATGACCAATGGAACCGCTACCCGAGATACCGATATTTTCTATATAAGAGGAGCCACTACTGGATGGGATAATGGATATGACAGTTCAATTTTTGCAGGAACCTCCAATGAGTTTATGATTTATACGCACTTAGTAAGTGGTAGTGAAGGAGAATCTTTAGGGATCCAATCATTGCCAGATACAAATTATGAAAACATGGTGATTCCAGTAGGAGTCAATGCTGTGTCAGGAACAGAAATTACTATTTCTGCAACAGAGGTCAATTTCCCAGCCGGAATGAATCTGTATATAGAAGATAAAGAAGAAGAAAGTTTTACAATGTTAGATACAAATTCAACCTATACAACAACACTAGCGAATGATGAAAATGGGATTGGACGTTTTTACCTCTATACAAATACAAGTTCATTAAGTACTGTTCCTTTATCAATTAACCAGCACCAAAGTATATATATATCTAGTAGAAAAAATCTACGTGTAGTAGGGGTGCAAAACGGAACGGCAACGATTCAAATGTATACGATTCTTGGAAAAGAAATGCTCAGTACTACTTTTGAAGGGCAGGGGGTGAATGATATTAACTTACCGATTCTTTCTTCAGGTGTCTATATTGTTCAGTTAATTACCAAAAAAGGAATGACTCATAAAAAAATTAATGTTGAGTAAAAATCTGTTTACCATTAAAAGAAAGTTAAAATAAACCACGTAAGTAGGTTAAACTTACGTTTATTATATTTGTGTTTATGAATTATAAAAAACTTTTAAAACCATTAGGCAGGATTACACTAATTGTAATGATTGGCGGGCTAATTCTTGGAATAGTTAGATTATTTCAAGGAAGTGATGATTGGAGTCTAATTAATATATCTATATTTTATATAATATTCTTGTTTGTTTTTTTACCATTTTTGGAGAAGGTGAATAAACACCCTAAACCATAGGCATATCTTCTTCTTTTAATTCAGCTATTTTTAAACCACAAGACAGATTAAGTTTATATTTAGATTACAAACAAGTTAATTATGAAAAAACTAATTCTACTTTCGTTCATTATTCTTTTTTCTGCATACAGCTGCTCGACAACTATTAATAGGCCTTTGTTTGCTAAAAGCGATAATGCAAAGGAATTAATCCTGTCAAAGTATGGTAAACCTTCAAAGGTTGAAAATCAATTAGGAAAAGAAAAATGGACATATAACTATAGTAGTAAATTTAAGAGTAACAGAACTGTTGTCTTTGATAATTTCGGTAAAATCATAACCAACAAGAAACACTATAAGCCTTTTCATATGAGAACAGGACTTAATAAATACGGATATATCTCCGTTGGGATTATACTTTCTTTACGTATAATACTTGGCCCTCTACCTGCTTTACTTTAAAAAAGTAATACCTAAACCATTGGCATATCCTCTTCCTTTAATTCGGCTATTTCTATACCTTTTAGGTAGGTTAAACTTATTTGACTAAATATTACTTTCAAAATAAAAGTTATATTTGTGTTATGAAAAAACACTTGTATCTATTTTTATTGTTCATTTTATTTTCCAATTTAACAATGCTTGGTCAAGATGAGAAAGCTGAAACCAAAATGCTTGTTGATAGTTTTATTAAAGCCTTTAATTCTGATGATTATGAGTCAGTTTTTTCATTGTTTTCGGCTGAAATGAAAAAACAATTGCCACTTGATAAACTCAATAATTTTCTTCAAAATTTAAATTCTGGAGCGGGTAAAATTTATCAAAATGAATTTATCAGATATGAAGATAAAGTAGCAATTTATAAGTTAAGTTTTGATGACTGGACTTCACAATATAGCTTTTCAATTAACGAAAATCAAAAAATAGATAATGTCTTTTATTTTGTTCCTTACGTAGAAGAAGTTCTTTCTGGAGCAGCCATTAATAGATTATCAAATACGGATAAAAAAATTTCTGAAATTCAAACCACACTAATTTTTCAAAAGTCAAAATACTTTCCAAACAATACTCAAATTTCATTTGCATTTATTAATGGTGATAATGTAAATTATTACGGAATTAAACGTCAAAATGATTCAATTTTGTATTTAAAAAACGATCAAAGTATTTTTGAAATTGGTTCAATTACAAAACTCTTTACAGCAAACTTGTTGGCCAAATCGGTAATTAATAAAAAGATAAAACTGGATGATTATATAAACGACTACTTAAGTGTAAAATTCAAGAATGGTAAAAAAATTTCGTTCAAGAGTCTCGCAAACCACAGTTCAGGACTTCCGAGAATGCCATCTAACTTTGAAGTAGAGAAACTAGATTCTACTGATGTTGTCAAGGTTAGACATATTTTAATTCCTTACAAAGGTTCCTTAGAAAGTAGTAAGGATGTTATAAACACAAGAGTTTCTGCAAAAAAATTAGCGGACAGTTTACTAACAGAAATTAAATCAAATAATGTAAAATTTGAATCATTATTAAGCTTTTCATCTGAGAAAGAGATAAGCAATGATTTTGGAGAAATTGAATTTACCTTTTTCGACGGATTTGCACCAGAGTTTAGAGATTTCTCTTTTGAAAATGAAGTAGGTTCTCTTGATGTTGTTGAAACAGTTTTTGGCTTTCACATACTTGAAGTATTAGCCAAAGCAGAGAAGAAAAAATTGGCTAATCTCAGAAATTTACCAGATAATCCTTATAAATATTATGATAATTATGATTTAGAAGATTATCTAACAAACTTTTTGGAAATTGATAAAGAAGCCAGAGGAAAATTTCAATATTCAAACTTAGGAATGGGCATACTAGGCTATACCTTAAGTCAAATATATGATTTAAGGTATGAGGAGTTATTTAAACTAAATATTTTCTCAAAATATAAAATGAAAAACTCAACTTTTAAAATTGAATTAGTAGACAAAAAACTCGTTAAAGGACTTGATGAAAAAGGAAGAAACACATCAAATTGGGACCTTTCTGTAATTGCCAGTGCAGGAGGAGTATTGTCTAATGTTGAAGATTTAGCAAAATTTGGAATTGCTCATTTTGATGATTCAAATGCTGAATTAAAATTGTTGACAAAAAAAACAATAAAGTTAGACAATCAAACGGATATAGGCCTTGGTTGGCATATTATAAACTCAACCAGGTCAAATAATAAATGGCATTGGCATGATGGAGCAACAGGAGGATACTCCTCCTCAATAGCAATAGATATAAAAAATAAAATCGGTGTTGTAATTCTATCAAATGTTTCGGCTTTTAATTCCTTTCAAGGCAATATTAACCAACTCTGTTTTGAACTTATGAAGGCTTTCAAAGATCAAAATGGCAAGCTTTACTATGACTAAACCATAGGCATATCTTCTTCCTTCAATTCAGGGAGTTCTAAACCTCTTCTGTACCCTACAATTATTGTGTAAGTATTTGACGTAGAATGAATATATTTAATTGGTATATTTTGTTATATTTGAGAAAAAAGTATGCACGATTTTAATAATTATGATAGATATGGTGTGGAGGATGCTGGGAGTAAAAAACAAAAAAAGATAACTAAAATAGTTCTTTTTATTGCTGCTTTCGCTTTAATTTCTATGATTGTTGGTACAATTCTTTTAGGAGATTAAACCATTGGCATATCTTCTTCTAATTCAGTAATTTTAATATTTGGTTTATGAAAAAAATCTGGTTAACATTAAAAGTGGTTTTAGCAGTATTTCTAATTTTTGGTGGTGTACAGCATTTTATAAGCGCTAATAATTATATTCCTTTTGTGCCCTCGGTTTTGCCATTTACTTTGGCTATTATATATTTATCTGGTTTTTTTGAAATTTTATTTGGTCTTGCATTATTTTTTAAAAAACTGGAAACTATAGGTGCTTGGGGAATTTTAATTTTAATGCTTTTGTTTTTACCAATTCATATTTGGGATGTATTCTCTAAGACACCAGCTATAGGAAGTCATAATGCTGCTTTAATAAGATTGCCAATCCAATTTTTACTAATATTTATTGCTTGGAAGGTTAAAAATAATGTTTCACAATATAAATTCTCTAAATCATAGGCAACTCTTCTTCTTTCAATTCAGCTGTTTCTTAACCTCGTAAGTAGGTTAGATATTTATTTATAACCCACAAAATTACTTTCAAAATAAAAGCTATATATGTATTGTAATTTAATAAAAATACGAATATGAAAGAATGGTCAAAAAAACACCTTGGTTTGGTAGGATTAGGAGTTTGGGTGGCCTTTACTTTAATTGCATTATTAGGGAGGTTTATATTAAAAATAGACCATTATGATGATTTAGCTTTCATTGGGTTTTTAATTATGATTACAGCTCAATTAATTCAAGATATCCTTAATGAAAAGTATTTTACAAAATATTCTAAAAAAGTTAAAAATGGTATTATTGTATTTATTGTTATTATTACAATTGGAGTATTTTATTTATTAATAAAACCATAGGCACATCCTCTTCCTTTAATTCAGGGAGTTCAAAACCACGTAAGTAGGTTAAACTAACAGTTCTTATAATTGAGTAAACATACTCATAACAAAAATTCAGATTATGAAAAAACTAATTTTAATTTTAATACTTTTTGCTTTCGCCTGTGGAGGTGATGACGACAACAACAATGACAGTTCAAGTTTTAGTCTTGTAGGAACTTGGGCCGGTACCATTACTGATTCAGAAGACAATTCTGAAGGTCAAGTTGAACTTATGTTTAATTCTGATTCTACCGGAGCCATAAATATTGATTTTGGCCAAAATCAAGGTGTTTTCGCTGATACATTTACTTGGACATCAGATGACAGCCAAATAAATATAAATTATTCCGATCCTAACAATGGATCTGAAGTTTTCTATTATTCTTTTGTAAATCAAAATACAGTTGAAATATCCGGAGATGGTGATAGCGAATCAACAACTTTGACTAGACAATAAACAGTTTTTTTAATTTTATAAATTACAAAAAAGCTTTCACAAATTATGAAGGCTTTTTTAATGTTTTGCAGTGAGTTTTTATTGTTTGTGAACACAATCACAGAAAAGGAACCCAGCAGTTTGGCTTTTTGGTTCGTTTAGTAAGGGATTAAATAATAGGCATATCTTCCTCTCTCAATTCAGTGAGTTCAAGACCTCTTAAGTAGGTTAAACTAACATTTATTATATTTGAAATTCAATATCATACGATGAGAAAAATACTTTTACTACTACTTTTTATTCCACTGCTTTCCTTTTCACAAGAGGCAAAAGAAATTGACAAACAAGATCACTTGATTGTCCCAAAGAAAATTGTTATTCAAGATAATGTAGAGCGTATGATTATTGATTACACGCAGTCTGAGGAATTGGGACTCTTTAAAATGCTAGCACCCGTGGGCTGGACTGAACCGATTATTGAAGCACAATTTGAAATTAGAGGGATCGTATTGAAAGGTGAACTTGGGTTGCAGTTTAAAGAAGGTTTAAAAACCATAGAGAGCGGTAACGGATTTGTCATTCCAAAATACACACGGGTAAGAATTTTTAACGCTGGCCAAGTGGAACTAATCTTGATAGAGGTTTTAAGACCTGCTTATAATAAAGAATTTGTTCAAAAGTTTAGCAGCTTTTAACCATCGTTTTCATCCCTTTTTTTACTCCGTGAGTTTTCGGTTTTGGGAGTTTTTTAAATTATTTTCTAGTGAATAAAAAAACCCACAACTTTTTAGGTTGTAGGTTGAACTATGAATATGTTTTTTATTTTTTCAAAAACTTATTGAAATCTTTTAAGAATTTTTATTTCATAATCTTTTACATCTTCTACAGGTCCTCTTTCTTGTATAAGTTGTATGAATTTAGCATCTTTTTGTAATTTATCATACAGCATCATGTGATCATTTTTATTTTCACCACTCAAGGCAACCCAATGGGAAGCACCATTTGGTCTACCGATATCATAGGTTCCAAAACCAACAACTCTTCCTGAAAAGTCTTCTTTATATTTTTCAACTATTTTATCGTGACCAGCTTTGAAAAGATTAGGGTCGTCTATTTTTACGTCCCATATGTGAACATTTGAATTTTTATCGGTATCTCCTTCTTGCCAACTTAAAATTCTTCCAGAATATTCAGTTCCCCATTCCTCCACAAAGTTCCTCATTTTTGACCACAAAACACTGCTTTTATCATCACTAATAGCATCTTTTGCCATCATTTTAACTCCAAGAGTCCACATAAAAACAAGACGATGTGTAGCTCCTTTAGTTCTTCCGTTACCCATACGTTCCAACACGATTCCTGCTTGATTCATTTTTACACCTTCATACGTGTCAGTAAATGCTTTAAGGATGTCTTTTTGAGTGTGAGGTTTTGCTTTGAATTCTACAACGCTAAAAGCCATTCTTTGGGCTGTTAGTGATACTGTTACAAAAAACATAAAAAGTAAAATAATTTTTTTCATTGTTTGTTTTATTTAAAATTAATATAAGTTGTAATTTACAATTAATTGTTTAAATATATTCTCTGATTATTCTCTTTTTTAATCATTATTCGATTTTATGTTTGATGAGTTGGAAAGTATCCATTCATTGCTTTTAATTTAAAAGGAGGTAAAAATTAAAAAAGGTAATTGATTGTATATTAAAAAAGCAACCTAAGTTTTATCTCTAAAACTTAGGTTGCTTTTTTAATGGTAAGTATAATTAACTTCTTTAGTTCTGATAGATTGACTCGTATAGATCTTTGTAAATTTCTCTAATCACAGTTCGTTTCATTTTCATGGTTGGAGTTAGGTGCCCACCATCAATAGACCACTCATCTTTTGTCAAACGAAAAACTTTTATTTGTTCCCAATTTCCAAAATGTTGGTTGCAATTGTCAACCTCTTCTTGGATTCTTTTTAAGACTTCTTCTGAGGCAATAATCTCTTCATTTGTTGTGCCGATGTTTTTTTCCTTTCGTTGTATCCAATCTTTGATAAAATCAAAATTTGGTTGAATAATTGCTGCAGGCATTTTTTGACTTTCACCTATCACCATCACTTGTTCTATAAATCGAGATTGTTTAAGTTCTCCTTCTAGTAGAGGAGGTACAATATATTTTCCACCAGAGGTTTTGAACATTTCCTTGGTTCTTCCAGTAATTTTTAAAAATCCGTCTGCATCGATCTCTCCTTTGTCTCCCGTATGGAAATAACCCTCTTTAATGACTTCTGCTGTTTTTTCTGGATCTTTATAATATCCCATCATCACATTGGGTCCTTTGACCAGGATTTCTCCAGTATCGGCAATTTTTAAATCGACATCATCTATGATTTTACCCACAGTTCCAACTCTAAAACCACCGTCTTCCATAGAACTAACCGTAATCACAGGAGAGGTTTCTGTCAATCCATAACCTTCCATGACAGGCATTCCTGCGGCAGTGAAAACTCTGGTTAATCGATGTTGCAAAGCGGAGGCACCTGACACCATTAGTTTTAATTCTCCTCCCAAAGCAGCTTGCCATTTGGAGAAGATTAATTTTTTAGCGAGGCCTAATTTTTTTTCATACCACCATCCGTTTGCACCGTATGGTTCGTATGCCAACCCTAAATTAACAGCCCAAAAGAACAAGGTTTTTTTAATTCCTTTTAAATCAGCTCCTTTCGAGATGATTTTATCATATATTTTTTCATATAAGCGCGGTACAGCCGTCATTACATGCGGCTTTATTTCTTGCGCATTTTCACTTAGTTTTTCCAAGGATTCTGCAAAATAAACATGCACTCCACAATATTGATATAGATATAAGATCATTCTCTCAAAAATATGACAAACGGGTAGAAAACTCAGTGCTCTGTCTTCTCCATATGCTAAGGGAACTCTTTTTTCACTTGCCAAAACATTGGTTACAATGTTATTATGGCTTAACATCACACCTTTGGGTTTTCCTGTGGTACCTGAAGTATAAATTAAGGTGGCTAAATCTGCTGGTTTTACATTGTTTTTTCTAGCCTCAACTTCTTCTTGATTGCTAGTATCTTCTCCTAAACTTAGAACTTCTTTCCAGTTTTTTTCACCTTGTATGTTGTCAAAAGTAAAAATCTCTTTTAAGTTCGTATTCTTTTTAATTAAATTTATTTTTTCCGAGACTTCACTATCAGAAACAAAACAATAGGTTGCTCCTGAGTGATTCAAAACATATTCATAGTCTTCCTTACTAATGGTAGGGTAAATAGGAACGTTTTGAGCTCCGGTTTGTAGAATTCCGATGTCACAAATATTCCACTCATTCCTGTTGTTAGAGGAAATAATAGCGATTTTATCATTGGGTTGTATGCCCAATCTTAACAAACCTCTACTGATTGCATTTGCTTGATCTAGATAAGATTGCGTAGAAATGGTTTCCCATTTTCCATCATATTTTGTTGAAAAAGCTTGTTGTAAATTATATTTTTCTAATTGATAATAAGGAATATCAAATATTCGTGAAATTTCGGTTGCCATAATCGTTGTTTGTATATCGCAAAGTAGTTAAAATCCTCTGAATTAACAAATCAATAGTCTGGGTCAAAAATATTATGAATTAAATATTTTTTGATAAAGATTTTTATATTTTTCTTTAATTACTTTCCGCTTCATTTTCATGGTAGGTGTGAGGAGACCTTCCTCTATAGACCATTCGTCCGGTGTAATTTCAAATTTTTTTATTTGTTCCCATTTTCCGAATCGTTGATTGTAAAAATCAATTTCTTTTTGAATTCTGTTGATAAATCGTTCGTGGGTGATGATGCTGTCTGCAGGTAGTTTTTTTCGTACTGCCCATTCTTTTGCAAAATCAAAATTTACTTGAATCAATGCAGCAGGCATTTTTTCTGATTCGCCGATAATCATTACTTGTTCTATGAATCGAGATTGCTTTAGTTCGCTTTCCAATACAGCAGGTGCAATATACTTTCCACCAGATGTTTTAAACATTTCTTTTTTTCTATCCGTAATTTTTAGAAAACCTTCTTCGTCTATTTCGCCAATATCACCGGTGTGTAAATACCCATTAACGATTGTTTTTTGGGTCATTTCTTCATTTTTATAATACCCTAACATTACAATGCTTCCTTTTACTAAAACTTCTCCATCTGATGCAATTTTGACTTCAATACCTTCCAAGGGTTTTCCAACAGTTCCAATTTTTAATCCCTTATTTCTTAAATCATTTACGGTGATAGCGGG
>Ga0209715_1001606_pt1 | contig 18237 bp, 10 predicted proteins | sample COGITO_mtgs_1205_2_FD_184809 | JGI IMG/M metagenome (GOLD analysis project Ga0209715, IMG submission 184809) | Pelagic marine microbial communities from North Sea - COGITO_mtgs_120503 (SPAdes) (version 2) | ecosystem: Environmental > Aquatic > Marine > Epipelagic ...
GCCAGACTTGCGAATGCTTTAATCAACCGGAACAAGTTGAGCGGCGTCCACATGAACATTTCCCTGAGCTCCTTTCGCAATCAGACTGACCAATACCTTTTGTCCTTTTCTAAGGGTGATTTTCCCCACCGAATGAAATCCGTTTTCAAAACTTGGTTTTTGGGTCATGTTTACAATGGAGTTCATCTTGATGGTTTTATCCCCCGTGGTTACATCAATTGAAACGGATTTTCCCCGGTTGGGGTGGGGTTGATAGGCAATTCGAGTATCATATTGGCCAGCCTTTGGAGCTTCCAAAGTAAAGGTCGCAATACTCTCAGGATCGCTTGAGTACTGATAGCCGAATGAAAAATAAGGCTTAAGTCCCTGTCCCTTCATCCATTTTCCTTCAAACACAGCTTGGCTGTCATCGACTACTCCGGTGAACTTCTTCGGGTCCAGCCCGTTGGGTGCCCCGTATCGTCCGGCAAGTTGCATCGCATCATCTGGAATGATAATCTTATCATTTACGGTTGGACGAAACGCCTTTCCGGGAAGGTTGATCAGTTCAATCAGATCATCGAGATGAGATTCATAAACATCGCGAGGCAGGCAATCCTTCTGGATACAAATGGATGCTGCACGTCCGACCACTTCCCCCATCATTCCGCAGGTTTTCATTACCCGTACCGTACCGAGTGCCTCGTGAGTCACGCTGATACAACGTCCTGCCATAAACAGGTTTTCAATGTTTCGGGAATAGAAGCAACGGTAGGGAACGGGATAGCCGTAACTTCGGTCAACTCCTTTGCCATGTACCGCGTAGGAAATAAATGGATTGTCCGGAAACTTTTTGGCATATTGTTTCTTGGGGTAGTGGAGGTCGATACTCCAGGTGCTGGGCACGCATCCGTCAGGGAATGCCCGCTTGGTAACGATATCCTCCTCTGTGAGTAAGACATCTCCGAGAAGACGGCGAGATTCGCGGGGACCGCCGACATAGGCAACCCAAGTAAGCTTGGAGTTTTTGTGCTCTTTCGCACCGTCGCGGTTTTTCATCGCATTGAATGCCCCGAAAACAGCCCGCAGGTTCCAGTCACGAATACCTTCTGCATCTCCCAGTGGATCTTTGTCATATCCGCTTTCCCAAAACCATTCTCCATGAAATCTCCGAGGGTAGGGGAAATCCGCCATGTTCAAATCTAAAGCCCAGGGAGTCTTGGGATAAGTTACTTCTTTTTCATCGTTTGCCCAAACCCACATATTACTCATACCCATTCTTTCCTTGGGTGTCATTGTGTTGTCAGCTCCGGCGAGAAAGCCAATCGTTCCATGCCCGGTTGCGTCCACGAACAGAGGTCCTGAAAAACGGGTTACTTGTCCATTTTTAACATTAAAGGCATGGACGGCTGATATTTTCTCTCCGGATTTTTTAACCTGAAAAGCATGATGGTAAAGGTGCAGATCGATATTTTTTTCGGCCCGTACAATCATTTCCTTTTTGGCGTCCTCGAATTCCTCATAAGTACCCGGAGACTTTTTGGCATGATCACAAATTTCCTCGATGATTTCTCCAATTCGTGGATATTTTCCCCGGCGAATATTTCCTTTTGCCCATACGCGTACCTCACTCGATCCGTTGCCTCCGAGCACTCCGCGATCTTGTATTAGGGCGACTTTGCATCCCATGCGGGCCCCTGAGATCGCCGCACCCAAACCGGAATAGCCACCGCCTACTACGATCAAATCATATTTTTTATCGATCGGTTTTTCGGTGATTCCCAGAAGATCGCGACGCCAGTTGGCGAGGATTTGAGAGTCATTGGGTGGAACTTCTTTGTACGAGGTCAGGTAGATCGCATCGCATCGTCCGTTAAATCCAGTCAGGTCTCTTAGGGCCAAGGTGTTTTTCCCTTTTTTAAGAGAAATCTGTCCTCCACCTTGCCAATCCCACTCGGCTCCCTTTGTACCGAAAGTGGTTTTTACCGGGATACCATTGATAATGATCTGAAAGCGACCGGGTTGTCCCTTCGCTCCCCAACGGGCGACCCAGTCCTTGGTGCGGGCAAATAATTGATAGCTTCCACCTTCTTTCATCTCAATGGTAGTGGTCGCATCTTGAACGGGTGTTCCCAGACCATGAGCCAAAAGATAGGGGGAACCCATTTCGCGGATGAATTGAGTGTCGAGTTTCCATCCTCCATGATCTGAAAAAGACTCCGTTTCAACGAGGATTCTTTCTGCCTGCAAAAACCAGACTGGCGTAAATAGAAGAAGAGTGGTGAGGAGGAATCTATTCATTTTATTTAGTTGGAGTTTCATTAAAAGGGTACACTCCAAGAGGAGGAGGAATTTAACGGCTTCTTCCATCGTCGAGAAATTTTTGTAACTCGGATTTCATTCTTTCGAATACTTTTGGGTTTTTCTCCGCTAGGTTATTCTTTTCCGCAGGGTCCTTGGAAAGATCAAAAAGTGCGTATTGAGGAACCGGTTGACCGCGCTGACTGCTTAGCAATTTATTGACCTGAAAATTCTGAGTTTTTTTGGAGTCATGCCTTTGAAGTTTCCATTTTCCTGCACGGTAACCATAGTTGTTTCCTCTACCATTATCCTGTTGGATCAGGTGAGGGCGACCTTTAGCTCCTTTTTTCCCAAGCATAGCATCCATAACATCGAGACTATCGAGGCAGGCATCTTCGGGTAATTTGACTCCAAGATGATTGGCAAGACTACCTGCAAAATCAATGGTGCAGACCACTTCATCAGACACTCCTGGTTTAATGGTTCCAGGCCAATATGCTATGAAGGGTGTGCGTGTGCCTCCTTCAAATATACTGTACTTCCCTCCTGAGTAGGGACCTGCTGCCTTATGATCCCCCATTTTTTCAAGAGCCTCATCCGCGTAGCCATCATCGCCCACAGGTCCATTATCTGAACAGAATACGATCATGGTGTTTTTTTCCAGTCCCTCTTTTTTTAGATACTTCACGATTTCTCCCACACACCAGTCGAGTTGTACGATCACATCGCCACGGTAGCTCATCGCAGATGTGCCACGAAATCGCTCATGGGGAATTCTCGGTACATGAAGATCATGGGAAGCAAAGAAGAGAAAGAATGGATCCTTCTTATTTTTTCCAATCCATTCTTTTGATTTTTCGACCCATTTGTCGGCCAGATCTTCATCCCTGAAACGGGCAGCATGCCCACCGGTATAGAACCCGATACGGCTGATGCCATTGTGAATGGTGTGGTTGTGTCCATGAGTCCAATCCATTTTCAAAGTGTCCCGATGGGTTACTCCTGTTGGGTGATCATCGCTTGGTTTCTTCATGCCTACCCAGAGAGGATCTTTGGGGTCAAGATTGAGGACCCGGTGGTTTTCAACATAGACCTGAGGAACCCGGTCATTGGTTGTGGGGAGTAGAAAATTATAATCAAATCCAATTTCACGAGGACCTGGTTTAAGTTGTTCGTTCCATTGGGGGCCCACACCAGGACTTCCCAGCCCAAGGTGCCACTTGCCAACCACTGCAGTTTTATAGCCCGCCTGCTTAAGCATATCGGGTAGGGTATAGGCGTCTTCCGGGATGATGAGAGGAGAACTGGGTGGTGCAATCCCCGTATTCTTTCCACGAAAGGCATAGGTCCCGGTAAGAAAGGAATAACGGGTGGGTGTACAGGTTGAAGCTGAACAGTATCCGCTGGTGAATTTAAGTCCTTCCTTGGCGAGTTTGTCGATGTGCGGGGTTTTTAAGTTTTTTGGTTTTGCCCCGTAGCACCCAAGGTCTCCGTATCCAAGGTCATCAGCCATGATGACGATTACATTTGGTTTTTTTGCAACTGCAGTGAGTGCGAGAAGCACTGTGATAGAGACAAATATAGAAGAAGTAATTTTTTTCATTTGGATATGCAGTAGTTACTACAAATTAATTAACTAGGAATTTATTGTAGGGGTTGCTTTTGTTTTTATGGATAATTACCATAAATTTCGCTTTAATTTTGGTCAAGAAGTCACTTGCTTTTGATGAAAAAAGATATGCTGGGCATTCTTTTTTTTCCAAAGGCTTGCAACTGCTGAAATAATTTCTTGTTATTAATCATTTCCATGGCATTTGCTTTGATTCCATTTTTCATCTCCCTGGCTCTTCTCTTTTGGTGGCGATCGCTCGTCCTTTTCAAACGGACAGTTGAGGATGTTCCGACTTCCAAGGTAAAAGGGGTGTTTTTCGGGTTAAATGAGGTTAAAGGTTTCGTCAAGTCGGATGCCCCGTTGCAAACTTACCTTACCGAAGAGCCGACTGTATGGTATGAATGGAGTATTTCGGAGCATTGGAAGAAAACCGAAAGCTACAGGGATAAAGATGGGAATCGAAAGACCCGAACAAAAAGCGGTTGGCGAAAGGTTGATTCAGGAGGGAGTTTTCAATCGTTTTTTCTAAAAGATGATACGGGTGAGCTGCTCATCGAACCGGAAGGTGCAAAGGTTGATGCTCCTTCCACTATTTCCCTAAGTTGTAGTCCGAACGATCCACTTTACTATGGAAAAGGACCAAGTGGATCGATTGCAAATTCAACTCATCGGAGAAGGTTTTCAGAGCATTCGCTTACTCCCAATGATAATCTTTACATTCTTGGTCCGGCCAAACTCAGGGAAGAGGTCGCTCAGCCGATGATTACCCAAAGCAAGGATGCCCGGTATTATTTCATTTCGACCAAGTCCGAGTCCCAGATTATCCGATCGAAGAATGTTTGGTCTTTTATTATAATTCTCTTTTCCTTCGTAGCCGCTTTAGTTGTTCCCGTAGTCGTGATTTCGGTGGAGACTGGAGTAGAACCCCAAGAAGCCATGCTTGAGAACCCTAGTTGGATCTTTGTGTCGGGTCTGATCTTTCTTGCAGTTGCTAGTCTTTTTTACCTCACGATATTGTATAATGGTTTGATCCGGGTGCGTAATCGTCTCATCCATGCTATGGGTCTAATTGAAATTCAATTGAAGCGTCGTCACGATTTGATTCCCAGATTGTTAAAATGTGTAAAGGGAATCGCGGAATACGAATCTGAAGTGCAGGAGCTAGTTGCTTCCTTTCGTTCATCGGGTTCGAATGGAACGAGTCGTGATACAGCCGATTTGGGCGAGGGAATTAATCAAGGGGCAGGTTTGGTTGGCGGCTTGTTTGTTTTGTCTGAAAATTACCCTAATTTGAGTGCGGATCAAAACTATGGTTCATTTATGAAGGAATTGCTCGACACCGAAGACCGGATTGCCTTGGCCCGTGAATTTTATAATGATAGCCTACTTGCACTTCAGGACCGTTTGCTTACCTTTCCAGATGTTTTGGTTGCCAAATGGTTTCGCTTTCGAGCAGGGAAAAACCTTAGTCTTCTTCCTGATCCAGAGATGGCACAGGCTCCGAAAGTTTCTATTTGAACTGAAAAACTTACTATTCTGGGGAAGAACCCTAACGATTCATTATCTGTTCGATCTCTTCTGCTTCGATGGGGATTTTGGACATTAGATTAACGGGTCCATTTTTCGTAATTTGAATGTTATCCTCGAGGCGAACCCCAAAGCCTTCATCCGGTAAATAAATGCCAGGTTCCACGGTAAAGACCGAGTTTTCCCGAAAGACGGACTGGCCATTTGATACATCATGAACATCGAGACCAAGAGAATGCCCTAATCCATGCATGTAGAATTTTCTGCAGGCCGGCTGATCCGGATCCTGTTTTTTAACCTGTGCTTTGGTTATGAGTTTTAGCCGGAGCATTTCTTCCGTCATCATGTCATGAGAATCATTTTGCCATTCTTTGAGGCTTTTTCCGATGGTAGCATTATCAATACACTGACGTAGGACCCGTAAAACTGAATTGTATACCTGCTTTTGCCGTCGTGAGAATTTTCCGCTTACGGGAATGGTACGGGTAAGGTCGGCATTGTAATTGGCGTAGCAGGCACCGACATCCATGAGCAGAAGTTGTCCCTTTCTACAGGTTTGGTCGTTCTGTAAATAGTGCAAAACACAGGCATTGGATCCGGATGCGATGATAGGGGTATAGGCAAACTTACTTCTGCATTTAATAAATTCCTTCGCCCATTCCGCTTCAATCTCGTACTCGGTTACCCCGGGTTTGACCATGCGAAGAACTTTTCGAAAACCATTTGTGGTTACATTAATTGCCTGTTTGATCAATTTGATTTCCTCTGCACTTTTACAAAAGCGCAGGTCGTGAAGATGCGGGGCTAAGCGTTCAATTTTATGAAGAGGGTAATCTTTGAGAACTTTTCGGTTAAACCGTTGTTCACGGGTTTCCACTTCATTGGTTGCACGACTGTGTTCGTTGTCATTTAGATAAAAAACTTCAGCCTCAGCGGCAAGAAGCTGAAAAATATTATCGAAGTCCTCGGTCCAGTAAACAGTCTGAATGCCTGAAATCTTCTGAGCGTCTTCTTTGCTATGCTTATACCCTTCCCAAATCTTTAAATGTTCATTCGGTTGACGAACGAACAAAATTTCCCGGTGCTTGGGGTTGGAACAATCCGGGAACAGAACGAGTAAGCTTTCTTCCTGTTCAATGCCCGAAAGGTAAAAAAGATCGGAATTGGGATGGAGTGGAAGTGTGCCGTCTGCATTTGTGGGCAGCACATCATTCGCGTTCGCAACTGCAATTGCTTTGCCGGGTAATTTGCCACAAAGTTTCTTGCGGTTGTTTGAGAAAAGTTTTGAGCTTACGGAGAGGTGTCGCATGTGTTTGTGGTTAAAGGGATAACTAAAACATCCTCCAAATTGTTCGCAAGCACCAAGCTTTCTTCCAGACCTTTATTTAAGGACAATCTTATTTTAATTTGTCCAAAGATTCAGTTTTTATTACTACTTAGATTATGCAAATTAAATTATACGCCCTGCTTACATTATTCAGCCTTTCCACATTATGGGCAGAAAAACCGAATATAATATACATAATATGCGATGACCTTGGGTATGGGGATATTCAGTGTTTAAATCCGGAAAAAGGCAAAATACCGACCCCTCATGTGGATAAGCTAGCTACCCAGGGTATGGTTTTTACGGATGCACATTCTGGATCCTCAGTCTGTACTCCCACCCGTTACGGAGTTTTGACGGGACGATATAGTTGGCGTACAAAACTTCAATCCGGAGTTGTTCAGGGTTTTGCTCCGTGTTTGATTACAAAAGACCGTCCAACGGTATCTGGTTTTTTGAAAAATGAAGGTTATCATACTGCGATTATTGGGAAATGGCATCTCAATTTTAAATACCTTGATCCAGAAAGTGGAGAAGAATATTCGAAGAAGAAATATAAGGCCCCTCCTGTAGGATCAAAAATTCCCGACGGTCCCATTCATCGGGGTTTTGATTATTTTCATGGATTTCATCATGCCGGTAATATGGAGGCGGTGATCGAGGATGATAAAGTCATCGCTCACGATCCTGTAATCAACATGCTTCCACGTTTAACCCAAAAATCCGTTCAATATATCGAATCTCGTAAAGATTCAAAGAAACCATTCTTCCTCTATGTTCCTCTCGGTTCTCCGCACACCCCCATTGTTCCCACTCCGGAATGGGAAGGGAAGAGTGGCCTCGGGAAATATGGTGATTTTGTCATGCAGACTGATCATGTGGTCGGAGAAATTCAAAAAGCTCTTACTAAAATAGGACAGGTGGATAATACCTTGATCATTTTTACCAGCGATAACGGTTGTTCCAAGGCTGCTGGAATTGGTGAACTGGCCAAGCAGGGGCATATTGTAAGTGCTGATCTACGGGGATCCAAAGCGGATCTCTGGGATGGCGGGCATCGCATTCCATTCATTGTAAAGTGGCCCGGGAGGGTAAAGCCTGGATCTGAATCTGATCAATTAATATGCCTTACTGATCTATTTGCTACGATGACAGACCTATTGGGACAAAAAGCCCTCGAGAATAGTGGGGAAGACAGCGTAAGCTTTCTTCCTGCACTTCATGGGAAAAAGATTGTTTCAAGTCGAAAGGGTGTGATCCATCATTCCATAAGCGGACATTTTGCCTACCGGCAGGGCCCCTGGAAACTCTTACTGGCAAAGGCATCAGGTGGATGGACTTCTCCCAAAGAAAAGCAGGCTCCTGCTGGCGCTGCACCTGGACAATTGTATGATATGTCTACTGATTTGGGCGAAAAAAAGAATTTGTATGAGGAAAAACCTGATATGGTTGCTTCGCTACTTGCATTACTTGAAAAAGATATTAAGCGAGGGAGGAGCACCAAAGGCCCCAAATCAAAAAATGACTACAATAATATTAAGCTTTGGAAAAGCGGAGAGCCAAAAAAAGGTAAGCGACCTTAACTGTACTGTTTACGATACTGCCTCGGGGTCATACTCATCCTTTTACGAAATTGTGCAGTAAAAGCACTCTGATCACAAAACCCTAATTCGTAACCAATATCAGTTAGGCTTCGGTTCGATTCCTTGAGTAATTTACAGGCCTTTTCAATGCGGATTTGAACGGAGAATTGTTGAGGGGTAAGTCCGGTTACTTCTTTGAATCTCCGATTTAGTTGGCGATGTGACAGGCCATACTGATTTGCTATCATTGCAATGCTGGGAGTGCCTTCATTACTCGCTTGCAGTTCTTCAATTACCATCTCCATCTCTTTGTCTCGAGTATGATTAATTGGAACTTTTTCGTATTTTTGAACCGTTCCCATTATTCCGATAGCTCTTTTTCGCCTGTCAAAAATGGGGAATTTATTGGTAATGTACCATGACGGTGTGCCTTGCTGGTTAAGAAATAATTCAACTAATCCTAATTTGGGTAATTTTTCGCGTATTATAGCTTCATCATCTTTCCTGAACTTGTTAGCCAGAGGTTCCGGGAAAAGCTGGAAATCGTCTTTTCCCAGCAACTCTTTTTGTGATTTAAGCCCCAATCTTCTGTAGAAAAAAGGATTGGCGAAGATTAAACGAAAGTCTTTATCTTTAACAAAAAAAGAAACACCGTTTATTTCTTTCAGTATACCAAGAAAGTTATGATTTGGATCGATTTCTTTAAGGAAATCTTTCGGGGAAGCCTTTTTTTTGTCAGGATTAATATGTCTAACTTTCAATAAAAAATGACGAAGTCAATCTATTGTTTAATATAAAATTATGATATTATTAAGAACCTTTAAATATTATCCCCACCTTTATTCCCGAAAAAATGGACCGTACGTTTATATATTTTTTCATAGCATTTCTGACTTTTCAAATAGGTAAGACTTTTGCCGATCCGATAAGAGTTCTTTTTCTTGGACACGAATCAACACATCATAATTCTAATCAGTATTACCCAATCCTGTCTAAGTCTCTTGGACGGGATGCCATTTATTTTGATTATGTCACCAGTGTAAACCAAGCATTAGACGATCCTGAGTACCTTAACCAATTTGATGGCCTTCTTCTCTATGCCAATCATCCCAAGCTTTCTTCCGGTCAATGGGAAAATTTACTGTCTTTTGTTCGTTCGGGAAAGGGATTTATTCCGGTTCACTGTGCGAGCTGGTGCTTTGCCAATATCCCCGAGTATGACCAGCTTGTCGGAGGCCGTTTCAAGAGTCACCAGGGTGCTGTCTTCAGCCCGAGAGTTGTAAAAGTCAATCATCCTGCCGTTCAGGGGATCGGTAACTTGGAGGCATGGGATGAAACTTATTTTCATGAGCGGCACAATTCGAAGAACCGGACTGTGCTGATGGTGAGGGATCCTTTGCCTGGTGATCCTCATGAGGATCCTGAACCATGGACTTGGGTTCGTGAGGAGGGAAAAGGGCGGGTTTTTTATACTGCTTCTGGGCATGATGAAAGAGTGTGGAATAAACCGGAATTTCACCAACTCCTCAAAAATGGAATCCTTTGGGCAGTGGGTGAAAAAGTTCACGAGCGCTATAAAAATTTTTTAGCAAATCGAGAACCGTTGAAGTACGAGAAGCGGGATAACATTGCAAACTATGAAAAAAGGCCGGAACCACTTCCTTACCAATTACCGCTTTCCCCTCAGGAAAGCATGAAGCACACTCAGGTTCCGGTGGGATTTAAACTCGAGCTCTTTGCGTCTGAGCCGGATATTGTGAACCCGATTTATTTTCAATGGGACAAACGCGGACGACTCTGGGTTGTGGAATCTGTGGATTATCCCAATGAGCTTAAGGACGGTCGTAAAGGAAAGGACCGCATTAAAATATGTGAAGACACTAATGGGGACGGCAAGGCGGATAAGTTTACGATCTTTGCCGATGGCTTTAATATTCCCACATCCATGACTTTCGCCCGGGGCGGAGTGATTTTGGCTCATGCCCCGGATATGCTTTTCCTCAAAGACACAGATGGGGACAATAAAGCGGATATCCGTGAAGTTCTGATTACCGGGTTCGGGCTTAATGATACTCATGCCGGTCCCAGCAATTTACGCTACGGTCTGGACAACTGGATCTACGGTACGGTTGGGTATTCAGGTTTCAAGGGAGAATTAAATGGAGAAAAATACAATTTTAGTAGGGGCACTTTTCGCTTCAAACCCGATGGTTCCAAGATGGAATTTCTTCATCAGTTCAATAATAACACCTGGGGAATCGGTTTGAATGAGCAGGGGGACATATTCGGTTCCACCGCCAATAACAATCCAAGTTTTTTCGGAGGAGTTCCGAATCGTGTGCATCAGGGAGAAAAACGGATGACTGCCAAAATGATCGCGAGTTCTCCCAGGTTTTATCCAATTACTCCCAATATCCGTCAGGTAGATGCTTTTAATGCTTACACTGCGGGTTGCGGACATGCCTTTGCTACGTCATCCGGGTTTCCTAAGTCCTGGCGCAACCGGAGAGCATTCGTGTGTGGTCCGACCGGTCATCTTCTTGGCATGTACGATGTTCGCCCAAAGGGTTCAGGTTTTGAATCAATTAATGCTTACAGTCTGGTCGCGAGTACCGACGAGTGGTTCTCTCCAATCGTAGCCGAGGTGGGCCCCGATGGAAACCTCTGGATTTCCGATTGGTACAACTTTATCATCCAGCATAATCCGACCCCGAATCTTAACCGGGGTGGATATGACGCCCAAAACGGACCCGGGAATGCCCACATAAATCCCAACCGCGACCGCCAGCATGGTCGCATTTATCGCTTGGTTTACCAAAAAAACCATGCTCCTGCTTTCAATCTAGAAAATGCAACATGGGAAAAACTGGTCAAAGCTCTCAGCCATGACAATATGTTCTGGCGTCTCACCGCCCAAAGGCTTTTGGTGAATAGTCAACCCAAGGAAGCGGTTCCTTCCTTAAGGAAATTACTGAACCAAGCTTCACCCGCGTCTCTTCACGCTCTTTGGACTTTGCAGGGCATGGGTGCTCTCGACGGCCCATCCCATGCAAAATGTCTCGTATCAAAAGACCCGGCATTACGCCGTAACGCGATCCGGGCTCTACCTGCTGACTTAAAGGGGCAACAAATGCTCCATGACAGTGCAACCCTTGGAGACAAGGATCTTCTTGTTCGGCTCGCTTCCTTCGTTCAACTTGCCTCCTTTCCGCGAGACAAGGGAACCCGCGATTTCGCATCCCTTCTGATGCGGGTTGAGGAAAATGCCAAGGACGAATGGCTCCGGTTACCCCTCCAGGCTCTGGGTGCGGTGAAAGCCAATTTGGTGGGGTATAAAAAGGGTCCAAATCTTTTGCCCAATCCCTCCTTCGAGTCTTCGGATGGTAAGTTGCCCACCAGTTGGAAGGTCCGGACTTACAGTGGGAGCGGTGCCATGGAGCATACGATCGAGACAGTCAGCAAGTCCGTAAAGACCGGCAAATCGTCCCTGCGTATATCATCCAAAGGGGGACATGACACCAGTGCTTATGCGAGTGTGCAAATTAGGTCGGGAGTCCGTTATTCGCTTTCTGCCTGGATTAAGACGGAAAGGGTCGAAGGGGGTGGCATGGGTGCTTTACTCAATGTTCATGAACTTGGACAAAAGGCCATGACCAAGGGTATCCGAAAGACCCATGATTGGCAGAAGGTGGAAACCGTTTTTGTTAATCCTTCCGCTGGCAGGATCACTGTAAATTGCCTGTTCGGTGGGTGGGGAAGATCCAAGGGTAAGGCTTGGTTCGATGATATTTCGCTTAATGAGATGGTGCCAATTTATAAGGAAATCGAGAAAGTGGAAAATCGAAAAGTGGACCTTACTCTGGCGGTCGATGCGATTCCCGGACTACTTTTCAGTAAGACATCTCTCATGGCAAAGTCGGGTAAATGGCTCAAACTTACATTTAACAATACAGACAATATGCCTCATAATTTGGTTATTATAGCTCCGGGAACCTATGACTCAGTCGGCCAAGCCACCGACTTGATGATGGCAAAACCGGGTGCCGCTGCCCGAAATTATGTTCCTAAAAATGCAAAGGTAATTGCCCAGACTCCTATGGTTCTTCCTGGCACGAAGTACGATCTCGTCTTTCAAGTGCCCACCCAAAAAGGAAATTATCCATTCCTCTGCACTTTCCCCGGTCATTGGCGCCTCATGAAAGGAGAACTAATTGTACAGCCATGACCCTTCCGGAACAGTCCTTCCAGCAGGTTCGACCTGGACTATCCAATGACGCTGCTTCTCAAAGCTAGGGCTGCAATGCGCTTAATAAGGTTAATAAGAAAATAATGAGAATAGCTTTCAAAAGAATCCTTACAGGAGCGGCCATCGTACTCTTCGCAACACAAATTTTTTGCTCACAAAATGCCATGGCAGAAGGAGAGCTCCGAAAGCCCAACATCGTATTCTTTCTCGTCGATGATCTGGGCTGGCCCGATGTCGGGTGTTATGGAAGCAGTTTTTATGAAACACCTGCGATCGACCAATTGGCAAAAGAAGGCGTTCTTTTCAATAATGCCTATTCGACATGCCATGTCTGTTCTCCGAGTCGGGCGAGTATTTTAACTGGAAAGTATCCGGCGCGTACCAATCTGACCGACTGGGGCGAGGGGCGCCCGGAACGGGACTACGAAAAGCTGCATAGTGGCGAGAGAGTCAGTCGTCTTCCCGTTGATGAGCAAACGCTGGCAGAGACGCTGAGGAGACACGGTTACGCTACAGCCAATTACGGCAAGACGCATGTGGGCCGAGATCCCAAGACCTTCGGGTTTGACGAAGCCATCGCCGGCTGGGTGACTTCCTATTATTACCCGTTTGGCAAAGCGTATGACAAAACGCTTCCGGCAAAAGAGGGTGACTATTTTACGGATAAATTGACCGACGTCGCACTCGATTTTATTGAGCGCAAAAAGGATCAGCCCTTTTTCGTGCATATGGAACATTTCGCGGTGCACGACCCGATTCAGGGCCGCCGTGATCTGGTGGCGAAATACCAAAAGAAGCTCGATGCGATGCCTCGCTCAGAGGGGCCAAATCATATTGTTGAAGGAAATCCGGATGACCCCGAACTCACCGAGGAGGAATTGGAAGCGATAGTCGCCAACAAAAGTCACGCGCTTTGTAAGGAAAAGCGGGCCTGGTGGGTTAGCCAGAAACAGGAGAACTTCGAGTATGCCCCGTTGGTGGAGTCAATGGATGAGAGTCTTGCCCGAATCCGCGCCAAACTGAAAGCACTCGGTCTGGAAGAGAACACGATCATTGTCTTTACCAGCGACAATGGCGGCCTGGCCGCTACCCGAGAGGTTTCACTAGATAAAATTATCAATAGTACCAAGCAACTGAACCAACGGTTCGCTACTTCGAACCTACCACTGCGCGGCGGTAAGGGATGGAATTACGAAGGAGGGCTTCGGGTGCCGCTGATCATGTCCTGGCCGGGCCGGATCAAAGCCAACTCCATCAATCATGAGGTGGTCACAGGCACTGATTATTACCCAACGCTCTTGGAGTTGCTTGGACTTCCTTCCCTGCCTGAACAACACATGGACGGAAAAAGTTTTGCTCCTGCTTTGCGGGGTGAGGATTATGATCGCGGTGCCATTTATTGGCATTTCCCGCACTACAGCAATCACGGTTGGCAGAGCCCGAGTGGCGCCATACGTCTGGGTAATTATAAACTGATCGAGTATTTCGAGAACGGCACCGTGCAGCTTTTCGATCTCGATAACGATCTGGGCGAACAGCGCGATCTCTCGAAAGAGAACCCTGAAGTTACACAGAGACTGCTGAAAATGCTGCAGGACTGGCGCCAGGAAACGGATGCAAAAATGCCCTATCCCAAGACCGCCACCTCCAAGCTCGCGCCGGGATCTCGGGTTTATAAGCCCAGGAAACGATAGCGGTAAAAAGCAAAAGGATAAATGATTATGAAAAAACATATTATTGCAGGAATGCTGCTGGCTACCGGGTTGGCGCAGGCGGGAAACCCGGTTGAAAAACCACCTGTGGTGAGCCGGCCTGCCGTGAGCAGCGCCGAACGGTCGAAACCAAACATCATCCTCATCTTAGCCGACGATCTGGGGTACGGCGACCTCTCCTGTTACGATGGGGTTCATTTTACCCCCCATCTTGACCGTATGGCGGTGGAGGGACTGCGGTTTACCGATTTCCATTCAACGGCAAGCGTTTGTAGTCCAACCCGCGCAAGTATCATGACCGGGCGCTATCCGCACTACGATGGTCTTGACACTTATATCAGCCCAGTTCCGGGTAATACCATTGGCTTGGACCCTGAAAATGTGACGTTCCCAAAGCTGATCAAGGACGTCGGCTACAAAACCGCTCTTTTTGGGAAGTGGCATCTTGGCTATGGGCAGAAGTATAATCCACTTAACTTTGGCTTTGAAACTTTTCACGGCTTTCTGAGTGGACATGTTGATTACCATTCCCATTACGACCGGCTTGGCGGGTTTGACTGGTGGCATGGCCGTGAACAGAAGCAGGAGGAAGGGTATACAACGCATTTGATTACCGATAAATCAGTCGATTTCATTAAAGAGAATGCAGACAAACCATTCTTTCTCATGATGGCCCATGAGGGGGTTCATTTCCCCTTGCAGGGCCCCACCGATCCGATCCAACGCGGACCAGATGCAAAACCTCATAAGCCAAGAAATGGGAAGCTCGTATACAAGGATATGTTGCAGGAACTCGATATCAGCGTGGGAAAAATCATGGACCTTGTCAAAGAGCTGAACCTGGAAAAGCGCACGCTTATCTTTTTTACGTCAGACAACGGTCCGATGCCATTGTCAACTGCCGGACCGTTGAGGGGGAAAAAGCACAGTGCGTATGAGGGTGGACACCGCGTTCCTACGATTGCCTGGTGGCCCGAGACGATCAAGGCTGGTTCGGTTACCGATCAGTTAGCAATTACTATGGATTTAATGCCCTCCATCCTTGAGCTGGCGGAGACGTCTGTGCCGGAAGATCATCAATTAGACAGTGTCAGCCTCGTGGATTTCTTTAAAAATCAGGAGCCGTTTGATCGGAATTCTCTGTTTTGGCGGAGAGCAGGAAAACAGGCTGACAGAACTATGCGGAAAGGCCAGTGGTCATTAATTATAGATAAAACAGACCGGGTCGAGCTATATGATCTGAAAGCGGATATCGGCCAGCAGAAGAACGTGGCCAAAATGCATTCTGAGCGCAGTTCAAAGATGGAAAAAGAACTGCTGGCCTGGGAAGAGAAGGTGAAGCCGCATTTAAGCTATTTTAAAAAGTAATCGTGTACGGTTCGGTTTTATAAAAACTAAGTGTGTATAATGAAAAATAAAAAAACATTTAACTTGTTAAGCTGCCTCTTTCTCTGCGCGGCTTCGATTATGGCATCGGCCGCCGAAGCCTTGCGCAGACATGGATATGCGACCGCGAACTACGGCAAAGCACATGTGTCCCGAGATCCCAAGACCTACGGATTCGACGAAGAGATTACAGGCTGGTTGGGATCCTTTTATTACCCGTTCGGCGGCCATATAGAGAAATAATGACACTCATGAAAATTAAACCAGTTAACCCAATTCTAATTTTAGTCGCCTTCCTGTTTTTTCAGACAAATATTTTTGGACAATCACTCAGTGCTGGTAGTGTAGGGGTTGATACTGGTTCAACCGCCTTTACCGTATCGGGTGGTCAGTTTAGTGCACCCTATTATAATTTCACCGATGGCAATGGGCAAACTCCCGACTTTACATCCAGGGCTCTCAAAAGTGGAAAAGTCTATGTGTTTAATGCATCGAGCGCCTCCATACACCACCCCTTCATGATTGGAGAGAGTTATGGAGATACGAATTCCACTCTAGTAAATGGTGGCCCGCTAACCGGATCGGGTGGCAAGATAACCGTGACTATTCCGTCTGACTATAACGGTTCCCTGTATTATTTCTGCACCAACCATGCTGGCATGAATCAAGAATTTACGATTCAAAAATCCACCCACAACGCCGACCTCAATGCCTCCGTCCAGTTGGAAATGCTCTGGGTAGAACCGGGTACCTTTACGATGGGTAGCCCGACCACGGAAACGGGTAGGCAAGCGAATGAGACCGAGCACAATGTCTCCCTCACTCAAGGTTTTTACCTCGGTAAGTACGAGGTGACTCAGGCACAGTATGAAGCGGTGATGACGGGCAATACCGCAAAAGTAATGGCACTTAGACCGTCGAAAGTCTTCTCTTCTGGTTTCCCGGTGATGGCGTGGACTTTGGTCGGTCTGAGTGCCACACCGAGCCTCCACGCAAACAACCCGAATCGCCCTGTGGAACGAGTGAGTTGGGACGCTGCCAAAATTTTCCTATCCCGACTGAATGCCCAGCAATCCTCGAATATACCCGCTGGTTGGGCCTATGTGCTACCGACCGAGTCGCAATGGGAATATGCCTGCCGGGCAGGTACGAGTACGGCGAATTCGTGGGGTAATGATATTAATGCGACCCATGCCCATTCCTTAGGCCAAACCGGAGATGTGGGCCGATACGCGGCGAATCCGTGGGGCTTCTTTGATATGCCCGGAAATGCTTGGGAATGGACGGCAGACTTGTATGGTGAAACCTATCCTACCGGCAACCCGGTGGTGGACCCAGCAGGAGACCCAGTAGGAGAGGCATCGGGCCCGCGTCGGGTCATTCGGGGTGGTTCCTGGAGCAGTGATCATTGGGTTATTGTTGATGGGCAACACAAACTCAATCGAATCACCGACGGGGCGTCCCTGCGTTCTGCTCAGCGCAACTACAACACCCCGAGCCACCGCAGCGGCAACCTGGGCTTCCGTGTTGGTTTTCAAAAAGTCCAACCAGATACGGAGAGTCCCGAACTGGAATTGTTAGGGGGGGCGAGTATTACGCGTGAGGCGGGCCAAGTATGGGTGGAACCTGGCGTTTCCGCACAAGATACACGCGACGGGTATTTGGCCAGTTCGGTCATCGTGAGTGGTAGGGTCGATGTTAATTCGACTGGTACTTATACCCTGGCTTACACCGTGGCGGACGCCGCGGGGAATGAGGCCAATACCACGCGTACTGTCACAGTGGTGGATACAACTGCTCCTGTACTTACTGTAAACGGTGATCAGAATGTTAGCCACGAGGCTGGACTCGTGTACTTTGACGCCAATGCGACTTGGAGCGATTTTATAGATGGAAGCGGGAGCGTAACAGCTAGCGGCAGTATGAACATCAATACTCTAGGTAGCTATGTATTGAGTTACAATTACACGGATTCAAACGGGAATGTAGCAAGTTCTGTCACGCGAACTGTCACGGTGGTGGATACGACCAATCCAGTTCTTACTTTACTTGGCGATACCAATATGACCCTGGTGACGGGTATGACTTGGGTGGATCCCGGAGCTAGCGCAAGCGACACATTGGATGGTAACCTGACTGGCTCTGTTACAGTTGCTGGCACGGTGGATTTAAACACCATCGGAGTGTATACTATAACCTACTTTGTGTCGGACGGAGCGAATAATCAATTAAATGCGACCCGCGTAGTCAATGTTGAGGGCCTTCCTGTAGATACTTTTACCGTGTCGGGTGGTCAGTTTAGTGCACCCTATTATAATTTCACCGATGGCAATGGGCAAACTCCCGACTTTACAACCCGGGCTCTCAAAAGTGGAAAAGTCTATGTGTTTAATGCATCGAGCGCCTCCATACATCACCCCTTCATGATTGGAGAGAGTTATGGAGATACGAATTCCACTCTAGTAAATGGTGGCCCGCTAACCGGATCGGGTGGCAAGATAACCGTGACTATTCCGTCTGATTATAACGGTTCCCTGTATTATTTCTGCACCAACCATGCTGGC
>Ga0209715_1001607_pt1 | contig 18227 bp, 19 predicted proteins | sample COGITO_mtgs_1205_2_FD_184809 | JGI IMG/M metagenome (GOLD analysis project Ga0209715, IMG submission 184809) | Pelagic marine microbial communities from North Sea - COGITO_mtgs_120503 (SPAdes) (version 2) | ecosystem: Environmental > Aquatic > Marine > Epipelagic ...
GTCCAGCTTAAAACGGCCAAGACATTTCCAATTAGCAAGCCAAGAATAATGTCCATTGTCTTTGCGCCTAAAGCAACAAAAGTTGCTCCAATGACAAACTCTGTAGCTGCGACATGTTCTGCTGCATACAAGCCCGCAAAATGAGTCCAATTATGTAATTTATACTTTGGAACAGGAAGCTGTTCTTCATGCATGTTTTCGAATTGTTGAAAATCAGTTGTTTTGTACATTTTTATCTTTTAATTACCGGTAATAGTAACTATTATAGTATTAAAGGGAGGTGATAAGGACTTTTGATTGGGTTTATTGGCATTCAAAAAATAACTATTTCGAATTTTTTTCTTATATTCTATACCCATATATTTTTTGTATTTCCCAAAGTTACAAAATCATTTTCTATATATCCTTTTTTCATTTCCGAAGTCTGGATCTAATCGAATAGAAACTTGAATCTGACAATCAAGATGCGGTCCTCTATAATATGAGTATATTTAGACTTTAACGATTTTCAAAATGAACAAAGTATTTAAAATATCCTTGATTTCGGCCTTAGCTGGTTTCTTGTTTGGGTTTGACACCGTAGTTATTTCTGGAGCGGATCAACAGCTTCAAAGCTTGTGGAGCACCTCCGATCTTTTTCACGGAACCTTTGTAATGTCCATGGCTTTGTGGGGAACAGTACTGGGTGCCATTTTCGCTAGTTACCCCTGTAATTACTTTGGAAGAAAAAACACCCTAATTGGAATTGGTGTCTTATACCTTATTTCTGCTCTAGGTTCAGGCTTAGCATTAGACCCCTATACTTTTTCGTTTTTTAGGTTTCTAGGAGGAATAGGCGTTGGAGCCTCTACTATTGCTGCACCAACCTATGTTTCTGAAATTGCCCCTGCTCACAAAAGAGGTCAGTTGGTTGCCCTATATCAATTCAATATTGTGTTTGGAATCTTAGTTGCTTTCATCTCTAATTTTCTATTGAAAGACGTTGGAACACAACCTTGGCGTTGGATGGTTGGTATTGAAGCATTACCAGCAGTTTTATATCTATTGGGGATTCTAACCGTACCAAAAAGTCCTCGATGGGTACTTTTTAAGTTAAAAGATTTAGCCCAAGCACAGGCAATCTTTAAAGAAATTAGCGGGAAAGAATTAACCGGTTCTAAGATCGAAGAAATTCAAGTAGAACAAGAGTCAGACAATCAAAAACCTTTGTTTTCTAAAACCTATCGATTTCCCATAATCTTAGCCTTCTTAATTGCGTTTTTTAATCAACTTTCAGGGATCAATGCCTTTTTATACTATGCACCTCGAATTTTTGAAGCCGCTGGACTGGAAGAAAGTGCTGCCTTATTGAGTAGTATTGGGATTGGAGTAACCAACTTAATTTTTACACTCTTAGGGCTGTACTTAATAGACAAAATAGGAAGGAGACTTTTGATGATTATCGGTTCGATTGGCTACATCATTTCATTGTCATTGGTTTCCATTGCATTTTTACAAGGATGGCAAGGCATTAGTGTTCCTGTCTTTTTATTCCTATTTATAGCTTCTCATGCAATTGGTCAAGGGGCCGTTATTTGGGTTTTCATCTCTGAGATTTTCCCAGACAGTCTTCGAGCTCAAGGACAATCGTTTGGATGTTCTGTCCATTGGGTACTGGCCGCACTTATTACACTTTTCATGCCCGTAGCCTTGTCTGCATTCCCAAATCCTGGCTACGTTTTTATTTTATTCGCTGGGATGATGGTCCTCCAACTTGTATTTGTTTTATTTATGATGCCAGAAACTAAAGGGATTTCGCTTGAACGCCTAAGTAAGCAGCTAATTAAGTAATTCATGAAAAAGGTAGTATGTTTTGGAGAAGTTTTATGGGATCTTTTTCCAGAGGAAAAAAAATTAGGCGGTGCACCCTTGAATGTTGCCTTACGCATCAAATCTTGGGGTATGGATTCGCAGATGATCAGTAGCGTTGGAAATGACATACAGGGGCAGGAAATCATTGCTCAAATAAAAGCGCTGGGTCTGGATCCTAAATACATACAAATAAATAACAAGTTTGATACTGGTAGCGTTACTGTAACGCTAGATCAACAAGATTCGGCATCCTATGAAATCAATCATCCTGTTAGTTGGGATAAAATTGAATTACAACCCGAACATAAAGAACTCCTGTATACTTCCGATGCTTTTGTTTTTGGAAGCCTCGTCGCTCGTGATTCTGTATCTAAAAAATGTTTGCTAGACTTATTAGAAATTGCCCCCTACCCTGTTTTTGATGTTAACTTGAGAGTTCCCCACTACTCCATTCCAGATGTAGAATTATTTATGAGTCAGTCGAATTTCATTAAATTCAACGACGAAGAAATAGAAGAAATTTGTGTTGCGCTAGGCATGAAAACCAAGAGCTTAAAAGAACAAATTCAATTCATTGCAAACAAAACCGATACCCCTACAATTTGCGTAACCTTGGGCAAAGACGGTGCAGTTTTATTTCACGAAGGAGTTTTTTATACTCAAAAGGGCTATCCTGCTCAAGTTATGGATACCGTTGGAGCTGGGGACTCGTTCCTAGGGACGCTTTTAAGCTTGCTCCTTCAAGAGAAAACCCCAGATGAGTCACTGGGAAAAGCCTGTGCAATGGGAGCGCTTGTAGCTCAAGAAAAAGGAGCGAATCCAGTAATCACAGAACAGATGTTATCCAATTTTATGAAGCAAGTAAATTAATCCTCTAAAGATTGTGCTGAAAACGATTGAAGGCTTTCTTCAAAAGAATATTGAATTTGAATCGGACGACAACATACTTCACAATCCTCAATATACTGTTGTTCTTGATTCGATGGTTCGAGTAACATAGAAATTTCTTCCCAGCAATAGGGACATTGAAAAAAATGCTCTTCCATTAGATTTCAAATTCCATTAGTTCTTCGGCTACAACTTCCCATTTCTTCATCAAAAGACCTAATTGATCCTTTTTCCCATTATAGTGTTCAAAGAAATTTGCTTGAGTAATGGTTTGCTCATAATTACTTTCTAATGCTGCGTCGTTCAAATGATTAATTATCTTAATATTTTTGTTGTTTTTTTATCATTATTTGGTACTTGATGTAGTTCACTGGAATAAGCGATAGAACAATCAAAAAGGGCGTCATATAGCATTGTAAGCCTAAAAATAAATTCAGCAAATGTAAAACGCTATTTTGATGAAAGTTCAGAAATATCTGGGGACTTTTTTCCTTTACAGAAATATTACTAGGACACAAATAACAATCTGTTTTGTAGAAATCTCTTTTCTTGACTTAAAGATTTTTGTTCTTTTCCTTCCAAAGTTGCTCAGCTCTATGTGGTAATACCAGTACCCATTCGTTTGTTAATATATTCTAACGTTTGTGTAAATAATTTTGTAAATCGAAATTCATTTTACACAATGGGTTAGGAATTCAATTAATCAAATTTAAAGCTTAATTGTCGTTTAGTTGTCTGTATATTTAAGGTATGACAAATAAGAGTTGTTCGAATTAAGTTTAAAAACGTCTGAATTCAATTTATGAATCGTAAAATAATAGTAACGGGTGGCTGTGGTTATATTGGATCACATGCCGTAATTCAATTGATTGAAAATCAATTTGAAGTAGTTGTTTTGGACAATCTATCCAATTCATCCGAAGCTAATTTAGGTCGAATAAAACAAATTACGGGTAAGCAACCACTTTTTATAAAGGTAGATCTGTCAAATAGTGAGGCCACCTCAAAAATTTTCAAACGACACAACGACGCTCTTGCTGTGATTCATTTTGCAGCTCTAAAAGCCGTTGGCGAATCCATTAATATCCCCTTAAAATATTATCACAACAATCTAAATTGTTTATTGAATACATTAAATTCTCAAACTGAGAATGGAATCAACAAATTTATTTTTTCCTCTTCAGCAACAGTTTATGGAACCCCAGACGAACTTCCTATTACTGAGAAAAGTATTACAAAACAACCTTCTTCTCCGTATGGAAATACAAAGAAAATAGGAGAAGAAATTATTGAAGATTATTGTAAAACAGAATTGAATTTTTCATCAATATCGTTGCGATATTTTAATCCAATTGGGGCACATGAATCTGGAATTATTGGAGAATTGCCAAAGGGTATCCCCAACAATTTAATGCCATACATTACCCAAACTGCAGCAGGAATCCTTGATAAATTAAAGGTTTTTGGAGGAGATTATCCAACCCAAGATGGAACAGCAATTCGAGATTATGTTCACGTTGTAGATTTGGCACAAGCACATATTCATGCCTTAAATAGATTGCTAAATCAGGAACAAGAAGCTTCTTTTGAAACTTTTAATTTAGGCTCAAACAAAGGATATTCTGTTTTAGAAATGATTCAAACTTTTGAGGCTGTATCCAAAGTTAAATTGAATTATGAAATAACAGAAAGAAGAACAGGAGACATTACACAATTGTACGCTTCAACTAAACTTGCAGAAGAAAAATTGGGGTGGAAAGCTCAAAGAACAATTGAAGAAATGATTCTTTCATCTTGGAAATGGGAGCAAAATTTATTGAGCAAAAAAAATCGAAAATAGTATTGAAAAAAACAACATTGAATAAAGAAAAAATCCAAAACAAAACGTTACGGTTTTCAGTTCTAGATCGCCAGCAACAACTTGATACGATCCAGTCCACAACTTTTGATTTGATCATTATTGGAGGGGGTGTTACTGGAGCAGGAATAGTATTAGACGCTGCATCAAGAGGGTTGAATGTGTGTTTAATTGAAAAAAATGATTTTGCCTCAGGAACCAGTAATAAATCAACAAAACTTATCCATGGTGGACTTCGATACTTAAAACAATTTGAAGTTGGATTGGTTCGAGAATCGGGTTCTGAACGTGCAATAGTTCATGACCTTGCTCCCCATTTAGTAATTCCCGAAAAAATGTTGTTGCCTTTGATAAAAGGAGGAACCTATGGGAAATGGATGACTTCAATTGGTCTTTGGGTATATGATTTTTTGGCCAACGTATCAGGTAAGGATAGAAGAAGAATGCTAAATAAAAAGCAAACCTTGAAAAAGGAACCTTTACTTGACAAGAATACTGTTCTGGGAAGTGGATATTATGCAGAATATCGAACAGATGATGGAAGACTAACCATTGAAATCCTAAAAAAGGCTTCAGAATATGGCGCTTCTATAATCAATTACTGTAAAATGGATTCTTTTGTTTATGGTAAAAATTCTAAAATAAAAAGTATTAATTGTATCGATGTTAATACAGGAAAAGAATTCAATATTAAAGCAAAAACTTTTGTGTCTGCAACTGGACCATGGGTTGATTTACTCCGCAAGAAAGACAACTCAATCACCAATAAATATTTGCACTTAACCAAGGGAGTTCACATTGTTTTTCCATTCGAAAAATTGCCGCTTTCTCAGTCAATCTATTTTGACGTTTCAGATGGCCGAATGATTTTTGCAATTCCAAGAGGGAAAACAACCTATGTTGGAACGACCGACACTAATTATTACGGTAGCTTAGACCGAGTTGTAGCAACCAAAGAAGATGCAAACTATTTGCTCAATGCAGTTAACCATACTTTTGAAGGAATAAATTTAACCCTTGATGATATTGAATCTAACTGGACAGGTCTTCGCCCTTTAATTCATGAAGTAGATAAAGATCCCTCTGAGTTGTCTCGAAAAGACGAACTTTTTATTTCAGATTCAGGACTGATATCGATAGCTGGAGGAAAACTTACGGGCTATCGTAAAATGGCTGATCGAGTAATTAAGGCAGTTTTAAAAGAAATTTCTTCAAATCGAAAAGGGATATTTAAAAAGTCGAAGACAATGAAAATACCTTTGGTAACTCCTGCCATCCACTCGGACAAAGAAGTTTACCTTTATAAACAAGAATTAGCAGAAAAATTAGCTTTGTTGGGGCTAGATGATTTCTATTTTGCCAAATATTTGTGTTCAATTTATGGCAGAAATACAGATTTAATTTTAAAAAAACTCCCAGAAATCAAAGCAAATACATTGGAAGAACAATTGATAAGATCTGAATTATGGTATTGTATGCATTTTGAAATGATTAACAGTCTCTCTGATTTTTTTGTACGTAGAACAGCAAGACTTTATTTTGATATTGGAAGTGTAAGTCAATTTATGAATGTCATTCTTCAGGATTTTTCTTCTTATTTGGGATGGTCCCAAACACGGATTGAGCAAGAAAAAATTATAATGAATGAATTACTTCAGGATGCAACCCAATATTACGATCAAGAGTTTTAAAAGAATGAAAAATAATATAGCATTCAAAAATTTAATTTGTTGACATGAAAAAACTTATAGTTGTCCTTCTCTTCTTTTTTTCTTTAAATAGTTACGCTCAATCCATAACTACATATTACTTTATTAGGCATGCTGAAAAAAATCGATCTGACCTTTCTAACTCCAATCCTAATTTAACCCCTAAAGGGTACCAAAGGGCCATAAAATGGAGTAATATTTTTCGAGAGGTTTCTTTTGACGCAGTTTATTCGACTGACTTTAGTAGAACCATACAAACAGCCATACCAACCGCAAACTCTAAAGATCTAAAGCCACTTATATACGATGCTAACGACAGGTATTCTTTACAATTTCAAAAGAAAACAATGGGCAAAACAATTTTAATAGTTGGTCACTCTAATACCATACCCCAATTTGTCAACACCGTATTGAAAGAAGATCGTTATCCGCAAATAGAGGATAATAATAATTCAAACTTGTATATCGTAACTCTACTTGGCGATAAAGCAAATTCAGTTTTATTGAAAATAGATTAAAAAGTTTAGCCCTGTAAAACTCAGAAAAATCAGTTAGATTAGGTTTTATTGAAAATAAGTGAAACGAGCTTATTTAATATGTTGAAATTTTTTTAATCTGATTGTTTATGTATATTGTCAGCTAACAACAATTAAACTACTATATTATGAAAAAATTTATGTTATTAATTTCTGTTGCCCTTGTAACATTTTCTTGTTCAAACACACAAGATATGACGCTTTACAAAGCGAATCTGGAGGTCGTAAAAAAATACATTTCAACGTATGAATCACCAACAGATTTTGAGCTATTCAAGGAGATGACTGCCGAAAATATTGAGCACCAATCTCCAATGTATGGAGTCGGAAAAGTTGGATATGAAGAAGTTTTAGCTCAGGGAGAGTTTTATATGAATGGTTTTGAAAATGTTTCGTTCAAAGCAGATGCATGGTTACCTGGAGTTAATGAGGAAACTTTATTGGTTGACGGAAGCGTTCGTGTTTATGGAACTTGGTCTGGAAATAATGTTGCTTCAGGGAAGGAATTTTCAGTAGACACTTACCATTATTTTATGGTAGAAAACGGGAAGGTAATTGTTTCAGGAGATTATTTTGATGCTACAGGAATGGTTATGGCTGTTCAGCCAGATGTCGCTGAGGAGTCAAGTGAGGAGTAAAAAGACTTTCTAAAAAATTGAATATAAAAACCCTCCGATGGAGGGTTTTTTGTTTTAAGGTAAGTTTATAAATTATAAACCCCTCTAAAAGTAATAAATCGAGGTTGTATAAAAGTTTGTGTATTCAATACCGATAAGTTGTTTGCACTGTTTCTAACCTGAACATCGATATTTAAAATATTAGAGGCCTTTAATTCGAACTCCCATTTGGCATCTTTGTCTTTTCGATAGGTTAAACTGGCATCCCAATTTTGAAAGGATTGCGACTCTGTTTCAAGCTCTTGGGTAGTGTAACTATAATTGGTCACAAAAGTAAATTTTTCAATGATGTAAGCATCAAATTCTATCGATGGAGCTTTGATGATAAACTTTGTTTCCTTGGATCCTAGTTTATTCTTAACTACACTGTATCGATAACGAAGGTTAATGTTGGGGGCAACCTTAAAATTTGTTCGGATTCCAGGAGTAAGGGTTTGGGTGTAGCCCTCGTTTATAGATTTCTGATTTTGTATGAATTGATTAATTTTATTGTAATTAAAAGCACCGTTTAAACTGGCTCTAATTTTTCCAAACGTTCGTTGTACTCTTCCAAAAGCATTTAGATTTTCATCCGCAAAGTTTGAATTAAAAAAGGTGCTGGTGCGGATGATGTTTTCAAAATTAGTCAAGCTACGAATTTGATCTATATTACTCGAATATGCAATTCGTGCAAACACATTGGTGTAATTAAATAAGTTAAAACTACTGTATAAAAGACTTAGGTTGTGAGACAGTGCATTTTGGATATTAGGCTCTCCAAACTGGATGTTGTTGTAGGTGTTAAGAACCAATCCACGTGCAAGTTTTGTAATGTCTGTAAACTGATTTTGCATGCTGTAGTTAAGAGTCAAAGTTTCTCCTTTCTTGATTTGTATACGGGTTTCAAAATCGGGTAAAAAACGGAAAAAGCTCTCTTTAATAGTGGTGTTGTTTTGAATGTTTTTGTTCCCATAAGCATGAATTGAAAAGCCAGGAGTAAAAGTGAATTTCCCTGTTCTGAATCGATAATGTGCTCCAAGATAGAAATCACTGAAGTTATAATTAACATCATTAACCGATAGGCCTTGATTAAAATTAGGAACGGGATTAAACCGTTGTTCATTTTCTAGGAATTGGAAAATATTTGAATTGAATTCTTGTCGGCTTAGAATTGTTCCAAGAGTAAGATTTAAGTTGCTTTTGGTATTGATTATGTGATAATAGTCCAATTTAGCATCCAATTGATTTGATAAGATCTTTCGGTTTTGACCAAGATTATAGTTTGTTAAACTAGAATTTAATCCCAAAGCCAAAGCTGTATTATCAAAAGCATCTAGTCCACTGGGATCATTAACTAAAACAGCATTGTAAAAAGGATCTTCGTTTTTGAATAAATGTTGGGCTTCAAAGGCGAAAATATTTTTTTCGTCAAGTGTAAAATAATAATTTAAATTCTGGTTAATACTGTAGGGTGTAGTCTCTCTTATTTCAGAAGTACTTCCAATGAGTGAAGATAAAATATTTTGGTTTTGAGAGTCATTTGTAGTTCTTATAAAAACGTCGTAATCAATTTGATTGTCAATATTTGGTTTGTATGAAGCACTTAACTTAACCAAACTTTGGTGAGAATTCTCTGTGCTGGATTGATCTATTTCTTCATCCGGAATTTGAAGTACAGCATCGGTGTATTGAATAAAACTGTTTGCTTTGGAAGTTGTTTTATTGTAATTGTAAATAAGAAAACCGCTGAGGTCAAGATTTTTGTTGGGAGAGTAGCTAAAGTTAGCAGTACCCAACTTGTTTTCGATATTGAGAGCATCACTTTGATCGGTCAAAAAATTTAGACTGTTGTCCCCCAAATTGATGTTGGTTCCACTTTGACTACTGGGCGGTCTAAAACCGCCTCCAAATCCCCTCAAATCTCTCCGTGATAATGCTACTTCCCCAATGTTGTTTAGGTCTCCAATAAAGTTAATCGTATATTTTGGGCTGTAATAAAACAATTTGGGTTGCAATAAATAGCGATCTTCTGTAGGAGAATTTCCCCCACCAGCTGTAATATTCCCAAACCAAAAACTCTCTTTACCTTCTTTCAATTTGATGTTTATAGCTACATTATTTTGGTTATTTCTTACACCTCTAAGTTGACCTACTTCTCCAAAATTCTTGAGAACTTGGATTTTGTCGACTGTACTGGACGGGATGTTCTTTGTAGCGATCTTGGTGTCCCCATCAAAAAAATCTTTTCCATTGACCATCAGCTTATTGACCACTTTCCCTTCAACTTCAATTTGCCCATTATCGTTGATGTCAACGCCAGGAAGTTTTGCTATAATATCTTCTAGTTTTCGTTCGGATCCATTTTTATATGAATCAGCATCATAAATAAGGGTATCTCCACGAATCAAAACAGGTATTTTTACCACTACCTCATCCAGAGCAATATCTGCACGTAGGGTGTAATCTCTTCTTATGCGAGAAGTTTTCGTGCTGAGACTATCGTTAATCGTTTGAAGACCGAAATAACTAACCTGGATTTTATATTTAGTGTTTTGTTTTAAATCCAACGAAAATAAACCTAAATCATCGGTCATTGTGTAAGCATCTAAAGCATTGGTAACTTTATTGATTGCTACAACACTCGCTCTTTCCAAAGGACTTTGCAAAGTATCGAGAACCTTACCCTCCATTTCAACTTGTGCGTTACTCCAAAAGATAGAGAGTGTAAGGGCTAAAAAAAGACTCGCTTTATTGCTCATAGTTAAAGGTTAAATTAAGATTCTTTTAACCTCTTCTTCTTCCCCGATTATTTCTCATTTCCAGCATTTTATTTACGATTGTAGAGCGATAATCAACTTTGTTTATTTCGGTTCCTTTATCTGGTGCTGTAATTTTTTCTTTTTCTTTAGGATTGATAACAATCTCTGAGCAAAGCATCGTTGTATTTCCTGCACTAACTTCTAAAATTAGACCAGGTAAACCCCAAAATTCAGCTGGACCAGTTTGTAGAGGAATTTGTAGGGTATACCATGCCTCTACTTGGGTTAATTGAATTTCTTTATCAGTTGTGTCAGTTGAATTATTAGAGAGATCACTCCACTCAAAATTATACCATCTCAGTTCTTCGGTGGGAACAATCGCAGTGGCTTTAAAACATGTGTAGCCGCCAATTTCCTTTGTATCACTTCCTAATTTCCAATCAAATTCTTGTAATTTGTCTTTAACTAAAAAACGTTTTCCATAGAACTCTTGTGCTTGGACAAGGTTATTTTTTGCTATGTTTTTATACTGTTTACCACGAGCAAAGTTGCTCCCCCATGAATCAGTTGCACCCGAGATGGCATCAACTTTTTCTTCTTCTGTAAATAAGGATTCTTCAGGACCAAAGTTCAGAATGTAAGTTTTTTCTAACCTGTTTTTTAAACGAGCTCTTATTTGTTTTTTTTGAGCTTCACTCATTCGCGCACCCCAATTACCCAATTCAAGTGTAGACATCGAAAAATAGTAGGCTCGCCCCTGCAATTCTTGAACATCTGTATCGTGCGAATAAAACTCTGATTGTAGAAGTATTATAAACAAAAAAGGGGAAAAAAAGATTTTCATAAAATATAGTTTGTTCAACAAATATAAGTAATTCTAAAACAATATTAGTAAAAGACTGGTTTGATCCCCTATTTTTAGGGGTTTGCTTTTTGGCGGATTTAAAAAAGTTGTGGTCAAACTAAACTTGTTTTTGAACTAACTTCCAGCAAATGGAGATTCAAAAATTCCAACAGCTAACTCAGCCCAAATCAGCATAAAAATCAAAACCATAAGGACGATGTAAAAAATTCGGTTTTTCATTTTTTTTCCATTGACAAAGTTAATTCCTATTCCAACCAAAAGTAACAAACCACCCATGATCAAAAAATCGAAAACATTCCAGTTAATTTCATCAGTTATTTTCATACCAATCCAAGGGATTAGCAACAATAAAAGAGGATAAAAAATTCTTTTTGACACATTCAAAAATAAAAAAAATACTCCAGTAAAAAAGGATAAGTGTTTAATCACTTGGACAAGTTCCCCAAATGGGTTTGTTTGCATCTGTAAGAGCAGAAGATTTAGAAAAATCAGTCGGTTCAGTTGTAATATTTGTAACACACCAGCCTGTTAAATCTTGATTAAATGAAGTGTTATTGGAAAACATACTTTCCATGTTGGTTACGCTGGAGGTATCCCAATTGCCAATATCTTGATTGAATGATGATAATTGATTAGACAGATTAGAAACCTTAAACATAAAACTCATGTCGGTCACATTTGAAGTATTCCAACTGCTAATATTTTGGTTAAAAGATACTGCATTCAAGAACATGCCATACATATGCGTAACTTTAGAAGTATTCCAGTTCCCCAAATCTTGATTGAATGTAGTTGCACCACCAAACATATTAATCATATCGGTTACTTTAGAAGTATCCCAGCTTCCTATATTTTGATTGAAAGCTATTGCATTTGTAAACATAGCATACATATCGGTCACCTTGGAAGTATCCCAGCTGCTAATATCTTGATTGAATGCAGTTGCACCAGCAAACATGTTATCCATATCCGTTATTTTTGAGGTGTCCCAATTACCAATATCTTGATTAAAAGTAATTGCATTAGTGAACATTTGATAAGATTTTGTAGCCCTAGAAACATCCCAGTCACCTATGTATTGATTGAAATTACTCGCATTTTGAAACATCCAAGTAAAATCATTAACCCTAGAGGTGTCCCAGCTTCCGATGTCTTGATTAAAGTCTTCTTTATCTTTGAGAAGCTCACTCATAGAAGTTACCCTGGATGTGCAAACACAGGTAACATCCTCATCATTATTGACTTTTGTTATCAAGCTTGTATTATCAACAACTTCATAAATTTTATCATTGAATTCTTCAATGTGACCTATGTCTGCGAATGGGCATTTAATAGTTACGCCATTAGGTGCCAAAAATATCTTAGCAGCGTAAGGGTCTTCAGATTCATTGTAATTTCTATCCCGATCACCTTTAAATGATTTATTACAACTTGAAGAAACATATGTAAATGAAATAAAATTATTGGTCAAAATAATATTTTCAATTCTACCGGCATTGGTTTCTTCAACCCTCAAGAAAATATTGTATACTAAGCTTTGAACCTCGGAAACAACATAAGTTCCACTAATTACTTCTTCGTCTGATATCAAAGTAAAAGTTTCATCTGAACGTAAAATAAATTCATCAATCATACAGTTTTCCAATGAGGCTTTAACGGTTTTACTGGCTGTCTTAGGTTTTCTAATTTTCCATTTCCCTACAGCTCCAGTTGAAATTTCTTCCTCACTTATGATTTGTTCAAAGGTTGCCGTTGCGTTGATTGAACTATTAACCACAACCTCAATGGGGTTATCAAAGTCTACAGACACTTCTTCCTGACCTGTAGCAGCGTCAATAAACCCTCTAGCTAAACCTTCCCATCTGTAAAACAACCAACCCGCTTCTGGAGTTGCTGTCAAACGAACCGTACTCCCAGATTCATAATCAGTTTTAGATTTTGCTGAACTAACAAGTTCTTCTGCCACAGAACCCTGACCAGTGGTTTGGAGATTAAAACTATAACTTGAACGAGTGAAATTTGCAACTATGGATGCATTAGCAGTAACTGAATACGATAAAGGATTTGTAGTTCCTGTAACATCACCAGACCATCCCGAAAATACAAACCCATCTGATGCAGTAGCAGTTAGAGTTATCGTTGCGTTTTGAGCATATGAACCTCCCGGAGAATTTACAACACCTCCCTCAGATGCCGATACTGCAACAGTGTAGTTAACAGTTGCTGGTTCTTCTGGAACAGCAGCGTCCTTTGAACAGGCTAAAAGTAGAAAAAGAATGAAGATGGAAAAGTTTCTCATTTTGACAAAATAATTATTTAAATAAGTATCACAAAGATAATAATCTTAAAAAAAACCTAGAATCATTTTTAAATAACAAACAAAAGAATCTTATCAGTTTCTTACGCTAGCTTAGGTAAACTTTGTTTAAGTGTATAAGTTAATTTAATACTATATTTTGTTTAATTATTTGGTAATTTTATTAAACATTATTATATTTATGAAAATTAAATTAATATGCATAGTGAGTGTACTTGTGGTGAGACTACTAACCCAAATGGAGTTTGCGATAGCTTCGGTCATTACATTTGTAATGATAACTAGCTAGGTTATCATTAGGGTATCTAATATTATGAGTTAGATATTGGTAAGGATTAAATTAGAATCTAATGGAATTCTGTAATCGCTAGTAGCCCAAAATAAAAAAACCCTCCATTTGGAGGTTTTTTTTTACTATCTGGTTATAGACCATCCGGTTTGTCGAAGTATTAATTCATTTTCTGTCATATTTCCGACAGTCAACACCTTGCCATTTTCATCAAATTGAAATCTAGTAAGGGTTAAAGCTTCAGCTTCAAGACCTGAAACATCATCCGAAAATTTATCCCAAGTTTTGACGTATACTATTTGCTTAGAAATATCTGATACAACTTCTCGGATTTCATAGCCAAGAGAGTTTTCGTTCCACTTATCTGCATCAGAGTTTGAAATATTTTGTAAAATTCTTTCTTTTGAATAGGTTGGTTCTACAATCCCTCTTTCTACAGTAATTGACATGGTTTCTTCATTTCTCATTATAGTGGCATCAACAGGTTCACCCGGCTTGCCTCTAAAAGACAGGCTTCCATTTTCAATTGCCTCTTGACTTACTTTCACTCCATTTACTGAAACAAACTTGTCTCCAACTTGAAGAACAGCTGATGCCGGTCCTCCTTCGATTACGTTTGTTACAACCATACCATCAGTTTCCATAATATCTGAGTTAAAATTAAATCCAAATCCTATGTACCTAGCGCCAATATTGTATCCATCAGAATTCATGTTTTCCGAAACCATATTGTAAGCAGCATCTTTACTTTCATATGAGGAACGAACCCAGCTTTCAGCCAAATTTTCGATTTTATTTGAATCAGATGAATTTGTCGTACAGGATGCAAAAATGAACATTAATGCAGCCATGATAGGTAAATTAATTTTTAGTTTCATTATATTTTTTTTAGTTATTATTTTACTAATTTATTAATTATATATATAAACATCAAATATTGAGTTTAATACCCCTAATTAAACAGAAATTATTAATTCATATAAATAGAACTTCTGACCATTTACCCAGAAATACTCAGGATATTTTTTAGATTTATTATTTTATTTATTCTATTTTTATACTATGGATATAGGTTTACTCATAGCTCTGATTTGTTGTCTAGGCGGGGGAGGTTACTTAATTCTCAAGAAGAAATAGATAAATGAAAACGGGAACAATTATTTTGGCATCCGCCATATTGTTAACGGGATTAATGGCAGGGATTTTTTTTACTTGGTCTAATGCTGTAAAACCCGGTTTAGGAAAATTAAGTGACATAGAATATCTTAGGGCATTACAATCTATGAATCGGGTCATATTAAATAATGCATTTAAACTAATATTTCTTGGAGCGATAATAACTGTAGCATTGGTTCCTGTATTTTATTTTAATTTGTATCCCAAGAATATTTTTTGGCTGTTTATATTGACCCTTATCATTTATTGGGTAGGAGTCTTTGGGGTTACCATATCAGGCAACATTCCTTTAAATGAAATATTGGACAAAACCAATTTAGAATCCATTTCACAGGAAGAGATAAAGGCTCTAAGGACAAGAATAGAAGTTAAGTGGAATAACTTTAATTTTATTCGCCAAAAATACCCGACCGTATTTTAAAGTACGAGTCCGTTTTTACATTTTCGCGTAAAACGGTTTCAATACGCTCGTTAAGAGATTGCATCAAGTCATTGCCTTTGTCGTAGGTTAGACGTGCCTTGATTAGGTTTATTTTTTGATTCTCTTCTTCAAAATCGCCCACATAATTACACAAGGTTTCAATCGTGAACTCATTCGTTCTTGGCATATTGACCAGAAAACTATCCAAAAGCTTTCGATTCAATTCCGGTATTGATGTTTTGTATTTGCTGATGTCCAGCTTCTTTGTGTTTTGAGTGTAATACTCCCTGAGAAACAAGCGCTTTTTATTGTAATCGGTTGAGTAATTCCTTTCCAGTCGTTCTTGAACAAGGTCAATGATTTTCTCTGAGGTATAGCTTTTATTGGTTAAAATCACATTGTCTAGCGCAATTGCCTTGGGCATCACATAAAGAATACTGTCTTGCAATTGCTTTAAGCCTACCGCAAGTCGGTCGTAGCCGAGGGAGGAAACAAATAAGGAATCATTTACTTCAAGCTGTTCAGGCAAGAGCTCAAAAAAACCAATTGCATCGGTAATTAATCCCTTATTGTTTGAAAAATGCACCGTAGCAAAGGGAATTGGTTCTAGGCTTAAAGAGTCAACAATTTGGATTTGTTTGGACTGTGCTTGTAGGTTCAATACACAGAGCATAAAAAGAAAATAGGGAGCGTAACGCATAGGGGTGTTTTTTTACAAAAGTACTATATGAATGTATTGTACAATATGTTTTAACAGAAAATTAAATCGAAGCCTGATAGGCTTCCAATATCCAGTCCATAAGTTCTTTATCAATGTCCTCAATCGAGGAAATACGAACCCTATGGGTACACATAGATCCGTAGGAGCCTGAATTTTCGAGGCGATCCGTCACGGGCTTTCCTTTGAGTTTTAAACCCAGATCAATGCGTGCTTTGGAAGCAGGTACAGTAAAGGCAAATTGTCGTTTACGAATAAAACTAACACTGCCTTTTTTTGGAGCAACTACAACATCATTTCCCAAAGAAAGCAAGCGTTCTAACAGCGCTTCGTATAGGGGAAATAAAGACTCTTTTCCTCGGTATTGATTGGTTAACAAATCTTGATCGGAGCGTTTTTCATCTTTAGATAAAAGAACGATGGTGTTGGCATAACCATGGGTAACTCGGTAATCCTTTTTTAAAAAATTGACAGCTTCACTGTGTTTTGCAAACGTCTTTTTTTTTAAAAGCACCTTCCATTCTTCCAAAGATTTCCCGGTCTTCTCCGGCATGTTATCAATCAATGTCTGCAATGCTTTATTCATTGTATTCGTATTCATTAGTAACGGACTCCAGTTGGTTTTTTAGGTTTTGAAGGCCTTCGCCAAAGTCCTTTTTCATGGTGTTTTGAAAATTAGAGGTAAGCAACATCAGATTGAATGGATAATCCATACGACCATCAAAACCCCAGCGGACTTTTGTTTGGTTTTCAGAAATCGATTCTGTGATCATATAGCCCGTATAGACGCCTTCAAAGGGTTCAAAAAATCGAAATTCAAAATCGATTCGTTCTCCCTCGTTTATTTTAATAATTTCTTGTTCTCCCTTCCCTACTTCGGGATGATCACTTTCCCATGCAGAAACAAATCCAACGGTACTGTCTGTTCCAGAATATGTTTTTTTGATGTTTGGATCAATAGTAGCCCACTTACTGAATTTATCTTGATTCCGTAGGGATTTGACATAAGTAAATACTTCTGCCTTGGGCTGTTGAATCAAAATTTCATTTTCAACTCGATATTCATTGTCAATGAATAAAGCGATAACCAAAGGAATGGCTAAGAGTATCAGAATAGAGAAAAAAGCGTTCTTTAATTTGAATTTCATGAAATACGTTTTTTGGGTTATACAGTATTTCCTAAGACCCCTAAATGAAAGCTTATGAGCTTAGTAACTTTTCTTTAAGTTGATCAAAATCAATTAAATTTAAATATTTTTTTCTATCATTTGCAAATGTATCGTACTCGAAAAAAGGATTTGAACCTTCTATACTCCCTCCAATTGCTGCAGTTTTTGATAAAATACCGATACCCCAATCGGTATCTACACAACAAGATTGCACTTCGCTATTAGATCTCCACTTCACAAAAGCTTTCCAAGTAGTTCCATTCCAATATCCTTTGGCTGGAGTCATATTGAAATAATAATCTTCACGAGCGTGCCACTCCGTTGGCGGGTTACAGTCGTGTAAAACAACAAAACCATCTGGTTTCAAAAACTTGAATGCATTCGATATATCGAGATCTACCTGTGCTGCCAAATGCAAACCATCGATAAAAATCACATCGAATCGGGTGTCGGAAGTTAGTATTTTACCAGCACTTAGTGCTTCAAAGAATGCATCACTGGTAAGTTGAAAATCTACTGGGTTGCTTTTAAATTCAACTCCAGGGTCAACGCTATGCTTTGAATCAGCATTAATTTTATTAAAATTATGGTTGGGATTTCGTACTCCAATTTCTAGATAGGTCGTCTCCCGTTTAAATTGCTCAAGAAGAAAGTTAATAATTTCAAACCGCTTAGGGTTTTTAGCGATTTCAATTTTAGATTTACGAATCCCGTCTTTAGTTTTGGGGTGTGTTGTCCAACGAAAACCGTATTTAATATAATTAATCATAGTCAAAAATCAGTCTATTTATTTCACGCACTAAGGTAGCCTTTTTATTTTCAAAACTGCGCTCAACTGAAACTAACAAAACCAAAACGAGCAAAGCAAAAACTAAAAGAATAAACTTATAATTCATATTGATCTGTTGAACGCATGGCTAAATCCAAACGAAAAGAGATTTCATTTTGTTTTCTTCTTCCTTTAACGAATTTATTTTTTTCAATAAATTTCAGTGGGCGGTCTACCCCTATTAGC
>Ga0209715_1001612_pt1 | contig 18173 bp, 19 predicted proteins | sample COGITO_mtgs_1205_2_FD_184809 | JGI IMG/M metagenome (GOLD analysis project Ga0209715, IMG submission 184809) | Pelagic marine microbial communities from North Sea - COGITO_mtgs_120503 (SPAdes) (version 2) | ecosystem: Environmental > Aquatic > Marine > Epipelagic ...
TACAAACAGGTGTATTAACTGGTGCTAATACTAGTTCAGGAAGTTTTGTTAGTTACAAAATTTATGAACAAGTTAAATGTGCAACACCTCCAGGAAAATTTGGTTTATGGTTTATGTATGAACCAATCCTTATGTCTAAGAAATCTTTTGATGCTTTAAGTAAAAAGCAACAAAAAGCTCTTATGAAAGCTGGAAAAGTAGCTGAGGAATATATGACAGCACAAGTAGCAAATTTAGATAAAAAATTTGAAGATGCTTACAAAGCAGCTGGTGTTGAATTAGTATATATGTCTGAAGCAGATCATGCTGCATGGATAGAAATAGCTAAGAAAACTTCTCATAAAGCATTTGCTGAGCAAGTACCAGGTGGTGCTAAGCTTATGGAAATGGCTTTAGCAGTTAAATAAAATAATATATAAAGAACCCCTATTTATGAAAATAACTAGGGGTTCTTTTTTTATGAAAAAAAAATATCTTAATTTTTGTCATTATGCTTCTCAAGCCTGTGGTGCTTTCGCAGTAGGAGCTTTAATTTTATCTATTTTAGTCATTGTTGAACTTGTTTTTGAAAGATATTTTTTTCAACGTGCTATTACTTGGCAAACTGAATTAGTTACCATGTTACTTGTTGCATCTACCTTTATTGGTAGTGCTTATGTTTTAAGCGAAAAAGCGCACGTAAGCATGGAATGGATTTACGATTTTTTATCAAACAGAAATATTATTAAATTGAAGATTTTTACTTCATTTATAAGTTTAGGTTTTTTTTTAATACTGTTTTACTTTGGTTTTTTGATGGTAGAGGAAGCTTTTGTTAAAAATTATACTACAGGAACAGTTTGGGATCCTCCTTTGTGGATACCTTATTCTTCAATGTTAATAGGCTCAATATTAATGATACTTCAATATATTGCTGAGATAATTAAACTGTTTGATGAAGGAGATTTAAGATAATGGATCCTTTAATGATTGCACTAATAGTTGCTATCTTTACTTTAATAGTTTTGTTCTCAGGAATTCCAATTGCTTTTGGTTTAAGTTTTGTCTCAATTGCTTTATTAATCGCTTTTGAAGGATTTCAAATGCTAGATGTTTTTGCAGAAACATTTTATGCAGGCTTAAATTCATTTGTTTTACTATCAATCCCAATGTTTATTCTTATGGGAATGGCTGTAGCCAACTCTCCCGCAGGAAAAGATCTTTATACTGGTCTTGATAGATGGTTATGGAGAGTTCCTGGTGGCTTAGTAATCTCTAATATTGGAGCATGTTCAATTTTTGCAGCATTAAGTGGGTCAAGTCCTGCAACGTGTGCTGCTATTGGAACTATGGGAATTCCTGAAATGAGAAAAAGAGGATATTCAGACCAAATAGCTACCGGTACAATTGCAGCTGGAGGAACGCTTGGGGTTTTAATTCCACCAAGTATAGTTTTAATTGTTTATGGAATGGCAACAGGTACTTCTATTGGAAGATTATTTTTAGCAGGTATTGTTCCTGGTTTTATGTTGGCCAGTCTTTTTGCTGTTTGGGCACTAATACACAGTTACTTCATTGATAAAAATGCAGCTAAATTATTAAGAAACAGAAAACCACCAACGTTGAGAGAAAAATTTGAAGTTCTTCCTAGAATTTTTCCGTTCTTAGCTATTATTGTTGGAGTTTTATACGTTCTCTATGGAGGTGTAGCCACACCATCTGAAGCATCTGGTGTTGGAGCATTCTTAGTTTTTGTAATGATTGCGGTTGTTTACAAAATTTATCAGCCTAAAAAAATATGGAATATTGTTAAAGTTTCAATGAAAGAGAGTGTTATGATAATGTTTATTATCGCAGCCTCTTATCTTTTTGCATTCACTTTATCTCAACTTTACGTAACCCAATCGCTTGCTCAAAGTATGATTGAGTTAAGTAGTAATAAATGGATGATCTTTTTAATTGTTAATGTGTTTTTACTTGTTGCCGGATTCTTTTTACCACCAGTTGCAGTCATTGTAATGACTTCAGCTATATTACTGCCAGTTATAACTACATTGGGTTTTGATCCGTATTGGTTTGCAATAGTATTTACAATAAATATGGAAATAGGCTTAATAACACCACCTGTTGGATTAAATCTTTATATTATTAAGGGTATTACACCAGATGTAAGTCTATCTACAATCTTAAGGGGATCATTTCCATTTATGATGATGATGGTTTTATCTATATTTATTTTATGTGTCTTTCCAGAAATTGTAACCTGGTTGCCAGATAAATTAATGGGTAAACCTCTTGGATACTAAAAATAAGATAAATCGAAAAATATCAGTTGCACCTATGATGGATTGTACTGATCGTCATGACCGGTTTTTTTTAAGATTAATGAGCAAAAATGTCATGCTCTATTCAGAAATGGTCGCAACAAAATCTGCTATTCATGGAGATAGAAAAAAAATATTATCATATAGCCCTGAAGAAAAACCTTTAGCACTTCAAGTTGGAGGTTCAGATAAAAAAGAATTGGCAGAAGTAGCAAAAATTGCGGAAGACATGGGCTATGATGAAATAAATATAAACTTAGGTTGCCCAAGTAAAAAAGTTCAAAAAAATATGTTTGGAGCATGTTTAATGAAAGAACCAGAGTTAGTTAGTGAATGTATTAACTCAATGGTAAATTCTTGTAAAATTCCAGTAACAGCAAAAACAAGAATTGGATTTGATGACACCGAAGAATTTGAGTATTTAAATGAATTTATAAATAAGATGAAGGTTGCAGGATGTAGTACTTTTATATTACATGCTCGAAAAGCAATACTTACTGGAATGTCTCCAAAACAAAATTTAAATATTCCAAAATTAAATTATCCAATGGTTTATAAAGTAAAAGAAAAAAATCCAGATTTAGAAATTATAATTAATGGAGGTATATCCAAGATAGAAGACATTAAAAAGCATTTAAACTCCTGCGACGGTGTGATGATTGGTAGATCTATATATCAAAACCCTTATTCACTAGTAGATATAGAAAGAGAAATATTTGAAACAAAAGATTGCCCTACTAGAGAGCAAGTTGCTGAGAAACTTTTAGAGTATTTAGATAAAGAGGTTAAACTTGGAACAAAAGTAAATCACATTATGAGACATACTGTTGGTTTGTATCATGGTCAAGTAGGATCCAAGGAGTGGAAAAGATATCTAAGTGATAATATGATGGCAAGAGATTCTGACTTTCAAAAAGCAAAACATATTATGACTATTGTACAAAATAATGAAAAGGCAATTCAGGCCAATACATAATGGAAAATTTAAATTTAAGTGAGATGATTAACTTATTAGCCGTTTTAGGCTTAGCTGCTGCTGTAGCAGGATTCATGGCTGGATTACTTGGGGTAGGAGGTGGAATTATAATGGTTCCAGCACTTTATTACGCTTTTACTGTTTTAGACTTTGAATTAGCTACTAGAATGCATTTGTCTGTTGGAACTTCTTTAGCAATAATTATTCCTACATCAATAATATCAACCAAAACTCATATGGAATATGATGCTGTGGATTTTAAAATGGTTAAATCGTTTGGAGTATTTATATTATTAGGTGTGATAGCGGGTACCTTTTTAGCAGTAAATCTTAAAACACCATCTTTAGTTTTATTTTTTTCAATATTTGCGTTTATGGTTGGTTTATTTTTTATTTTTCTAAGAGAAAAACTTGTTAATAATCCAAAAAAAATTTCAAACAGTGTTAAGAATATTTCGGGCACTATCATAGGATTTATATCTGTCCCACTTGGAATTGGGGGTGGTTCTTTAATGGTACCATTTATGAGAACCTTTGGTTATGACATAAGAAAATCAATAGGAACAGCAGCTGCAGTTGGTTTTTTAATTGCCGTTAGTGGAACTATAACGATGATTACTGGTGGAAAAATAATTGATAATGTTAATACGCCCTACAGTTTTGGATATATAAATTTATTAGGTTTCTTAGTTTTTGTGCCTGTGACAATGTTAATGGCAAGATTAGGAGCAAAAGCAGTTTATAAAATAGACAAAAAGTTACTAAGTAAGATTTTTGGAGCATTTTTACTTATGGTTTCAATTAGATCTTTTGTTGAATATTTGAGCATAAATTAATATTCATTTAATAAACAAAATTAAAAAGTATTATGTTTAATCTAAAAGAAATTATTTCATCAATTGCTGATGCAGGAAAAAAACTCTTTGCTAAAAAAGATTATAAGAAGAATGATTTAGAAACAATAATTAATCTATGTGATGATTTATTATCTAATAAAGGAGCTGCTTTTGGTATTACAGTAGCAAGAGATATAACAGATTTATATCAAACACTTTCTCCAGAAAACAAATTATCATTTTTTAAAAAAATAAATGAAAAATATAAGCCAAATTTCACAAAGGTTAATGATGCAATAGATGTTTATAAAGATTCACAAAATGAAAAAAATTTATCTGATCTATTTAAGGTTTCAGAAGGTAAGAGGAGAGAGCTTTTTAGAAGAATGAATATGGCACCGAGTGGAACCTCTAGTATAGTGGCTTTAAGAGAAGATTTGTTAAAAACATTAAGTGAGAACAAAGAATTAAAACCATTAGATGACGATTTAAGACATTTATTTAGAGCATGGTTTAATCCAGGCTTTCTAAAACTTGAAAAGATTACTTGGAATACGAAAGCTGCTGTATTAGAAAAAATAATTCAATATGAAAGAGTTCATCAAATAAAAGACATGAATGAACTTAAGAGAAGATTAGGAGAAGATAGAAGGTTTTTTTCATATTTTCATCCAGCCCTTGAAGATGAGCCAATAATTTTTGTTCAAGTAGCTTTAACAAAAGGTTTAGGTAAATCGATACAAGAATTAATGAAACCATCAGCTGGAGATAAAGAAAAATGTGACACAGCAACATTTTATTCAATTAGTAACTGTCAAGAAGGTTTGTCCAGAGTAACACTGGGTAATTTTTTAATAAAAAGAGTTGTGTATGAAATACAAGAAGAATTACCAAATATTAAAAATTTTGGAACATTATCACCTATACCTGGTTTTGCTGATTGGTTCTCATATTTAGAAGATAGTAAAATTAAAAATATTTTAGGAAATTTATCCGATCAAGACTTGTCATTTTTAAAATCACAGGACCTTAAGATAGGTGATGGCAGAATTATTGAAAAAAAAGAAGCTATTACAAAATTAGTTAGTCATTATATTGTTAATGAAAAAAACAACAAAGGACTCCCAGTGAATGACGTTAGCAGATTTCATTTAGGAAACGGAGCTATAGTTGATGATATAATTATTAACGCAAATATTTCTGAAGCAGGTTTTAAACGATCTTATGGTATTATGATAAACTACCTTTACGAACTTAAAAATATAGAAATAAATCATGAGGATTATGTTAATAACAAAAAAGTTATTTTTTCAGATAAATTAAAAAAATACCTATAGTTATTTAATGAACAAAGTTAACAAAAATTTTCTAAAAAACTCTCATTTTATCGCTGAATTAAAATTATGTAGTGTTAGATTAATTGATAATTGTAAATTTCCTTGGATAATTCTAATTCCAAATAGAAAAAATAAAACTGATATTACAGATCTTAATTCAAAAGATCAGATTTTATTAATGAAGGAAATTGTACATTGTAGTAAATTAATGAAAAAAATATTTAAAACATCAAAGTTAAACGTTGAAAAAATTGGTAATCAAGTTCCTCAATTACATATTCACATCATAGCAAGATTTAAAAAAGACAGTACTTGGCCACTTTCAGTTTGGGTAATCAAAGGTAAGTCCTACACAAAGAAAGCTTTAGGCGAAACGATAAGTAAATTAAATAAAGTTTTTAAATAAGATTGAAGAGGTTGGGGTGGTTTCAGTCTCCCTACGCCACCCTTAGTCTTAGAGTAAGTGATTCTCTAAAATTTCATCTACACTTAATAATTGAAACTAGACTTTATCCACTGGTTAATTTATTAAGATTGTAATGAAAAAAGATATAAAAGCTGATGACGTTATCTTTAATTTTTTTAAGCAAATTTGTGATGAAAAGAATGATGACAAATGTGTTGAACTTGGTAATAGCTGGATTAATGCTATGGAAACTAATTTAGGTAATATGGAGGCCAATTTAGAGGGTGAAGATAGAATTAAACATAAAAAAGATATTGATAGCAACAAAGAGCACCTTAATAGCATGAAAGATAAAACAGCTATTGAATGGCGAAATTATGCAACACAATGTATGATAGAAATACTAGATCATAAAACCAAGTCGTGAATTTTTTTAAAAAGTTTTTCTCAAAAAGTAATTTGGAACTTAAAATCAATGATGGTGGGCGTGCGGCTGCAGGTTACAAAGGCAAAGTAGGTGATTGTGTTGTAAGGTCTATTGCTATAGTGACAAATCTTCCCTATCAAAAAGTGTATGATGATCTTTATAAAGCGAATGAAGACTTTAGAACAACATCTAGAACTAAACTTGCAAGAAGCTTAAAACAAAAAAATGATAGTCCAAGAACAGGCACACACCGTGTTGTTCTTAAAAAATACCTTCAAAAATTAGGATGGGATTGGACACCCACTATGTTTGTTGGCCAAGGTTGTAAGGTTCACCTAAAAAAAGAAGAATTACCCAGTGGCACTTTAATAGTATCCTGCTCAAAACATATAACAGTTGTAAAAGATGGAGTTCTTCATGATACCTATGATTGTTCAAGAAATGGTACAAGGTGTGTGTACGGTTATTGGACAAAGATTAATTAAGGAGTTAGAAAAAAAATAATAGTTATATGGACTATTTAACTTTCATTGAAAATAAAATACTTAAAAAATTATTAATTTGAAGATTTATTAGCACTTGTAGTTTCAAACCACACCCATTCACCATCGTGATCTCTGCATGCTTTATTTTCATAAATATTATATTCTGATCTTCTTATTAAAACTTCCATATAATTTCTACAGAAATAACCTTCTTCATTAATTATTGTATTAATGGGAATAATATAGCCTTCGTAAGATGCAGACGCCCAAGTATATTTACTACCATCTTCTATTGTATCAAGAGCAATTAACAAATTCTCAACAGCTTTTTCTGCATTGTACTCAGTCATTTTACTATATAATTTTTCTTCTAGTTCTTCATTTGAATACAGTGGTGATATGAACAAAAATAAAAAACAAAACCCCAAAATTAATTGGGGTTTTGTTATTGTTAATAAAAGATTATGATTGAATATCATTTTCATTAACAGTTCCGTCATTATTTGTGTCTAAATCAACTGTTTCCCAGCCTGTGTCTTGTCCTATACCAGGTTTAACATTTTCAATTGTTGAAGCTAAATTAACTTCTGTTGAAGTAACTTCTGACTCTAAAGAAACTGTTTGCTCTTGAAGAGTTGCTACTTCAGATTCTAAATTGTTAACTTCTGTATTTAGAGCCTCAACTTGAGTTTCAGCATTTGTTTTTTCATTTTCAACACTATTTAAAGCAGACGAAGTTGCCTCTATCTGTTCACTTAAATTTGAAATTTCTGTTTGTGTTGCAGCAATTTCAGTCTCAGTTAAATTATCAACTTCTAATTGAGCAGTTAACTGATTAATTTGACTATTTAAGGTATCAACTTCATTTTGAAGTGATGTTGACTCTAGCTCAAGTGATGCTGCTTGTATCTCAAATTCAGCAATTTTTTCTAACGTCTCTGGAATTGATGTTAAGTTATTTTGAATAGTTTGATTATTTGATATAATCTGACTGCTCAAAGCTTCTAATTGATTTTTTAAATCTGCAATTCCTGTCTCATAAGGGTTACCAAAGTTAGCCTGTAAGGCCCCAATATAAGCTGGAAGACCTCTAGATTTTGCTATCTCAACATAAGTCTTAACTCTTTGACCATGATTAATAAAACCCTTTGAATAAACTTTATCATTTATCCATCCGCTGTTAACCAAAGATTTAGTTTCATTTTTGCTTAATTGTTTAGAAACTTTATTTATATCGTTGATAAATTTTTCATCAGCTTTAGCAATTTTATTAGCTAATTTATCTTCAACTTGCTGTATTTTTTTATCAGAATTTTTTCCTGAATTTATTTTTTCAGCAGCTTTTTGATATTTACTTTGAGCTTTAGCTATTTCTTTTGCGTACTTAGAAAATGTTTTATCGAGTTTTTGGTCTACCTTTTGAGTAAATTTAACTGATTGTTCAACTTTTTTTTCAGCTTGCTTTGTAGCTTTGTTTGCAGATTTTTCAGCTTGCTTTGCTGCTTTGTTTGCAGATTTTTCAGCTTGCTTTGCTGCTTTGTTTGCAGATTTTTCAGCTTGCTTTGCTGCTTTATCTGCTGCTTTATCTGCTTTATCTGCTGCTTTATCTGCTTTGGAATTTCCAGAGGAACCTGAATTTCCACCTTTATCGCCTTTGCCACCTTTATCGCCTTTGCCACCTTTATCGCCTTTGCCACCTTTATCGCCTTTGCCACCTTTATCTTTAGCAAATGATATTGATCCAAATCCATCAATGCCTGTAATATTACTTACAATAATACTGTTAGTAACAGAGTATGAAAAAATGGTAGCAAAAGATAATATTAAGGTTTTATAAAAAAAACCCTTTTTTTTACTATTAATCATAATTTTCTCCTTTTAGTTGGTTACTAACTAAGACGTTTTAAAATAATATTTATTCGATTATCGAATAAAAAGAATTTTTATACGTCTTATATATATAGACTTAACATATATTTAAAGGTTACATTATGTGAGCTATTTTATGAATGAAAAAAATAAAAAAGAATTAATGTTTATATTGCCCAAATTACAAAGATATTGTTATGGATTAACAGGGAACAAAGATCAAGGAGATGACTTGTTACATAATTCTGTTGTTAAAATATTATCTAAATTTAACTTATTAAAAATAGAAAATTTTCAAGCATATATGTACAAAGTAATTTCAAATTTATGGAAAGATGAATTGAGAAAAAAGTATAAAACAAAAGAAATTCAAGTAGAAGATTATATAATAAATCAAGTACCTGATAATAACATTAATTTTGATAAGATTTCATACATTTCTGATCATAATAAAATTAATCAAGCAATTGACACATTAACTCTTAAGTTAAGAGAAGTTTTAATTTTAATAGTTTTAGAAAAAAAAACTTATAAAGAAGTTTCTGAAATATTACAAATACCAATAGGAACTGTAATGAGCAGATTGCATGAAGCAAGAAGAAAGATATTAGAGAACAAAGATCAAAACAAACTACAGAAGAAGATTTATGAAAAAAATTGAAGATTATCAACTGCAGATGTATGTAGATAATGAACTTTCACAAAGTGAAATGAAAAAAGTCCAAGAATTTATTGATACAAATAGTGAAGCTAAATCAAAAGTAGATAATTATAAAAAAATAAACAATTTAGTTATTGAAAATTTTAGATCTTTAGAGACAGAAGAGATTCAAAAAAAAACTATTGATTTATTACTAAAAGAAGACATTTCAATAATAAATAAAATACTTAACTATCGTATTAAATTAGTTCCTGCTTTCGCATCATTTGCAGTAGTTTTATTAATAACAATTTTTTCTTATAATTCTTTTATAATTGACATTTCTAAAGAGACAAAAAATTTAAATGCTAGGAGCAAAAGCTTAATTATTCATGAATTAAAAAGTATTATTGGTGAACAAGAGATAACTTCTTTAGTTTCAACATTACAAAACAAAGATATAAAATTTAAGTTAATTAATGAATTCAAAAATAATTCAGGTAACAACTGTAAAGAATTTAGGTTTTTTGATTTTCGTATCAAAGATCTAAATATTGATGAGGCAATTTTTTGCAATGATGGTTTTGGTAATGAGAAGCTTATTAAAATTAATTTTTTTAAAGGAAAATTAAAACAAACCTAATAAATTTGCATCAAATTATATTATCTTGATCAGAATTATAACTAGAATATTTAGAAATACAAACGATACATAAAGTTAACAGAAACAATTGTAAAAATAATAACTAATAAGTATAGAGAAATATAATCACGTGGTTTCATCATATTATTATAAAATATTATTTCTTAACTGTTTGCTATTTTCTTTTTAGGATCATAAAAAGGTTTTTCAACAATAACAGCATTAACTTTCTTAGAAAAAACCTCAACAACAAACTCAGTACCAACTTCACTTTTATCAATTGCTACCATAGCCAGTGCTATATTCTTTTTTAACCTGGGTGAATATACAGCTGATGTAATCTTACCAATTTCTTTATTATCTTTAATTATTTTCCAGAATGTTGTGTTCGGACCTTCTAATGGTTCACAATCAAGAACAACACCAACTTGTTTACGTTTAATGCCTTCAGTATTAATTTTTTTCAGTGCTTCTTTGCCAACAAAATTTTCTGTAATATCTAAATTTACTAAACGATCTAATCCAAGCTCATAAGGGTTAGTATTAATATCTGCATCAGCATGATAAGATAACATTCCACCCTCTATACGTCTAATCGATGATGTGTGACCTGGTTTTAATCCAAACTCTTTTCCGGCAGACATTATTTTTTCCCATAGCTCATCGCCTTTAGAACCATCTCTTAAGTAAAGTTCATAACCCAATTCACTAGACCAACCGGTACGTGACACAATTAAAGGAATGCCATCTAAATCTAATTCACGTAACCAATAATATTTAAGATCATTAATACTTTCACCAAACAAAGCCTCCATAATTTTTCCTGAGTTTGGTCCTTGTAATTGAAGAGGGGAGACATCGGGTTCTGAAATTTTAACATTTAGACCAGAGTTTACAGCAACTCCTTGAGCCCATAATAAAATATCGCTATCTGCAAGAGATAACCAGAAATGATTTTCTGCCAATCTTAAAAGAACAGGATCATTTAAAATTCCACCTTCATTATTTACAATTAGAACGTATTTGCATTGTCCAACAGATAATTTTGATAAATCTCTTGGTGTTAATAACTGAATAAATTTTGCAGCATCAGGACCAGTAATTTCTACCTGACGTTCAACAGCCACATCACAAAGGATAGCCTCATTGACTAAATTCCAGAAGTTTTGTTCTGGACTACCAAAGTCTCTTGGGATGTACATATGATTATACACAGAAAAACCTGTAGCACCCCATTTTACTGTAGAATTAAAGTAAGGTGACTTACGTATTTGAGTGCCAAATCCAAAATTTTTTTTATCTTTCATTACAAATTTGTATTCAATTTTTTTTATTTTTAAAGTTTTTATTTATTATTTTCACAATAAATAGAAGCAAATTCTGTTGCTTTCATAATCTCTTCAGGTTCTTTTTTAAAGATTAGATCTATCTCTTCATCTGAGTATTTTTCACTTAACTTATTTATAGTGCATAAACAGTATTTTTTGGCAGCTTCTGCTCCCAAATAAACTTTAGAGTTACCATAGCACCCAATATACATTTGTTTTTCATACTCTGGACTTAAAGCTAAAACGCTGGAACAAAAAAGAAAATTGACGACAAGAATGATTTTAAATTTTTTGATCATATTCACCAATTTTACCAGTTTTTTGAAGTAGATCATCGATGAAATCAAATATTTTTTTCTTCCTGTCATCTGAAGTAGGACTTTCTGTAACAATTACTAACGATGGTTTATTAGATGATGCTCTAATTAATCCCCATGAACCATCATCAAAAGTAAATCTTATTCCATTAACTGTTAAAATTTCAGAAATTTCTTGGTTATCAATCTTTATATTTTCATTTTTTATTTCTGTAACTTTTTTTACTAAATCTTCAACTACTTGATATTTTTCTTCATCCTTACAGAATGGAGCCATTGTAGGTGTTTGAAAAGTATTTGGTAAGTCATTGATGATTTCATTCATTTTTCTACTTTGATTATCTAATAAATGACAAACTTGGATTGCTGAATTAATTCCATCGTCATAACCATACCCTAGTGGTTGATTAAAAAAGAAATGTCCACTTTTTTCAAATCCAGCTAAAGCTTTTTCAACATTAACTTTTCTTTTAATATGTGAATGACCTGTTTTCCAATAAATAGTTTCACAATTATTTTCCAACAGCACTTTATCTTTTGAATATAATCCAGTTGACTTAACATCAACCACAAACTTTGAATTTTTATGTTTTGATGAAAGGTTTCTTGCTATTAATAATCCAATTTTATCAGAAAAAATTTCATTTCCCTTATTATCTATTACACCAACTCTATCACCATCACCATCAAAACCAAAACCTATGTCTGCATTGTTATCTTTTACTGCTTTACTTATTTCATGCAGCATTTCTAAATCCTCTGGATTTGGATTATACTTTGGAAAGGTCCAATCTAATTTACAATCTAATTCTATTACCTCACAACCTATGCCTCTTAAAATATCAGGTGCAAATATTCCTGCAGTTCCATTACCACATGCAACAACTGCTTTAATCTTTTTATTAATTTTATTTTTATTAATTAAATCATCTTTATAAATCTCTTGAAAACCTTCTATTTTTTTTTCATTTCCTTCACCTTTAATAAATTTTTGATTTAATGTAATATCTTTTAACTCTTTCATTTCTTCTGGAGCATGAGTTAATCCTTTTTTGATCCCCATCTTAACTCCAGTCCAACCATTTTCATTATGGCTTGCAGTTACCATTGCTACAGCATCGGCATTTAAATTGAATTGAGCAAAGTAAACAGTGGGCGATAAGGATAAACCAATATCTTCAATGTTACAGCCTGTTGAAAATAATCCTTTTTTTAAAGCAGCTTTTATTTCCTCACTATAAGATCTATAATCATGACCCACAATTACTCTCGGGTTACTTTTTTTTGTGTGATTTATAATTTGAGTACCCAAACCTTTTCCAAGATTCTCTATACCTGCTTGGTCTATGTCTTTTTCATACAACCATCTTGCGTCATATTCTCTAAAGCCGTAGGGGTCTATTTTTATTTCTTTAGTCATTACTTATGTTTCTTACATTTATTTAGATTTTTTTATTGATTTTTTTTTTGAATGTTCTATATATGTTCTGTTGATTTATGATTTATATAGTGTATCAACACTTATTACATACAACATGTAGTTGTTTTATGTAAAAAAACTTAATAATTATTATTAATATGAACAAAATACTATCACAAGCACTCAAGAAAGCTGTCTCTGAATATAGCCCTAATAATAAAGAGCTAACTAAAGAGAAACGACCAGACTTATTTTCATTAAGTAACGACACAGAACTATTTCAAAATGAAAAAGGAATTATCATTAAAATTGACAGATCAAGAGATGCAAATTTAACTGACTTTGGAAAAGCAACTTTAAAAGATAGATATTTAGGTCATAACGAATCTTTTCAAGATTTATTTGCTCGTGTTGCAAGTTCATACGCTGACGATAATTTACATGCCCAAAGAATTTATAACTATATTAGTAATTTATGGTTCATGCCAGCTACTCCAGTACTATCAAATGGTGGAACAAAAAGAGGGTTACCAATTTCTTGTTTTTTAAATGAAGCTTCAGATAGTTTAAATGGAATACTTGATCTTTGGAGTGAAAATGTTTGGTTAGCTGCAAAGGGTGGAGGTATAGGAAGTTACTGGGGAAATCTTAGATCTATTGGTGAGAAAATTGGAAAGGTTGGAAAAACTTCTGGGATAATTCCTTTCATTAAAGTTATGGATTCTTTAACAATGGCAATTAGTCAAGGATCTTTAAGAAGAGGTTCTGCAGCGTGTTATCTTCCAATTGATCATCCAGAAATAGAAGAGTTTATTGAAATGAGAAGACCAACAGGTGGTGACCCAAACAGAAAAGCATTAAATCTACATCATGGTATTTTAGTTTCTGATGCATTTATGAGAGCTGTTGAAACAGATGAACAGTGGGCATTAAAAAGTCCGGCAGATGGTACTGTACAACAAACTATCTCGGCAAGAAATTTATGGATTAGATTATTAACCGCGAGAATGGAAACTGGTGAGCCATATATCATTTATATTGACACTGTGAATAGACAAATTCCACAACATCATAAGCTTGCAAATTTAACTGTTAAAACTTCAAATTTATGTAGTGAAATAACTTTACCAACTGGAATAGATAAAGATGGTAGAGATAGAACTGCAGTTTGTTGTTTGTCTTCTTTAAACTTAGAAAAATACGATGAGTGGAAAGATGATAAAATGATGATTAATGATGTTATGAGATTTTTAGATAACGTATTGACTGATTTTATCGATAGAGCGCCTGATCAATTTGCTGATGCAAAGTATTCTGCGGGAAGAGAGAGAAGTGTTGGATTAGGAGTTATGGGTTTTCATTCTTATTTACAAAAAAATCAAATTCCACTTGAGTCAGTAATGAGTAAAGTTTGGAATAAAAAAATATTTAAGCACATTCAAGAAAATGTTGATCAAGCATCTAAAGATTTAGCAGATGAAAGAGGAGCTTGTCCTGATGCTGCGGAGTATGGTTTTAATGAGAGATTTTCTAATAAAACTGCTATTGCGCCAACTGCTTCAATTTCTATTATTTGTGGTGGCGCTTCACCAGGGGTAGAGCCTGTTGCTGCTAATAGCTATACTCACAAAACTCTTTCTGGCTCGTTCAATGTTAGAAATAGATATTTAGTTGAGCTATTAGAAAAACATGGAAAAAATACAGATGAAGTGTGGTCTGGAATTACAACAAATCAAGGCTCTGTTTCTCATCTAGATTTTTTAACTGATTTAGAAAAAGATGTTTTTAAAACAGCATTTGAGCTTGACCAAAAATGGATTATTGAATTAAGCGGAGATAGAACACCTCATATATCTCAAGCTCAATCAATTAATCTTTTTTTAGCAGCAGATGTTCATAAAAAAGAACTACATAAAATTCATTTTGATGCATGGAAAAAAGGACTAAAAAGCCTTTATTACTGTAGATCAAAATCAATACAACGTGCAGAAAATGTTAACGATTCAAAATCAACTGACATACTAGCAAACGTTTATAAACAAAAACCAACAGCGGAAAAAGATCCGGAATATGAGGAGTGTCTATCATGTCAGTAGCAGAGAAAATTAAAGCTGAAATAATTAAACCTAAAAACAATAATGGATTATTAGTAGCTAATCCCGTTTATAAACCATTTAGATATCCATGGTGTTATGATGCTTGGTTAACTCAACAAAGAATTCATTGGTTACCAGAAGAAGTGCCATTAGGAGACGACGTTAGAGATTGGCAAAAAAATCTATCTGCATCTGAAAAAAATTTATTAACTCAAATTTTTAGATTTTTTACCCAAGCAGATGTAGAAGTAAGTAACTGTTACATTCGTCATTATATGAATGTATTTAAACCTACAGAAGTTTTGATGATGATGTCATCATTTGCTTCAATGGAAACTGTTCATATAGCAGCATACTCACACTTACTAGATACTATTGGAATGCCTGAGTCAGAATATTCAGCTTTTATGAAGTATAAAGAAATGAAAGATAAGTATGATTACATGCAAGGTTTTGATGTTAAATCAAACCATGATATTGCAAAAACGATTGCTGTATTTAGTGCTTTTACAGAAGGACTACAATTGTTTGCAAGTTTTGCAATTCTACTTAATTTTCCAAGACATAATAAAATGAAGGGCATGGGTCAGATTGTTACGTGGTCAGTTAGAGATGAAACTTTGCATTGTAACTCTATGATAAGATTATTTAAAGAATTTGTTAATGAAAATCCTGGTATTTGGACAGAAAAATTAACAAGTGAACTTTACCACGCTTGCAAAACAATTATTGCTCATGAAGATGCTTTTATTGATTTAGCATTTGAAATGGGTCCTATGGAAGGTTTAACTGGACAAGAAGTTAAAGATTATATTAGGTTCATTGCAAACAGAAGATTAACTCAGCTAGGTTTAGAACCACTTTATGATGTTCAAAAAAATCCTTTAACATGGCTTGATACAATGTTGAATGCAGTAGAGCACATGAACTTTTTTGAAGGTCGTGCTACTGAATATTCTAAAGCATCAACTCAAGGAACTTGGACCGAAGCTTTTAGTTAATAATTTTAAGTGGATAAATTTCTTGTATCGAAAAAAGCAGCTCGATTAATTGTTCTACAGAGAATTGAACTTATAAGTTCATCATTAAAGAGAGTAAGAAAAATCTTTGGAAGGTTTATATTTTCTAATTTTATAACTAAATTTTTTATCAATGAAAAATTAATTGGTGAAAGTTATCATGATATAATGATTAATGAATTTTCGACAATAGAAAAGTTTATTAATAAAGAAGATAATTTATTTCTTAGTATAGGCGGAGGGTTAGGTGGTCTTGAACTCATGATAAATAAGAAATTTGATAATAGGAATTACTATTTTATCGAACGAAACTTTATATCTAAAAAAGTTAAATACGGATGGGGTGGTATGACAAATAGTGAAGCATATAACGACTTAAATCTGCAAAAAAATTTTTTAGAAACTAATGGATTAAAAAATGAGCAAATTAATATTTATGATTATGATAAAGATGATTTACCAAATATAAAGTTTGATTTAGTGATTTCATTATTATCGTTAGATTATCATTATGATTTTGACATTTATATTAATTATTTAAAAAAGATATCTAAACCAAACACAAGAATAATTTTTGACACAATAAGGGCTGATCATTTTAAAAGTATTTTTAAAAATGTTGAAATAATTAAAACATATGATGATACCGTACATAAATCTAAAAGAATTATGTGTAGTCAGTTTATTGATTTATAATAAATTATCTTTGATTTAGCTGTAAAACTTTTCTGTGCTTACTACCTTTATAGTTTGCAGAGGTCTAATTAATTTCAGTGGTTACTGACACTGAATCGTAGTTTTAGATAAAAATACTTTATAGAATCTCTTACCTAAAATTTAATTCTAAAACTTTTCTATGTTTATTACCTTTATAGCTAGCAAGAGGTCTAATTAATTTATTAGCAGCATGCTGTTCCATAATATGCGCTGACCAACCAGTAATTCTAGAAATAACAAATATTGGAGTAAAGAAGTCAGTATCAAAACCCATTAAATGATAAGTAGGTCCAGTAGGGTAGTCTACATTGGGGTAGATATTTTTTTCTTTAATCATTACTTTTTCAACAATGTCATATATTTTTTCAAATGTTTTATCTTTTTTAATAATTGCTACTCTTTTAAAATACTCTCTCATAGTAGGAACTCTTGAGTCACCACTTTTGTAAACTCTATGACCAAACCCCATTACTACATCTTTATTTTTTAAAGCATTATTAATCCAATTAAGCGCATTTTCAGGTTTCTTAATTTTTTTCATCATATGCATAACTTCTTCATTGGCTCCACCATGAAGAGGACCTTTTAAACTAGCTATAGCACCTGTTATTGCTCCATGAATATCAGATAAACTGCTTGTAATAGTTCTAGCTGTAAAAGTTGATACATTAAAACTATGTTCAGCGTATAAAATTAAAGAAACATCAAAAGCTTTTACAATCTCTTTATTAGGAACTTTTCCAAAACACATATGGAAAAAGTTTTCAGAAAAGTTAAGATTTTTCTTTGGAGCTATAATTTTTTTTCCTTTTCTCAGTCTATAAAAAGCTGCTAATGCTGTGGGGGTTTTTGCAAGGATTCTAACTGCTTTTCTTAAATTTGCTTTAGGTGAGTTATCTTTCGTTTCTTTGTCTTCAAGACCCATCACACTTACAGCAGTTCTAGCAACATCCATAGGATGAGATTTTTTAGGCACTTGTTTTAAAATATTTATTAAATTTTTTGATAAAGTTATTTCTTTAGATAAATCTTTCTTAAAATCATTTAGTTGTTTTTTATTTGGTAATTCTTTATTTAAAATTAAGTATGCAACTTCTTCAAAATCACATCTAGCACATAAATCTTGAGCAGCGTAACCCCTGTATGTTAAAGAATTTATTTCAGGCATTACTTTTGAAACCTCAGTCTCGTCAACAACTATTCCAAGTAAACCTTTTTTTATCTCATCACTCATTATTCATGTCCATCTGTACTAAAGTTATAAATTTTTTCATCTAGTGAATTATACTTTTCATACTCAACTAATTCATATAATCTTTTTCTAGTTTGCATTTTATCAATGATATTGTTCTTA
>Ga0209715_1001633_pt1 | contig 18068 bp, 18 predicted proteins | sample COGITO_mtgs_1205_2_FD_184809 | JGI IMG/M metagenome (GOLD analysis project Ga0209715, IMG submission 184809) | Pelagic marine microbial communities from North Sea - COGITO_mtgs_120503 (SPAdes) (version 2) | ecosystem: Environmental > Aquatic > Marine > Epipelagic ...
ACAAACAATTCTCCTTCTTTTAAATCATCATTTAGAGCTGTCGTTATCTTTTGACGCCAAAATTCATACAAGTTCTTAGAAGCATCTACTGGGAACTTGGTACCCATTTCTAAACGATAGGGTTGCAATAAATCCATAGGCTTTAAAAGTCCGTATAACCCTGAAAGAATACGAACTGTATTTTGTAGCGAATCTAATTTTGATTCTTGAATTGTATAAGCATCTAAACCGCGATATACATCTCCACTAAAGGCATAAATAGCAGGGCGTGCATTTTTGGAAGTAAAAGGAAGACTCCAAAGCTGGTTGCGATCGTAATTAAGTTGACCCAAATTAGGAGAAATATGCATAAGATCAGAGAGGTCTTTGGCCGATTTCTTTTTTAATACGTTATTTAACTGCTGAGCTTCGCTCAAAAAGGAGCTTTCTGTGCTAAAAGAGGTTGGTAATTCGCTCTCATAGTTTAATGATTTTGCTGGTGATATGACTAGTTTCATAGAATACAATTATAGCTCAAAGTTAACAAGTAAGCTGGAACAGTCAAAGTAATCCACTAAAAAAATTAGTCTTCGACTAAATGATTAGAATACGTTTGCCATTTCTCAATACAGGTCTGCATATCTTTTGGTATTTCTGTGGTAAAAGACATTATTTCGCCTGTAGTTGGATGTACAAAGCCTAAGGTTTTGGCATGCAAAGCTTGACGTGGCAAGGTTTTGAAACAGTTATCTACAAACTGCTTGTATTTAGTAAATGTGGTTCCTTTTAAAATGCGTTCACCTCCATATCGTTCGTCGTTAAAAAGCGTATGTCCGATATGCTTCATATGCACCCGTATTTGATGCGTACGACCGGTTTCTAAACGGCATGTCACTAAAGTGACGTAACCTAATCGCTGAAGCACTTTATAATGAGTGACTGCAGGCTTTCCTTTCTCAGCTTCATCCTCTAAATAGACTGTGTTTTGTAATCTATTTTTTGGATGACGACCAATATTCCCTTCAATAGTGCCTTCATCTGAATCCATATTACCCCACACCAATGCTACATATTCACGCTCACTAGTTTTGGCCTTAAATTGGGCAGACAAATGAGCCATTGCAAGTTCTGTTTTGGCGACAACCAACAACCCACTAGTGTCTTTATCAATTCGATGCACTAATCCAGGACGGTTACTGCTATTATTGGGTAGGTTTTCAAAATGAAATGTAAGGGCGTTAATCAAGGTTCCTGAATAATTTCCATGTCCTGGGTGAACTACCATTCCAGGCGCTTTATTCACAACCAGTAAATCGTCATCTTCATAAACAACATCAATTGGTATATCTTCGGGGACTAATAAGTTTTCATAAGGAGGATGCTCAAATAAAACTCTAATCTTATCAAAAGGTTTAACCTTATAATTCGACTTGACAGGGACATCATTAACTAAAATACTACCGCCTTTGGCTGCTGCTTGTATTTTATTACGTGTTGCATTTTCAACAAAATTCATGAGATACTTGTCTATTCTCAACGGCTGCTGCCCTTTTTCTACTGTAAAAGCATGGTGTTCATGCAGTTCACTTGCAGTCTCTAAAAACTCGTTTGATTGTTCCATTATTTGTTGTTACTTTCGAATGCCGTTCCCTAAAACGAGGTCGAGTATCGAAGTTTTTGGAAGCATCGTACCTGCTTCTATGATTTGGCCTTTATAGCGTATTTCTAAAACTTCATCTTTCCCTAAATCGTCTTTGTAAGTCAAAGATCCTATCTGAAAACCTAATGCTTCTAAGGATGGTTTAGTTTGACGAAAAGTGCGTCTAATCACATCGGGAACCGCAAAAGATCGGTAACCAGAAGGATTAAGAATTAAATATATTTTTCGATCTTCCTTTACCTGGCTTCCAGCTATCGGGTCTTGCTCAATAACGGCCCCCTTTGGATATCTTGGGTTGAAATTTGAGGAATCTTGAACTTCACTTCTAAGATCATTTTCTTGGAGGAGCGTATGAGCGACTTGATAGGATTTTCCGGTAAGACTAGGCACCGATACAAATAACCCGTGGTTAGTATACGTCTTAAGCCATTTTAAGGATAAAAACCCAAAAACAATTAGAACAACTAATGCATAAATTAATTGCTTAATAAGTGATTTGCTAAATACGAATCTAATGAAATTCATGGGTGTTTGTAATAAAGTAACAAATCTAATCAAATAATTCTGTCCTTAAAATCTTTAGCTTGTTTAGTTTATAGTAAATATATTTAGTTCAAAATGAATTTGATTTAATTTAAAAGTAATATTTTTACTGTATATATAGTGCACATGAAAAAAAACATAGCCATCATAATGGGCGGATATTCGAGTGAATATCTCATTTCTTTAAAAAGTGGAAGTGTTGTATCCGACAGTTTACCCCCCAAACTGTATAACTCCTATAACATCCACATTTTTAAAGACAAATGGGTCTATGTAAATAAAGACTTAGAAGAATTCCCTGTAGATAAATCAGATTTCACTATTAGATTGGATGGCATTAAAATTAAATTTGACTGTATCTTTAACGCGATTCACGGCGCTCCAGGAGAAGACGGCACCATGCAAGCCTATTTCAAATTATTATCACTTCCTCATACGAGCTGCAATATGTATCAAGCAGCGCTTACGTTTAATAAAAGAGACTGCTTAAGTGCTTTAAAACCCTACGGGATCATTAGTGCTGATGCTTATTTTTTAAATGCTGGAGATCCTATAGACTCTTCTGCGATTGAAACGGCTGTTGGGTTTCCGTGTTTTGTAAAAGCCAATAAAGCTGGTAGTAGTTTTGGAGTTACCAAAGTCTATTCAAAAGAGGAGCTCCCAAAGGCTATTGAAGTTGCATTTGAAGAAGATGATGAGCTGATTATTGAATCGTTCTTAGATGGTACTGAGGTTTCTGTAGGAGTGATTCGTTATAAAGGAGAGGTGACTGTCCTTCCAATTACAGAGATTGTTACGGACAATGATTTTTTTGATTATGAAGCTAAATATTTAGGGAAATCTGAAGAAATCACCCCCGCACGCATTAGTGAAACGCAAGAATCCAAAGTAAGAGACGTTGCTAAATATATTTATGAAATTTTGAAGTTAGATGGATTTTCTAGAAGTGAATTTATTTTTAAAGATGGCAAACCATATCTTTTAGAAGTTAATACAGTTCCAGGATTTACCAGAGAAAGCATCTTGCCACAACAAGCTTTAAATGCTGGAATTTCATTGTCAGACTTGTTTCATAACGCGATTGAAGAGGCTCTTCAGAAAAATCATTAACTTTACCATATGAAAAAAGCAATTTTTCCAGGATCCTTTGACCCTATAACACTTGGGCATGTTGACATCATCAATAGAGGGGTGACCTTATTTGACGAAGTTATTATAGCAATTGGTGAAAACTCTACAAAAAATTATATGTTTTCACTTGATGAACGCATAGCATTTATTGAAAGAGCTTTTAAGGACAATCCAAAAGTAAGAGTCATGAGTTACAGTGGCTTGACTATTGAGTTTTGTAAAGAGATTGGGGTTGATTTTATCCTAAGAGGCTTAAGAAACCCTGCCGATTTTGAATTTGAAAAAGCCATTGCCCATACCAACCGACACTTATCTACGCTTGAAACGGTCTTTCTGTTAACGTCTGCTCAGACTTCATTTATCTCATCGTCTATTGTAAGAGAAATTATTCGCTTTGAAGGAGACTATAAAAAATTAGTCCCAAATTCAGTTAGAGTATGATAAATTACAATTTATAATCTGATAGCCCTTTTGAAAATGCTTCTGGATTTTCGGCTAAATGATATCGAGGGTCATCAATTGCATCTAATATAACCTCTTTAAAAATTGGGCTTGACTTGTGTAATAAAATCTTACAATCTTCACTCAAATGTTTTAAATGAATCTTCTTACCCTCCTCTTTATACTTTGTTACTAGATTAAAAATTGATTCAATCGCAGAATGATCGCTTATTCGGGACTCAATGAAATCAATTTCTACTGAATTCGGATCATTTTTAACATCAAACTTATCGTTAAAAGCCGTAATACTTCCAAAAAACAATGGGCCCCATATTTCGTAAACTTTAGTACCATCTTCTTTAGTGCGTTTTCGTGCACGAATACGTTTCGCATTCTCCCAAGAAAAAACCAGTGCACTGACAATAACCCCAGAAATCACAGCGATTGCTAAATCAAAAAACACAGTCATTGAAGATACTAGTATCAATACAAACACATCTGTTCTTGGTATTTTATTAATGATTCTAAAACTTGACCATGCAAAGGTTCCAAATACAACCATAAACATAACGCCCACAAGAGCCGCAATTGGTACTTGTTCTATAAGTCCTGAAGCAAATAATATAAATGCCAACAACGCTAGAGCAGCCACAATTCCTGATAAACGACCTCTACCGCCGCCTTTGATATTGATAATAGACTGTCCTATCATTGCACAGCCTCCCATACCTCCAAACAATCCAGTAATAATATTTGCACCCCCTTGTGCCATACATTCTCTGTTAGAATTTCCACGAGTTTCTGTAAGTTCATCTATTAAATTGAGGGTCATTAACGATTCAATAAGTCCAATAGCTGCAAGGATCAAAGCATAAGGTCCAATAAATTTGAGCGTTGCTAAACTCAATGGAATCTTGTCAAAAATTTCCCAATGAGGAAGTGGCAAACCGCCTTTGAGACCTTCACCTCCACCGTCTCTAATAAAACTCCCTACTGTGGCAACATCTAAATTTCCAAAAATAACTATCGCAGAAACGACTAAAATTGCCACTAATGCTTCAGGAAGTTTTTTGGTGATTTGTGGCAAACCAAACATGATCGCCATCGTTAAGGCTACAAGTCCAACCATGGTAAACAAGGAAGCCCCTTGCATCCAAACCATTTCTCCATTTTCGGAGGTCATAAACATACTCAATTGAGATAAGAAAATAACAATGGCCAAACCATTAACAAAGCCCATCATTACAGGATGTGGTATCAAACGAACAAACTTTCCCAGTTTAAATAGGCCCGCAAAAACTTGAATAACACCCATTAAAATAACGGTCATGAATAAATAGTAAAGACCTAATTCATCGCCTTCAGCACCCATTGCATTTCCTCTTGCAACAAGACTTACCATGACAACGGCAAGCGCACCAGTTGCTCCACTAATCATTCCTGGACGACCTCCAAAAATAGACGTAATCAATCCAATCATGAAAGCAGCATAAAGCCCGACCAAGGGATCGACGCCTGCAACAAAAGCAAAAGCTACAGCTTCAGGAACTAAGGCCAAAGCAACGGTTAAGCCGCTTAATACATCATTTTTTACATTACTAGATCGTTTACTTATAAACTCCATCATTTTGTTTCAGTTTTTGCAGGGCAAAAATAAACTTATTGAAAGGGATACCAACTGTAAAGGAACTTTATTTGAAGAAATTTATGGAAATAACTAGTTTATATGCCTTAGACAAGTAGTTTGATATTGGCATAAGAGTTATTTAAAACTTTTTTAAGCTTGGATTCAGGAATCCATTTCACTTTTGTAATCCCTTCTTTTTCTTGAGGCATTAATTCACCGTCATATTCAGAATACATTTTAAACCAGTAGGTAACTTTAATCTGATATCGATCAAGTCTCTTAAATATATGATACGTAATTTCTAAAGGCTTCGTAATCGAAAGACCAGAAATACCGGTTTCTTCCTCAACTTCACGAAGAGCTGTTTGATTAATTGTTTCTTTAGGCTCCGCCTTTCCTTTAGGAAGGTCCCACTTACCGTTTCTAAAAATAAATAATATATCTCCTTTTGGATTGTAAACCTTCCCTCCTGCTGCAATCACATTAGGCAACAGAGATAAAAACTTTTTTAGAAGCTCGTCTTTATCAGAACCAATAAGATGCACCGCATCATATTTATCTTTTTTAAGTTTAGAAAGCACTTTGTTAATATCTACAGAGTCAATCAAGAAATTCTTGAAGTTTGTTTCCGTTTCTACCTTCGTAGTTAAGATTATTGGTTTATTACCAACAAATATTTTATACATTGTTAATTAAAAACAAATTAATAGAAAGTAAAAGTAGTATTTTTTAGTAATTTTGGCACATGATTTTCAACAAAAGTACAGCCAAAAAAACTGCTGAAGTTTTACTTCAGATAAATGCCATCAAATTAAACCCTAGAGATCCCTTTACTTGGGCCTCAGGATGGAAGTCTCCTATCTATTGCGACAATCGAATGGTATTATCATTTCCAGCAGTCAGAAACTATATCAAAGAAGAAATTGCTAAAAATTTAGAAAAAGAGTTCGGCAAACCAGATGTTATTGCTGGCGTCGCTACTGGCGCAATTGGTATCGGTGCTTTAGTTGCAGAATTTCTTGGACTTCCATTTATTTATGTACGTCCTCAAGCAAAAAAACACGGCCGTCAAAATCAAATTGAAGGGTTTGTTGAAAAAGGACAAAACGTAGTCCTTATTGAAGATCTAATCAGTACAGGCAACAGCAGCTTAGTCGCTGTAGATGCTTTAAAAGCAGTAGGAGTGAATGTGAAAGGAATGGTAGCCATATTTACTTATGGCTTTGATATTTCTAAAGAAAATTTCAAAACTAACAACGTAACTCTTTTTACACTTAGTAATTATGAGAGCCTTTTAGAGCAAGCGCAGGACACCAACTTCATTAATCAAAATGAAGCCGATATTTTATCTAAATGGAACACGAACCCTTCAGAATGGACCGGTAAATAAATTTAACTATGATTCTAGAATCCCCTAAAGTAAGTGTAGATAAATCTGCTCAAATGGTTTTTGACTTTTTGACAAATGTTAAAAACTTCAAACCTTTGATGCCAGAAAACACTAGCAAGTTTGAGCTTATGGACGATGAAACGTTTTTGTTTGCTTTAAGCGGAATGCCAGAAATTGTGCTGAAAAAAAAATCTGTAGAAAGCCCAACAAATATAGTCTTGGGAGCTGCTGGAGGAAAACTAGACTTTTCTTTAACTGCAGTAATTGAATCGATATCAGAAAGTAAAAGTGAAGTTCAGCTTACTTTTGATGGCGATTTTAATGCCATGATGGCCATGATGATTAAAGGTCCCATATCAAAATTTATTGAAACTCTAGCTCTTAACATCCCAAAAAATTGTGTTTAATACAAAAGTTTTAATTCTTTTAAATCAAACTCTTTATTAGAATCTTCCATCTGAAGAGCTAATTTACCTGAAGAAGAAACCCCTCTTATAATTCCTGTAAAGGTACTTTTATCAGGATTCATGAAAGTAGAAGGTTTATCCTTTCTAAACAAATAGGATTCGTATTCGGCATTTAAAGGTTCGCTTCCATTTTTGGAATACAACTTAAAGTACATTTTTAGCTTGTCAATAATTTTAGCCAACAACTCATCTTTATTAACAGCTAAGGGTAAAATACTTTTTAATGAACTCACTTTAGTCAACCCTTCAAATATTACTTGATTAACATTAAGCCCAATTCCAATAACAGCATATTCAATTTGTTGGTGTTTAATAACGTTTTCTATTAATATGCCCGATATTTTACAATGGTCTGACAAAATGTCGTTTGGCCACTTTATAGACAGCTTAGGGACATTGAATGCTTCAAGTGACTTGACAATTGACAATGAAACCAATACATTAAGTAAAAACTGCTCATTAATACTGATGGTTATATTTTTCTTTAAGACACTAAATGTCAAGTTTTTACCCTCCTCAGACAACCAAGTAGAACCTCTTTGACCACGACCATTAGTTTGATGATTTGCTGCAACTACACAAAAATCTTCCAATCCACGTTCAAGAACCAATTGCTTTAAATAGTTGTTCGTAGAGTCTGTGGCATTAAGTTTGATTAATTGCATAGGAGTTATCAAGGTTCTAAATTATAATTTAATTAAGACAATATAACACGTTTAGAGCCAAAAAAGTAATAAATTTGCAAAGCAAAAATATTTTATGACAACAAATACACCAAGCTCCGATGACTTAATCACTTTCACCATAAATGGAATTGAGGATGTAAAGGGGCAAAATATAACAATTTTAGATTTACGAGATATTGAGAATACCGTTTGCGATTACTTTATTATTTGTGATGGAACTTCCAACACACAAGTAAATGCAATTGTAAGTTCAATACAAAAAAAAGTGAGCAAAAACACAAAGGACAAACCATGGCATGTTGAAGGCAGTGAAAATGCTGAATGGGTTTTAATGGACTATGTTCATGTCGTTATTCATGTCTTTCAAAAACACATTCGTGAATATTACGATATTGAGAACCTTTGGGGGGATGCTAAGATTACAGAAATAGAAACTAGTTACTAAAAACATACGCATGTCGAAAGATAAAAAACCAAAAAATACTAAGCAAAATGCTTATTGGATATACGGAGCTGCAATCGTTCTAATTCTTGCCTTTAACATTTTTTCAGGGGGCTTTGGAGATTCTTCAGGGGCATCAACCACTCCTTCGCAGTTTTTTAAATACCTAAAAGATGGAGATGTAAAAAAAGTAGAAATTGTAAATAAGCGAGAGGCTTTGGTTTACTTAACAACTCAGGCGAGCTCAAAAGATATTCACAAAAAAAACAAGAAAGAACAACTGTTTCCAACTGCTTCATCAGGACCAAATTACCAATTTGAATTTGGGGATGTACAATTATTTCAAAAGCAGTTAGAGGATACAATAAACGAAGAAGATTTAGATACTGCACTTAATTTCAAAACAGAAACCAATGCGTGGGGAGAAATTTTATCTTCACTTATACCATTTATATTAATAATTGGTGTTTGGATATTCATCATGCGACGTATGTCTGGCGGCGGCGGCGGCGGCGGTGGCGGTCAGATTTTTAACATAGGGAAATCTAAAGCCAAGTTATTTGATGAGAAACTTGAAACCAAAACATCTTTTAAAGATGTAGCAGGACTTGAAGGGGCTAAAGAAGAAATACAAGAAATTGTTGACTTCCTAAAGCATCCAGAAAAATACACAGCTTTGGGTGGTAAAATTCCTAAAGGGGCCTTATTAGTTGGCCCTCCAGGAACTGGAAAAACACTATTAGCTAAAGCAGTAGCTGGAGAAGCAAAAGCACCATTTTTCTCTTTGTCAGGTTCAGATTTTGTAGAAATGTTTGTTGGCGTTGGAGCCTCTAGAGTAAGAGATTTGTTTAAACAAGCTAAAGAAAAAGCACCCTCGATTATATTTATAGATGAGATTGATGCTATTGGAAGAGCTAGAGGAAAAAGTAATTTTTCAGGATCAAACGATGAAAGAGAAAACACTCTAAATCAGTTGTTAACTGAAATGGATGGTTTTGGAAGCAATTCTAATGTAATTGTTTTAGCGGCAACCAATCGTGCAGATGTATTGGATAAAGCACTTATGAGAGCTGGAAGATTTGACCGACAGATTTATGTTGATTTACCAGATGTAAGAGAAAGAAAAGAGATCTTTGAAGTGCATTTAAAGCCTTTAAAAAAATCGGACGACTTGGATACTGATTTTCTATCTAAACAAACTCCTGGTTTTTCAGGAGCAGATATAGCAAATGTATGTAATGAAGCGGCATTAATAGCTGCAAGAAGTGATAAGAAATCAGTTGAAAAACAGGATTTCTTAGACGCTGTAGATCGAATAGTTGGAGGTCTTGAAAAGAAAAATAAAATAATCACCCCTAGTGAAAAAAGAGCCGTTGCTTTTCACGAAGCTGGACACGCCACAGTAAGCTGGATGCTAGAACATGCCGCTCCACTTGTAAAGGTTACTATCGTACCTAGAGGGCGTTCGTTAGGAGCTGCGTGGTACCTTCCTGAAGAACGCTTGATCGTTAGACCTGAGCAAATGTTAGACGAAATGTGTGCTGCTTTAGGCGGAAGAGCAGCTGAAAAAGTAATATTTAACAAAATATCTACAGGAGCTTTGAGTGATTTAGAAAAAGTCACAAAACAAGCCAGAGCAATGGTTACCGTATATGGTTTAAGTGATAAAATTGGCAACATCACTTACTATGATTCTTCAGGTGAAAACGAATACGGCTTTTCTAAGCCCTACAGCGAACGTACCGCTGAACTTATTGACAAAGAAATATCTACTATCATTGAAACCCAATACCAAAGGGCAATTGAATTATTAGAAGAGAATAAAGACAAACTGACTGAATTAGCAGAAGTCCTTTTAAAAGAGGAAGTTATTTTTAAAGATAATTTGGAAACTATATTTGGTAAACGTCCATTTCAGAAGGAAGATGTTATTCAGCCTGCAAAAGAAATAACGGTAGACGAAAAAAAAATAGATGAGGAAGAATAAAACTAAAAATAAGCCGCATTTAAAACTTAAGGATTTATTAAATTTTTTATCTTTGAATTAATATGAGTTCAATACTTGTATTTAAGATAAAAAATGAGTGTATTTCGTAAAATATTTGGTTCAAATTCCGACAAATCAAAAGATAAGTCAGAAAAAGAAGATCAACATAAATTCCTGCCCGTTGAAAACGCCCCTGTAGATGAGGCATTTACAATGAATTTCAATAACAACGGCGGAAAGTTTCTTTATTGTGAAACAATTGATGAAGTTCAAAGTAACCTAGAAAAAATTGTTGAAGAAAACAACTGGAAGGATAAAACAGCCCTTATCCTTAACAAACGGTTGAAGGAAAAATTTAAGGCCTTTAATTTTAATACCACCACAAAATCCGAAGAAGCAGATTTTTTATTTACAACATGTGAATATTTGATCGCCAGTGATGGGTCTTTATTAATTTCCTCTAATCAAATTGCTGAAAAAAAATTAGCAGAACTTCCTAAAGATTTTATTGTATTTGCTACTACAAGCCAATTTGTAGAAACCATCAGTACTGGTCTGCAAGGAATCAAAGCTCAAAATAAAAAAAACATACCCTCCAATATCACTACTATCAAACACTTTAAAGTCGATGAGACTAATAATTTTTTAAGTTATGGAAGTAGTTCAAAAAACCTATATTTGCTACTATTAGAGGATTTATAACTTAGGTATTGAAAGAGCTTACAAAAAGAATTTTATCTGGTATAATGTTTGTGATTATTCTAATCACATGCATACAGAATAAGTATGTTAGTATTGGACTGTTTTATGTTTTCGGACTTGTTTGCTTGATGGAATTCAATAGACTGATAAAGCAAAAAAGTTCTGTCTCATATCTCATATTTACAGGCATTTACATTCTATTTTCTTTAGGAGAAATACTGTTTGGTACTGGCGTAGTAATAAACCAATTATCTCAAATATTTCATGTCCTAGGCATTTTTGTAAATCTATTTTTGATTAGAGATTTATTTTCATCAAAAGAATTACCTAACCTGATTTCTAATCAATTTATCAACACTACATTTTATATTAGTAGTGGATTTGTGTTTTTAATTTTAATCGCGTTTAACTTTGGAGACTATAATCCCCAAATTATTCTAGGCATATTTATGCTCATATGGACAAATGACAGCTTTGCTTATATAGTGGGTAAAAATTTTGGTAAACAAAAATTATTTTCGAGTATCTCTCCCAAAAAAACAGTAGAAGGTTTTTTAGGAGGCGTGTTTTTTGCGGCACTTAGTAGTTACTTTATTGCGCTCATAGCACCTTCGTTAAGTTTTACAAACTGGCTAATAATCAGCGTACTGGTTAGTATATTTGGAACCTTAGGCGACTTAGTGGAATCAAAATACAAACGACAAGCAGCTGTTAAAGACAGTGGGAAAATAATGCCTGGCCATGGTGGCATGTTAGATCGATTAGATAGTGCTATATTTGCAGCGCCGTTTATTTATTTATTTTTAAGAATATTAAATTATGTTTCATAGAGAAGGTCAAAAAATAATTTTAGGAACCCTGTTTTTCGTAGGAGGAAGTTTCTTAGTGTTAGATAGTACTATTGAATTGCAGTGGCTTCTAAAGCTCATTCAACTAACTCTACTAGTAATGCTTGTTTTAATATTACAGTTTTTTAGAAACCCCAAACGTCATACTCAAAAAAATGACGCCCAAATTATTTCGCCTGTAGACGGAAAGGTTGTTGTAATTGAAGAAGTTGATGAAACTGAATATTTTAAAGAAAAACGCCTTCAAGTTAGTATTTTCATGTCCCCGATAAATGTTCATGTAACACGCTATCCTATTAGTGGTTCTGTGCTATTTAGCAAATACCACCCTGGTAAATATTTGGTAGCTTGGCATCCAAAAGCTAGTACTGATAATGAACGTACTACTATAGTAGTTGAAAACAAAGTTTACGGAAAAGTACTGTACCGTCAAATCGCAGGAGCGTTGGCACGGCGTATTGTAAATTACGCAAAAGAAGGTCAAAAAGTTGAACAAGGAGCAGACGCCGGATTTATAAAATTTGGTTCGAGAGTTGATTTATTCTTACCTTTAGGTACAAAAATTAAAGTTAAACTAAACCAAAAAGTTAAAGGCGGTGAATGTATCATTGCTGAAGCGTAGTATGAATTCTGAGGCATTAGAAATAGAGTTTAGAGAAGCTGTTGATAACATCAACAGTCACAAAGAACCGTTTCCAGCGGATACTTTACTAAAACTATATGCTTATTATAAGAAATCAACTAATGACTATAGCCGACCTAGTAGTAGCAAAGCTATAATTAACGCCTTTAAAACTAATGCTTTATTTCAGCTTGAAAACATAACTCAGGATCAAGCCAAACAATGCTACATTGACCTAGCGAACAACTATCTACTATACAGAAAGTAATATTACTTTAAATTTGTTAAACTAGCCTTTAGAGTTTCTATTTTGGCGACTGCATCTGATTCTTTTTTCTTTTCACTAGCAACGACTTGCTCTGGAGCTCCAGAAACAAAACGTTCATTCAATAATTTCTTTTGAACTGATTTTAAAAACCCTTCGGTATATTTTAGCTCATCCTCTAATTTTAAAATTTCTGCTTCTATATCAATAGCATCGTTTGCGGGAATAAAATACTCGTTAGACTTTACCCTAAATGACAAGGCATTATCAACAGAGGTTGCGGTATAAGTCAAGCTGGTGATGTTTCCTAGTTTAGAGATAACCGAATCAAAATCTTTAATTTGAGATTCGTTATTTAACACTAATAAATCGATCGGGTTTTTAAAAGCAATATTCTTTTCTTTTCGGATGGTACGGACACCTGAGACCACTTCAGCAGCAAACTCAAAGCCATCTAAAATAGTGTGATCATACGTTTTTATTTCTGGCCAAGCGGCTATAATCAAGGCTTGTTCCGGCGTTCTATTATCAAGAATCTGCCAAATCTCTTCAGTTAAAAAAGGCATGAAAGGGTGTAATACTTTTAAGTTTGACTCTAAAATACTTACTACAGAGTCATACGTTTTTTTATCAATTGGAGCTTCATAGGCAGGTTTTACCATTTCTAATAACCAAGAGCAAAAATCATCCCAAATTAGTTTATAGGTAGTCATCAAGGCATCACTTAATCTATATTTACTAAAGTGATCTTCAATGTCAACTAGTGTTTTCTGAAATTTAGCTTGATACCAATCTATAGCTGTGACAGCGTAGTCAGGCTGATCGATATCTGCAACTTCCCAACCTTGAATAAGTCTAAATGCATTCCAAATTTTATTTCCAAAGGCTTTTCCTTGTTGACATAATGCTTCATCAAACATTAAATCATTTCCAGCCGCTGAGCTTAATAACAACCCTACACGAACACCATCGGCTCCAAAGTCTTCAATAAGTTTAAGTGCATCTGGGGAATTACCTAAGGATTTACTCATTTTACGACGTTGTTTGTCGCGAACAAGCCCAGTGAAGTACACATTTGTAAACGGCTTTTGATCTTTCAATTCATAGCCTGCTACAATCATCCGCGCCACCCAGAAAAACAAAATGTCTGGACCGGTTACTAAATCATTCGTTGGATAGTAATATTTTATATCCTCATTTTCTGGGTTTCTAATGCCATCAAATACAGACATTGGCCACAACCAAGACGAAAACCAGGTATCTAATACATCTTTGTCTTGAGTTAGATCTTTTATTTGTAATTCCTTACCAGATTTTTTTATAGCCAATTCCAAGGCCCCTTCAATTGAGTCAGATACTACAAAATCATCCTTTCCATCACCATAATAGTAAGCGGGTATTTGTTGCCCCCAAAACAATTGCCGAGAAATATTCCAATCGCGAATATTTTCCATCCAATGTCTGTAGGTGTTTTCAAATTTCTTTGGGAATAAATTTATTGATTGGTCCTCTAAGACCGCTTTAATTGCCGGTTTGGCAAGTGTTTCCATTTTTAAAAACCACTGATCAGACAGTCGAGGTTCTATCACTTCTTTTGTTCGCTCTGAAGTCCCAACTTTGTGTAAGTGCTGTTCTGTTTTAATCAGAAAGCCCTTTGCTTCTAATTCTTTTGCTATTTCTTTTCGAACCACAAACCGATCTTTGCCTTCATAGTGTAAACCAAAGCTATTCAGAGTAGCATCTGCGTTAAATATATCAATCACTTCTAATTGATACCTATCTCCTAATACTTTATCGTTTTGATCATGTGCTGGAGTCACTTTTAGACAACCAGTTCCAAACTCAATATCTACATAATCATCTTCTATAATAGGAATCACACGATCACACAAAGGCACAATTGCCTTTTTTCCTTTAAGATGCTTGTAACGTTCATCATTAGGATTTATACAAATTGCTGCATCTCCAAGTATCGTTTCTGGACGAGTTGTTGCTATTGTGATAACTTCATTGCTGTCTTGAATTTTATAATTTAAATAATATAAATTTCCTTGACGTTCTTCAAATATAACTTCCTCATCAGAAAGTGTTGTTTGTGCTTGCGGATCCCAATTAACCATCCTAAATCCTCTGTAAATCAGACCTTTATTAAATAAATCTATAAATACCTTGATTACGGATTCACTCATGTCATCGTCCAAAGTAAATTTAGTACGATCCCAATCGCAAGAACAGCCTAGCTTTTTTAATTGCTCAAGAATAACCCCACCATATTCATCTGTCCAATCCCAAGCATGTTTCATAAACTCAGCTCTTGATAGGTCATTTTTATTAATGCCTTGTTCTTTCAGTCTCGCAACTACCTTGGCTTCTGTTGCTATTGACGCGTGATCAGTTCCAGGAACCCAACAAGCATTTTTGCCTTGTAAGCGTGCGCGACGTACTAATACATCTTGTATGGTATTGTTAAGCATGTGTCCCATATGTAAAATGCCTGTTACATTTGGTGGAGGAATTACAATGGTGTAAGGCTCTCTTGAATCAGGAGTTGAATGGAAATACTTATTGGTCATCCAATAGTCATACCATTTATTTTCAACAGCTAATGCATCATATTTTGAGGGAATCGACATACTCTGGAATAGTTTTTGTAGTTACATGACAAAAGTACTCATATTTTATTTTCTTTAAAATTATTAATTGAATTTATATGATTACATTTTTGTAATTTTGAAAATAAGTACCTAAATTTACTATTAACAAATATCATATCATGAAAAACATTCTAAGCTTATTATTTATTTCCTTTTTTAGCCTCTCAATCTATGCTCAAGATAAAGTCGCAAAAATAGAATTCGAATCTCAAACAATCGATTACGGAACTATTGAAAAAGGATCAGACGGAGTACGTGTTTTTAAATTTAAAAATACTGGAGATGCTCCTTTAGTTGTATCAAATGTAAAGTCTAGTTGTGGATGTACAATCCCTAAAAAACCAACAGAACCTATTTTACCTGGAGGAAATGGCGAAATAGAAGTAAAGTATGACACAAATATTGTAAATCCAATTCGAAAAACTATTACAGTAACTTCAAATGCCGAAACCCAAACAGTAGCCTTAAAAATTAAAGGGACTGTGATTGATTCTAGTAAATCATCAGTCATTGTAGATAAAAACAAAAGTATGTTAGAGAACTAAATTTAACATTGCTTAAATAAAAAAAAGCTCCCTTAGAGGGAGCTTTTTTTATTTAAGCAATCATACAAATTATTTATAGCTACTCGAAATTAGGCTTTAGGGAAAAAAAACAATCTAATTATTTAAATATTAGTTAAAGCGCTTTATTTTGTACAAACTTTAAGATAAATTTGTAAATAACAGTTATTCACAAACGATGCCGAAAATTTCTACTAAAGGAGTCTTAATGCCTCAATCGCCTATCCGTAAGCTAGTCCCTTTCGCAGAGCAAGCTAAAAAAGAAGGCGTGAAAGTATTTCACTTAAATATTGGTCAACCAGATATCAAAACCCCTAAAGTTGCCCTCGAAGCCATAAGGAACTCTAACTTAGAAGTACTAGAGTATAGTAGGTCTGAAGGTTCAGATGCATACCGCGAAAAGCTTTCAGAATACTATAAAAAAAATGATATTAAAGTAAATGCAGACGATATAATCATAACTACTGGCGGAAGTGAGGCACTCCTTTTTTGCTTTGGTAGCATAATGGACCTTGGAGATGAAGTCATAATCCCTGAGCCTTTTTATGCAAATTACAATGGTTTTTCTGTTGCACAAGGAGTTAAAGTAGTTCCTGTTGTATCCGGAATTGAAACTAATTTCGCCCTACCTCCTATTGCTGATTTTGAAGCGTTAATAACGCCTAAAACAAAAGCTATATTAATTTGCAATCCCGGAAATCCTACCGGATACCTATACAGTAAAGAGGAGATTCATCAATTAGCTACACTAGTTAAAAAACATGATTTATTTCTGATTGCTGATGAAGTCTATCGAGAATTCACATATGATGGTCTTGAGCACTACTCAATTATGCAAGAAAAAGGAATTGAGTCCAATGCCATAATAATTGACTCTGTTTCTAAGAGATATAGCATGTGTGGCGCAAGAATTGGATGTGTTGTAAGCAGAAACAAAGCAGTGCTTAGTACCGCTTTAAAGTTTGCTCAAGCTCGATTATCCCCCCCCACCTATGGTTTAATTGCAAGTGAAGCAGCTCTGGAAACTCCAGACAGCTATTTCAGTGAAGTTATTAGTGAATATGTTGAACGCAGAAATGTATTGGTTAAAGAGCTTGAAAAAATTGAGGGCGTAAAAGTTGCAATCCCAAATGGTGCATTTTATTGCATTGTTGAATTGCCAGTTTCAGACACGGATAAATTTGCACAATGGATGCTAGAAACGTTTAGGCTTGACAACAAAACTATCATGGTGGCACCTGCAGCTGGATTTTATTCAACTTTAGGACTTGGCAAAAATCAAGTACGAATTGCTTATGTTTTAAAAAAAGAAGACTTAATAAGTTCTGTAGCTATTCTCAAAGTTGCACTTAAAGAATACAACTCTTAGTGGTTATCAAAAAAAACATATCGCTAAAGGATTTAAACACATTTGGGATGAGTGTGGCTGCAAGAGAATTTGCAACAATTAAATCTAAAAAAGATTTGATTGCAGCTTTAAACACCAACCCATCTAAGCTGTTAATCCTTGGTGGCGGCAGTAATATGTTACTCACAAAAGACGTGGATGCTTTGGTGCTACATATAAATATTAAAGGGATTAAAGTGATTTCAAGTTCTGAAAACAACGTAAGAGTTGAAGTTGGTGCAGGAGAAAACTGGCATGAATTTGTGTCTTGGTGCCTTGATAAAAATTATGGTGGCATTGAGAATTTATCATTAATTCCAGGAAATGTGGGAACAGCCCCTATTCAAAATATTGGTGCATACGGGGTTGAATTGAAAGATTCTTTCATAAGCTGTGAAGCGCTTCATATTGACACTAAAGAACTTAGAGAGTTTACAAAAAAAGACTGTAATTTTGGATATAGAAATTCCATTTTCAAAGAAGAACTAAAAGGACAATACATTATCACTTCCGTGACATTTGAGTTAAGTAGTCATCAGCATGCTAAGAAAACAAATTACGGAGCTATTGAAGCCGAACTTAAAAAAAATAGTATCGAAAACCCAACTATTCAAAATATATCAACGGCAGTAATATCTATTAGGAACTCAAAACTTCCAAATCCAAAAGTTTTA
>Ga0209715_1001648_pt1 | contig 17976 bp, 17 predicted proteins | sample COGITO_mtgs_1205_2_FD_184809 | JGI IMG/M metagenome (GOLD analysis project Ga0209715, IMG submission 184809) | Pelagic marine microbial communities from North Sea - COGITO_mtgs_120503 (SPAdes) (version 2) | ecosystem: Environmental > Aquatic > Marine > Epipelagic ...
AGTTCTTGCTAACGTAACTGTTAAATCTTGTATTACTTGTGATTTTTCTTCTCTAGTCATAATGATACATTTTAACTGCTTACGAAACAGATTTTACATCAACTTCAACACTAGGACTCATTGTAGAACTCATAAAAACGCTCTTAATGTATGCTCCTTTTGATGCCGTTGGTTTCAATTTAATAATTGTTTGTAATAATTCATTTGCATTTTCTGCAATTTTATCAGCATCAAAAGATGATTTTGCTACAGCTGCATGAATAATTCCTGTTTTATCAACTTTAAAATCTATCTTACCTGCTTTCACTTCTTTTACTGCTTTTGCAACATCCATAGTTACTGTACCTGTCTTTGGATTAGGCATTAAACCTCTTGGACCTAAAACTCTTCCTAAAGGACCCAATTTACCCATAACACTCGGCATAGTGATAATCACATCTACGTCTGTCCAACCTCCTTTAATTTTCTGAAGGTATTCGTCTAAACCAACATAATCAGCTCCAGCTTCTTGAGCTTCAGCTTCTTTATCTGGTGTAACTAATGCAAGCACCTTAACATCTTTACCGGTTCCGTGTGGAAGTGTCACTACGCCTCTAACCATTTGGTTAGCTTTACGTGGATCTACTCCTAAACGAACAGCGATGTCTACAGATGCATCAAACTTTACATTAGTAATTTCCTTGATTAAAGCAGAAGCAGCATTTAAATCTAACGATTTAGTGCTATCTAACTTTGCGTGAGCTTCTTTTTGCTTTTTTGTTAATCTTGCCATTTTACTAGTTTTTATAAAGTTTATGCTGGTGCATTACCTTTAACTGTTAATCCCATAGAACGAGCTGTACCAGCAATCATTTTCATTGCAGACTCTACGGTAAATGCATTTAAATCTACCATTTTGTCTTCAGCAATTACTTTGATCTGATCCCATGTTACAGACGCTACTTTTTTTCTGTTAGGCTCTCCAGAACCTTTCTTGATTTTTGCCGCTTCCATTAGTTGTACTGCAGCTGGTGGTGTTTTTACAATAAATTCAAATGATTTATCTTTATAAACACTAATAACAACAGGTAAAATTTTACCTTGTTTGTCTTGAGTTCTAGCATTGAATTGCTTACAGAACTCCATAATGTTTACACCTGCAGCACCTAGAGCGGGTCCAACCGGTGGCGATGGATTCGCGGCACCTCCCCTAACTTGTAATTTAACTACTTTACTTAACTCTTTTGCCATTTTAATAAATGTTTAAAGTGACATGTTTTTTAATTGGAAGCCAAAAAACATATCGGTATATATTTGTGTAACAATTATATTTTCTCTACTTGCATATAGCTAAGTTCCAATGGTGTTTTACGACCAAAAATCTTAACCATAACTTCTAATTTTCTCTTTTCTTCGTTCACTTTCTCAATAGTACCATCAAAACCATTAAATGGTCCATCTATCACTTTTACAGTTTCTCCTTTCGTAAAAGGAATAGCAATATTTTCATCTTGGATTGCTAATTCATCAACTTTACCAAGCATTCTGTTAACTTCTGATCTTCTCATTGGCACAGGTTCACCACCTTTGGTTTCACCTAAAAAGCCAATAACTCCTGTAATCGATTTAATAACGTGAGGAACCTCACCTGCTAAATTAGCCTCAACCATGATGTAACCAGGAAAATAAACTTTTTCTTTATTTATTTTTTTTCCATCACGAATTTGAATCACTTTTTCTTTAGGTACCAAAACTTGACTCACAAAATCAGAAAGACCTAAACGAGAAATTTCTGTCTCAATATATGACTTCACTTTGTTCTCTTGACCTCCGATTGCTCTCACAACATACCATTTCATTACTGAGTCAGTCATTATTAATTGGATTTAAACATTCCGAAAAAATTATCCAACCCTGATTGAAAAACATAATCAATACCAGCTACAGCAAGTGCAAAAACAATCGTAAAGATCGCAACTGTAACAGTAGTTTTTTGAGCATCTTTACTAGACGACCAAGTCATGTGATTATTTAATTCTTCGAAAGAGTCTTTTATATATTGTATAAACTTCATTTGTTTAATATTTGCACGGATTGAGGGACTCGAACCCCCGACACCTGGTTTTGGAGACCAGTGCTCTACCAGCTGAGCTAAACCCGTCTCTATTCATTCATAAAGGCATCCTGATAAATCAGGACACCTTAATGATTGATTTTATTATTATTAACTAATAAACTATTCTAAAATCTCAGTTACTTGACCAGCTCCTACGGTTCTACCACCCTCACGGATTGCGAAACGTAAACCAACATTCATTGCAATAGTATTAATTAATTCAACTGTAATAGTTAAGTTATCACCTGGCATAACCATTTCAACTCCATCAGGTAAATTAATTGTACCTGTAACGTCAGTAGTTCTTACGTAGAACTGTGGACGATAGTTGTTATGGAATGGTGTGTGACGACCACCTTCTTCTTTTTTAAGTACGTAAACCTCAGCTTTAAATTTAGAGTGAGGAGTTACAGATCCAGGTTTAGTAATTACCATTCCTCTTTTGATATCTGTTTTCTCAATACCTCTTAATAAGATACCTGCGTTATCTCCAGCTTCACCTCTATCTAAGATTTGACGGAACATTTCAATACCAGTAATTGTAGAAGTTAACTTCTCAGCTCCCATACCAATAATTTCTACTGGATCTCCTGTGTTAGCAATACCTGTTTCAATTCTACCAGTAGCAACTGTACCACGACCAGTAATAGAGAATACATCTTCAATTGGCATTAAGAAATCTTTATCAACTTCTCTTAATGGCTCTTCAATCCATGTATCAACTGCTTCCATTAATTCTAAAACAGTGTCTACCCATTTTTTCTCTCCATTTAATGCTCCTAAAGCAGAACCTGCAATTACAGGACCATTATCTCCATCGTATTCGTAGAAAGAAAGTAATTCTCTTACTTCCATGTCTACTAATTCTAATAATTCTTCATCATCAACCATATCTACCTTATTCATAAAAACAACCATACGAGGAATACCTACCTGGCGTCCAAGAAGGATGTGCTCACGAGTTTGTGGCATTGGTCCATCTGTAGCAGCAACAACTAAAATTGCACCGTCCATTTGAGCGGCACCTGTTACCATGTTCTTAACGTAATCCGCGTGACCTGGACAATCTACGTGTGCATAGTGACGATTTGCTGTTTGATACTCTACGTGAGAAGTGTTAATTGTAATACCTCTTTCTTTTTCTTCTGGAGCATTATCGATTTGATCGAAATCTTTAGCTTCAGACAAACCTGCGTCTGCCAAAACTTTTGTAATAGCTGCAGTTAATGTAGTCTTTCCGTGATCTACGTGTCCAATAGTACCTATGTTAAGGTGTGGTTTTGAACGGTCAAAATTTGCTTTTGCCATGATTATTAATTTTAATTCTAAGTTAAATATATATTAGTGTCTAATAAATTCTTTTTTTTGAGCCAGCGACGGGATTTGAACCCGTGACCTCATCCCTACCAAGGATGCGCTCTACCAACTGAGCTACACCGGCTTGGTAAAATTCAGAGGTAATCTTATAAAAAGACTACAACTCATGATAACCTTATTTTTTTTACAATATTTTATCTTTTTTATCTGAAAACTAATTTTAATGATGATACTTTGTTTTTAACAAAGTGACAAAAAATCACTTTCAGAATTTAATTCAATATTGTGGGGAGAGCAGGATTCGAACCTGCGAAGACGTAGTCAACGGAGTTACAGTCCGTCCTCGTTGGCCGCTTGAGTATCTCCCCAAAATCTCATTATTTAAATGAACGTAATGTTGATGCTTTTGAGCCGATGGAGGGACTCGAACCCACGACCTGCTGATTACAAATCAGCTGCTCTAGCCAGCTGAGCTACATCGGCTGTTTTTTAAACAAAAACAATCCGTTATTTCTAACGGACTGCAAATGTAATAAGTTTTTTTAATTTCTAAAACTTTTTTATGTTTTTTTATGCATTTTATATTGCTATTGAATCTCTTAATTTTTCTTTTGATTTTTTGAGCCTTCTTTTTAATGATTCAACACCTGTACTTATTCCTTCTTCAAAACTTTTAAATTGTTTTTTTACAACCAACTCGTTTCCTGGAATATTTATTTTTATCTCTGTTGTTTTATTTTCTTTATCACTTGAATTTTCTAGTTTAAAAAACACTTCTGCTTTTAAAATTTTATCATGGAATTTTGATAAAGACTCTACTTTTTTTTCTGTGAATTTTAATAAATTGAGTGTGGCGTTAAAATTTACTGACTGGATCGATACTTTCATGAATTTTATTTTTTAGTGCTCCTAGGATGAGCTTGTTTGTAAACTTTTTTTATTTGCTCCAAGCTGTTATGTGTATAGACTTGGGTAGAGGCTAAACTTGAATGTCCTAGTAATTCTTTAACCGAATTTAAATCTGCCCCCTCATTTAACAGATGGGACGCAAAAGAATGCCTTAATATGTGTGGACTTTTCTTCAATTTCGAAGAGACTTCACTAAAGTAATTATTTATAACTCTATATACAAGAGTTTCATATATTTTATTACCTTTTGAAGTCAATAACAAATAATCTTCAGCGCTACATATAAGATCTCTATGTTTCATATAGGAATGTAAACTTTTTATAACACTAGGTAGTAATGGAAGCAATCGTTCTTTATTCCTTTTCCCTATTACCTTTAATTGTTTTTCTGAAAAATTTAATGAACTTATTTTTAGCTGAATCAGCTCCGCCCTTCTCATTCCAGTTGAATAAAAAAGTTCAACAATCAACTTATTCCGTGAAGATTCAAAAGAGTCGTTGAGGGTTATATTTGATAAAACTTCGTTAACTTCCTTAATAGAAAAAGGAACTTGAATTTTTTTTGGTGTCTTTAAAGCCTTATGACTTGATAGTGGATTGTTTTGAATGATTTTAATTTTTTGGAGATACTTATAAAAAGATTTTAAAGAACTTATTTTTCTATTAATACTTCGGTTACTTACTTTAGCTTCAACCAAATAAACAATCCAAGACCTAATTTGAGAGTAATGAATTTCTGAGATTTTTTCCTGTTGATAGGTTTCTTTGCAAAAATCTTGTAAAGAAATTAAATCTTTTTTGTAGGCTGTAACTGTGTGAATAGAATATTTTTTTTCTAATAGCAAATATTCTAGAAAAGAAGTAATTAAATTCATTGGATATAAATAGGTCTACCAAATGTAATAAAATAGAAAGCAAAAAAAAACCCACATCATAAGATATGGGTTTTAAATACTATTTTAAAAAAGTCTAACCAACTTCTTCTTTTGTTCTTAGGCCTTGTACATAAGATGCTTTAATTCTTTGAGCTCTTTTAGCTACAGATGGCTTTGTAAAATGCTTTCTTTCGCGTAAGTTTCTCATGGTCTTTGTACGATCAAATTTTCTTTTGAAACGTTTTAAAGCTCTATCTATATTCTCTCCTTCTTTTACTGGTATGATTAACATATGTTGGCACCTCCTTTCAATCTTCTATTTTTTTAAATGGACTGCAAATGTAATATGAATTTTTAATTATATGGAGGCAAAATTGATTTTTTTTAATAGATTGGAAAACATGTTCAAAAAACTAGGTTGCTGGCTTATACTCTTTCCCGTCTATAATGATTTTTGCAATAATTTCCTTTAAGATCTCTGAAGTACCTCCTCCAATTGGGCCAAGTCTACTATCTCTGAAGAGTCTAGCGATTGGATATTCTTCCATGTAGCCGTATCCACCTAACAATTGTAATGCATCATAGATAACTTCATCTGCCATTTTTGTAGATAATAATTTAGACATACTTGCTTCTTTAACAACATATCCACCGTCATGTAATCTTTTTGCAATTGAATAATTAAATTCTTTACACATTTCTACACGACTAGCCATATCTGCTAGATTGTGTCTTAAAGCCTGAAAAGTATCTAGAGACTTCCCAAAGGCTTGTCTTTCTGAAGTATATTTAAGGGCATAATCTAAAGCATATTCAGCTCTTGCATGAGCATTAATTCCCATGATTAATCTTTCTAAAGCAAAATGTTGCATGATATACGGAAACCCCTTTCCTTCTTCACCCATTAAATTTTCAACAGGTACTTTTACGTTATCAAAGGCAATCTCTCCTGTATCAGAGGCTCTCCAGCCTAACTTGTCCAATTTGGTTGCCGATATACCTTGAGTTTCTCTATCTACGATAAAGATAGACATTCCTGCATGCTTAGATGTCAAATCTGTTTTTGCAGCTACGATAAGATAATCTGAATAAACTCCATTGGTGATAAATGTTTTTGAACCATTAATTATGTAAAAATCACCATCTCTAAGAGCAGTTGTTTTCATTCCTGCAACATCTGATCCACCAAAAGGCTCAGTAACACATAAACAACCTATCTTATCTCCTGATATACTTGGATTCAAGTATTTATTTTTAATTCTATCGTCACCTTCTTTATTAAGATGTGTCATGGCTAAATAAACGTGTGCCCAAATAGCTGCAGCAAAACCTCCTGAATTAATTTTTTGTAATTCTTCTAGAAAGATTACCATGTAAAAAATATCTAGATTTAAACCACCATATTCTTCAGGATAACTCAATCCAAAATACCCCATATCTCCAAATTTTTTCCAGATAAAACGGTCTATATTACCATTCTTTTCCCATTTTTCAATGTGAGGAACAACTTCTTTTTGTAAAAAATTTTTGAAACTTTCTCTGAAAACTTGATGTTCTTCAGTAAAATACATGTGCGACATACAATAATTTTGTTTTCTAAATCCTATTCTGCATGTAAATATAAGACTATTCTAGTGTAATTTTCAAGTGGAAAACCTTCAATATTTTTAATTTCAGAGATAGATTGTAGTTCTGCTACCTCATCTTTATAATCAAATATCTTTAAACACAATTCGTAATCTATATAGGGAATGGATAAGATTTCTTTAAATGATGCTGTATTGATATTCGTTTTAACAATTATTGGTTTGTTAACAATTGAAAATGTTTCAAATATTTTTATTCCAGTTACTTTATCCAAATCCCAAACCTCAAAAAGTTGTTCGGGCAAAGAAAATCCTTGTAGTTTAGAACGATACTTAATAATTCTATCTGCGAGATACTCATCTACTCCATCTACAAAAAGTAAATCATTGAGAGTCGCAGCATTAATATTAGTTGAAGATAGCTCTACTCTACTTGATCTAGGTTGACTCTTAAAAATTATTTTCTTTTTATTTTGTTGATTCTTTTTCTGAACCCAATCCGGAAATTTAAAATAAGGAGCTATTGTGTTAAGTAAACTATCTGAAATATTTGTGATTTTTTGAAATTCTTTAGCTGAATTCACAAATAATCTTTTTTTCCTGTGAGCCAACAAACGATCAATTTCTTTTGTTTTCATTCCTAATTGATATCCTTTGTAATCGGAAATATAATTAGGATTAAATGGGTATAGTTTAAACTTCTTATCTGCTGAAGATATTTTTCTCAAACTATCTAGTTGAGTTTGATAGGTTTTTATTTTTGTTTGATCCAAAGCAATTAAAACACTTTTTTCAAAATTGATGAAATGAAACAATAATTGAATTCCTACGATACTTGTTATCAAAAATAAAATCCCATTACGCTGGTTTTTAGTATACCATAAATGGGATTTAATTTTTTTCATTTTTCTTTTTCTTAGCTAGCCGATAAATTACCCTAAACTTATTTAAGGATTATGCATTACTTTCTTTTATCGCATCAGTGTATCTTTTTAATTGTTTTTTAACTACTGGGAATAAGAAGTATAATCCAACCATATTAGGAAAAACCATTGCAAAAATCATTGCATCAGAGAATGCCCAAATTGAATTCATACTTGCTGAAGCTCCAATAATTACAAACAATAAAAACAACAGCTTGTATACCATATCTGCTGCCTTTCCTCTTCCAAATAAAAACTTCCAAGATTGCAAACCATAATAAGACCAAGAAATCATTGTAGATACAGCAAATAAAACTACTGCAACAGTTAAGAATATATTAGAATAAGGAATATATTGTGCAAATGCTTTCGAAGTAATTCCAGCTCCTTCATAAGCTACGCCATCGATCATTACAGCACCTGCTCCATCACCTCCATATTGAAAAATTGTTGCTCCTGAGGCATCGCCTCCAAAATTAAAAATTATAATAACTAAAGCTGTCATTGTACAAATTACTACAGTATCAATAAATGGTTCTAATAATGCAACTAAACCTTCAGATGCAGAATATTTTGTCTTTACTGCTGAGTGCGCTATAGATGCTGAACCAGCACCAGCTTCATTTGAGAATGCTGCCCTCTTAAATCCAACCAATAAAACACCTATAACTCCACCAACACCAATAGCTGTTGGATTAAATGCTTCTCTAAATATTAAAGAAACTGCATCATCAATTAAAGAAAAGTTAGCCCCTAAAATATACAGACAAGCTAATAAATATAAAACTGCCATAAATGGAACAACTTTTTCAGTTACCTGAGCAATTCTTTTAATTCCTCCTATAATAATGACACCTACTATAATCGCCATAATTACTCCAATCCAAAACCCAGCACCTGTGCTTTCAAGTCCCATAAGCTCTTTTAATACAACGGTTGCTTGGTTTGATTGAGCTGCATTTCCTCCCCCAAAAGATCCACCTATACAAAAAATTGCAAAAATAACAGCTGAAATTTTCCCTAGCAATCCAAAACCTCTTTCTTTAAGACCTTTACTAATATAGTACATAGGTCCACCGTATACAGTTCCATCATCTCCAACATCTCTATACTGAACTCCAAGAGTACACTCAACAAATTTTGTAGACATTCCTAAAAAACCACATACAATCATCCAAAAAGTAGCTCCTGGACCTCCAAGAGCAATTGCTAAAGCAACACCGGCTATATTACCGTTACCAACCGTACCTGAAACTGCTGTAGCCAATGCCTGAAAATGAGTAACTTCACCTTCTTCACTTTCATCTTTAATAGTATCTGTAATATCTCCATCAATTGCTAACTCAGGGTTTGCCGAAGCATGATCTAATTCATCATATTTTCCTCGGACAACGTTGATTGCTGTCTTAAAATGAAAAATATTTGGAAATTTGAAATAGATTGTAAAAAACAGTGCACTTCCTACTAACAAAAGCAAGACAAAAGGCACATCCATTCCCGCCAAAGGAATTGTAAAGAAAATTACTTGACTAAAGAAATCTGATATTGGCTTAAAAGCTTCATCAATTTGTTGATCTAATCCTTTTTCCTGTGCATATGTTACTGTAGGAATAAATAATAATAGTAACAATTGAAGTTTTTTCTTCATGAGAAATATTGTTTTTAAATTTTACTTAACCGCAATATCATAAAAAAATGTACCCTGAACAACTTTTAGAGGTTAAAAGTATTTTTTATATCAAAGTTTGTTTAAATCTTTTTAAACCCTCTAAAAACGAAGTAGGTTGAAACTCTAAATCTCTTCTAATTTTGAATAAATTAAAACCGGTATTTGGAGGTCTTATTGCTTTTTGATTTAAAGTTTCGGATGAGATGGGTTTAATTAATTTTTTGTTTAAACCAAATACAGTTGCTATTTGATTTGCAATTTCAAAAACACTTAATAACTCATTACTGGAAACATGATATATTCCTTTTGTATTTTTATCGATACTCAACTTGCAAACCATTGCTAAATCTTCTACATAAGTTGGCATTCTAAATTGGTCATCAACAATTGATATTTCTTTATTGTTTTCTAACATATCTTTTACCCACAGAACAATATTATTTCTCTTAAGATTAACAACTTTCCCATAAACAAGAATTGTTCTTAAAATAGAAAAATTTACTCCAGAATTTTTAACAATATTTTCGGCCTTTAATTTTGAATGCCCATAAATGCTTAATGGATTTGGAAGGTCTGTTTCCTTATAAAAACCTTTACTTCCATCAAAAATAAAATCAGTTGAAATCTGAATAAAATGAATGTTTAATTTCGCGCAAATTTGAGTAAGATACTTTACAGCTTCTATATTTAAATTATTACACTCTTTAGGTTTTATCTCACAAGTATCTACATTAGTCATAGCTGCAGTATTTATGATAAAAGAGGGTTGAATATAAGATATACATTCTTCCAGTTGAGCATGGTTAGTAATATCTATATCGTAATACAAAAAATCATTTCTATTCATTCTATTATCACCTTTAGACAATCCAAACACTGAATAATTTTCAGGCTCTTTCATCAAGAGGTTTACGAGAGTTTGACCGAGAAGTCCATTACTTCCTGTGATAACAATTTTTTTCATTTACTAACTACATTTTATGAAAATTAATTAATAAAAAACTAAAAGAGAGCTCTTAACTTAGAGATTTGCTCCGGTCTTCCTAAAACAATTAGATGAGAATCTTTTTGCAATACAATAGAGGCCTCAGGATTAATAAGATAGCTATTATCTGGTGCTTTAAAACCAATAACTGTACACCCTGTTTTTCTTCTTCAATCTAAATCTAAAATTGTTTTGTCTAAATATTCTTTTGGTAGATCATTTACTGAAATCTCTTCCAAATTTGCTGTGGTTTCGCCCTCAATTGTTAACCTTCCAACAAATTCAATTACATCAGGAGTTACAACTAAAGAAGCCATATGGTCTCCTCCTAATTTGTCTGGCATAATTACATTGTTAGCACCTGCTATTTTTAATTTACTGTAAGAGCTATCATTAGAGGCTCTACTTATTATCGTACAATTTGTGTTTAATTGTCTAGCTGAAAGCACAACAAAAAGATTATCTGCATCAGAGGGTAAAGCTGTAATTAAATGTGCTGCTCTTTCTATTCCTGCTTTAATCAATACCTCATCTGTTGTAGCATCACCATAAACATTTAAAAAACCGTCTTGATCAATAGCATTAATTACCTCATCCACTTTGTCTATAATTACAAATTGTTTTTTGTAATTCTGTAACTTTATCATGGATTGCTTTCCGTTTCTACCAAAGCCACAAATTATTGTATGTCCGTTTAATTTTTCTATATTTTTTTGCACTTTTTTCAATTTTAATTGTTGAAATAATTGACCACTTATAATGTACTCTGTAAAAGCTGATACTACATACACAAAACTAATGATACTAATGGTAATCAAAAATATGGTAAATAATTTTTCTTGGTCGTTTAAAGGTGCTACTTCACCAAAACCTATTGTAGATACTGTAATTACAGTCATATAAAGTGCATCTACAAACGAATACTCAGATAGCATCATATACCCTAGTACACCCGTAGTTAAAACAAAAGCTAACAGAAATAAAGCTTTCTGAAATTTAGATTTAAAAATAGTCTTCATTTAATTGCAAATAGTATTTTTATGTATCGATCAAATTTTAAGATCATTTATAAATCAAAAACAGAATTTCTCTTTGTATAAATCATATCTTTTAGTTTAAGTAGAAAAGCCATTGTCAAATAAAATCCAAAAGACAGGCCTACAGTTACAAATGAAATATAAATAAAAAACAATCTAACATTCTGAGCTCTCATTCCCAAACGATCTGCTAAACGAGAAGAAACGTGGTATCCATGTCTTTCAAAATAATGCCGCACTGAGTTTACAAAATTCATTTTAAAAATTTTATGCAAGATACTTTTTTAGTTTATGGAAATAAAAAAGGAATAGATGAAACTTTAAGAGTTTACTAACAAGTTTATCTTAAAAAACAATTTGGTTTCTGTAACTTTGTAAGTTTCCGAATTTTATCAATATTGAAAGAACAAGAATACATTGAAGTTTATGGTGCTAGAGCCCATAATTTAAAGAACATAAATGTTAAAATACCAAGAGAAAAACTAGTAGTCATTACCGGTTTAAGTGGTAGTGGTAAATCATCTCTGGCTTTTGATACAATTTATGCAGAAGGCCAACGAAGATATATTGAAACATTTTCAGCCTATGCAAGACAATTTTTAGGGGGGTTAGAACGCCCAGATGTTGATAAAATAGACGGGTTGTCTCCAGTAATTTCAATTGAACAAAAAACCACAAATAAAAGCCCAAGGTCTACAGTGGGAACCATTACAGAAATTTATGATTTTTTGAGATTATTATTTTCTAGAGCTTCAGATGCATACTCCTTCAATACAGGAGAAAAAATGGTAAGTTATAGTGATGAGCAAATAAGAAAACTAATTTTAGAAGATTTTCCTCAAAAAAGAATTGCAATCCTAGCCCCTATCATCAAATCAAGAAAAGGACATTACAGAGAACTATTTGAACAAATTTCTAAACAAGGATTTCTTAAGGTTCGAGTAGATGGAGTAATCAAAGAAATTGAAAAAGGCATGCGTTTAGACAGATATAAAACGCATGATATTGAAGTAGTCATTGATAGATTAATTGTTAATAATGCCTCAGAAAAACGCCTAGAAGAAACCATTAAAACTGCCCTTTACACTGGGAATAATATTTTAATGGTGATTGATGTTGATGATGAAAATCCACGTTATTTCAGTCGAGAACTCATGTGTCCTTCTTCAGGAGTTGCCTATCCAAACCCAGAACCCAATACTTTTTCATTTAATTCTCCAAAAGGTGCTTGCTCTAAGTGTAATGGTCTAGGAATTACTAATGAAATTAACTTTAATAAAGTAATTCCAAATCATAGTATCTCCATAAAAAATGGTGGAATAATTCCATTAGGTGAAGAAAAAAATAGTTGGATTTTTAAGCAACTACAATTAATTGCTGATCGTTATCATTTTAAGTTAAGTGATGCTATAAAATCTATTCCAGAAGAAGCATTACATATTATTCTTTATGGTGGTAATGAAAAGTTCTCTGTAGCTTCAAAAACCATCGGAATTACCCGTAAATATGAAATAGATTTTGAAGGAATTACCTCTTTTATAGAAAACCAATACAAATCAAGTGAAAGTAGATCTATTAAACGTTGGGCTAAAGGGTTTATGGATGAAGTTATTTGTAGTTCCTGTGAAGGAAACCGATTAAAAAAAGAAAGTTTACACTTTAAAATAAATAATAAAAGTATAAGTGACCTTGCCAAATTAGACATTAATGAATTGGCGGAATGGTTTAAAAATTTAGATACTAAATTATCAGAAAGACAGTTAATTATTGCTACTGAAATTTTAAAAGAAATTAAAACTAGAATTCAATTCTTATTGGATGTTGGGTTAGATTACTTAACCCTAGACAGAACCTCAAAATCACTCTCTGGTGGCGAGGCACAACGTATTCGCTTGGCTACACAAATTGGATCTCAACTGGTAGGTGTTTTATATATTTTAGATGAACCTAGTATAGGACTTCATCAACGAGACAACCAGAAACTCATAGATTCTTTGGTGAAACTACGAGATATTGGAAATTCAGTTTTGGTCGTTGAGCACGATAAAGACATGATAGAACATGCAGATTTTGTTTTTGATATTGGACCAGGAGCTGGTGTACATGGTGGTGAAATTGTAAGTGAAGGAACCTATCAAGAAATAAAAGAACACCCCACCTTAACTGCTGACTACCTTGGTGGAAGAAGACAAATTGAGGTTCCAAAAAATAGAAGAAAAGGAAATGGAAAGTCAATTAAAATTACTGGCGCCAGTGGAAACAATTTAAAAAATGTGACCGCCGAATTCCCACTTGGGAAAATGATTTGTGTGACTGGTGTTTCAGGAAGTGGAAAATCAACGCTAATAAATGAAACGCTTTATCCTATTCTAAATAAGCACATTTACAGAGGTGTAAAGGAACCAATGCCCTATAAAAAAATTACAGGTTTAGAACATGTAGACAAAGTCATAGATATTGATCAATCACCTATTGGAAGAACTACTCGTTCTAACCCTGCTACGTACACTGGTGTTTTTAGTGAAATTAGGAGTTTGTTTGCTAAAACTCCAGAAGCATCTATACGAGGGTATAAACCAGGTCGTTTTTCTTTTAATGTAAAGGGGGGTCGCTGTGAATCTTGCCAAGGAGGTGGGGTTAGAATCATTGAAATGAATTTTCTACCTGATGTTCATGTAGAGTGTGAAACCTGTCAAGGAAAACGTTTTAATAGAGAAACACTAGAGATTCGTTACAAAGGTAAATCTATTGCAGATGTGTTAGAAATGACTATTGATCATGCTGTAGAATTCTTTAAACTCATTCCAAAAATACACAGTAAACTAAAAACAATTAAAGACGTTGGGCTTGGTTATATTACCCTAGGACAACGATCTACTACATTATCTGGTGGTGAGGCACAGCGTATTAAATTGGCCTCAGAATTATCCAAACGCGATACTGGAAACACCTTTTATATTTTAGACGAACCCACAACAGGACTTCACTTTGAGGATATTAGAGTGTTAATGAATGTGCTTAATACCCTTGCCGATAAAGGAAACACTGTACTGATTATTGAACACAATATGGATGTCATTAAACTGGCAGATTACATCATAGATATTGGTATGGAAGGTGGTAAAAAGGGTGGTGAAATTTTATGTAAAGGTACCCCAGAACAAGTTATTAAAAACAAAAAAAGTTATACGGCCCAATTTTTGATTCAGGAATTAAGTTAACTTTGTATAGACAAAACAGAACAGATATGACAAATGACGATAGAAAAATACGTGAGAAATTACAGCAAAAAACTTGGAACGAAATAAAAACCAATGACTCTTGGGCCATCTTTAAAATTATGGCGGAATTTGTGGAAGGTTATGAAAAATTAAGCAAAATTGGTCCTTGTGTATCTATCTTTGGTTCGGCTAGAACAAAGCCCGGAGAAGAATACTATGAGCTTTCTGAAGAGGTGGCATTTAAATTAACGCAAAACGGATATGGTGTTATTACAGGTGGTGGTCCTGGTATTATGGAAGCTGGTAATAAAGGAGCACATAGAGGAAAAGGAACTTCTGTAGGTTTAAACATAGAGTTGCCTTTTGAACAACATGACAATCCGTGGATAGACAAAGATAAAAATTTAGAGTTTGATTACTTTTTTGTAAGAAAAGTAATGTTTGTTAAATATTCTCAAGGGTTCATTGTAATGCCCGGTGGATTTGGAACTTTAGATGAACTATTTGAAGCCATTACACTAATTCAAACAAAAAAAATTGGAAGATTTCCAATTGTTTTAGTAGGGTCTTCTTTTTGGGGAGGGTTATTAGACTGGATTAAAAATACCCTACTTGAACAAGGAAATATTAGCGAAAAAGATCTTAAATTGTTTAGAGTGGTAGATACTGCAGATGAGGCTATTGAGCATTTAAACAAATTTTATGATAAGTACAGCTTAAAACCGAACTTCTAGAGAATTCGATGAAATATTATAGCTCTAAGAGAACTACAATGTTCTTGCTTCTTAATTTGTTTGTTAATGTAAGTTTTGCACAAACACAAATTAAAGCTATGATGTATAACGTATTAAATTATTCAGACTCTGAAGTTAGTCGAAATAAAACACCTTTCTTATCCACCATATTAGACGAAGTAGAGCCAGACTTATTGATGGTCTGTGAGATGGTTGATGAAATAGGCTCTGATTACCTGTTTGAGAATGCAATTATTCCTTACAATGAAAACTTTCAAAAGGCTCCTTTTGAAGAAAACCAATCTGGCAATTATAGTCTACAACAAATGGTCTATTACAATTCTAAAAAATTAATTTTAGAAGAAACTAGAGTTATTACAGCGGATACCAGAGACATCAATCAGTATACCTTTAAAATAAACACTGAAAACGCGCTAAGTAACCCCATAAGAATGGAAGTTTTCGTAACCCATTTAAAGGCTTCAACAGGAAGCTCTAATAGACAACGAAGATTAAATTCTATTCAAAGTTTTGTGAGTTATACCAATAATATTGCTGATGATAGCTATGTGTTATTTGCTGGAGATTTAAATTTCTACACTAGTAATGAAGAGGGCTATCAGCATTTAATTGATGATAGAAACCCCATAGTAATGATTGATCCCATAGATAGACCAACACCAAATTTCCCAGACGATGGTGTTGACTATTACGAAAATTATAATTCAACTTATTTTTGGAATAATAGTTCCTTTAGAGACATACACTCTCAATCTACAAGAACTTCAAACAACGGGTTAATTGATGATAGTGGCTCAACCGGTGGCTTAGATGATCGATTTGATTTCATAATGATGTCTGAAAATTTCAATATGAATACCGATTTATACTACATTAATGACAGTTATCAAGTAATAGGAAACAATGGCAACTGTTATAATTCTTTCATTAATAATTCTAATTGTTCGGGTGGGTACTCGCAAACCCTAAGAGATGCTTTGATTGAGTTCAGTGATCATTTACCTGTAGTTATGGAAATAGAAACACCAGAGAACACATTATCTACTAACCTAATCAGTGAAATTAATTTTATTGGATCAAATATAATTAAAGACTATTTGAAAATTATAGTACCAGAGAACATAAACAACTTTAAAATATACTCAATTACTGGGCAACTTGTTGATGTTAAATTAACAAAAAACATAAGTGATGATACTATAATTATAGATGTAAAACATATTTCAAAAGGTATTTACTATCTTTCACACCAAAAATTGAAAAAACCATTAAAATTTATTAAAATTTAATTGAAAAAATATACCTGTATATTGTGGATTATATTATGCTCCTTTACCTACATGAATGGACAAGAGCACAAAATCACTATTGAAGCTCAATTAGATGATAAAAAAGATATATTGCGAATAAATCAAAGTATCATTTATTACAATACTTCAGATTCAACTCTTACTAATATCTTTCTTCACAACTGGATGAATGGATATAAGAATAATAAATCTCCACTAGCTAACAGACTCATTGAAGACTACGATAAATCATTATTTTTTTCCAAGCAAAAAGACAGAGGTTATTCAACTATAAATAATTTAAACGTCGATTTTGAAAAGGCAAACTTTTTTGAAGAAGAAGATGGCAAAATAGACATTATAAAAATAGTTTTAAACGCTCCTTTAAAACCAAAAAAATCAGTCAAAATAAATATCACTTATGATGTTAAAATTCCTAATGCAAAATTTACAAGCTATGGAAAAACAAAATCAGGTTATCATTTAAGGTATTGGTATTTAGTACCCGCTGTTTTTCATGATAATTGGAAAATAATGAGTAACCTTAACATGGACGATTTATTGACTAATAGCACTAATTTTATTATAAAAATTACACTTCCAAAATATTACTATCTAAGTTCAAATTTGATTGAACAAAAAACTTCAAAAGGAACATGGAATGAATTTTTGTTAACTGGAAAACAGATAACAGAAGTTCTTATGAATATAGATCTTGATGATAAATACAACGCTTTCAAAACAAATGAATTTGAAATTAAAACTGACCTCTACAATGCCGATATAGACAAAAAACTAAGTGGAGATATTTTAAATAGACAATTGGAATTTATTCAACGTTTTTTGGGAACTTACCCCCATAAAAAATTATTTATTGATGAGGCTACACAATCAAAAAATCCAATTTATGGCTTAAATCAATTACCTAAATTTATAAGACCATTTCCTGATGTTTTTGAATGGGATTTAACCATTCTAAAAGCCCTTACTAAGAAATACATAGATAATACGCTACTTTTAGACAAGCGAAAAGATTATTGGTTAACAGATGGCTTACAAACTTATTTAATGATGAACTATGTTTCTGAATATTATCCTGAGATTAAACTAACTGGTAATATTTCAAAAATTTGGGGATTAAAAAGATTTAATTTTTCAAAATTAAATTTCAATGACAAGTATCCTTTTATATATCAATATACTGCACGTCAATTTTTAGATCAAGCACTAAATACTAGAGCTGACTCTTTATCAAATTTTAACCGTAAGATCGTTGGTAAATATAAAGCAGGTCTTGGCTTAAGATATCTTGCCG
>Ga0209715_1001652_pt1 | contig 17969 bp, 10 predicted proteins | sample COGITO_mtgs_1205_2_FD_184809 | JGI IMG/M metagenome (GOLD analysis project Ga0209715, IMG submission 184809) | Pelagic marine microbial communities from North Sea - COGITO_mtgs_120503 (SPAdes) (version 2) | ecosystem: Environmental > Aquatic > Marine > Epipelagic ...
GCTTGGTTCAGAAGATGGTACTAAATACCTGAAAGTATCGCCTTGATTTACTAGAGTTGTGGCGTATGTTATGTTAGCTCTGTCCTTGGAAGATGCCCAGAGCAGCAAGTATTGGTTTGGTGCCAATAACATGTTGGGAAAACTCCACTTTGTAAGCTCCAAAATATTATCTGATAATGCCCAGTTATTTAAAGACACTGTTTGAGTTCCAGAATTATGTAGTTCTATCCAGTCTGGAGTGTCTCCATCCTCGTCATAATAAATAGAATTGGAAGAGGAAACCTCATTAACTCTAATGTTTTGAGCTTTCAATGTGGAAATTAATAGTATAGGTAAAAAAATAACAATTAAAGCTCTGTAAATCAATTTATTGGATTTAAAAATTTATACTTAATTACAATAACTTTAATCTTGATTTTTAACGCTCTTTTTCCCCTAAAATCTTTTAATTTAAGTAAAGTTAATCACTGTAAATATAAGGTTATTAACTGAGCAGACAAAAACAATTACTTCAAGTAGCTTTTACAACCTAAGTATAATGTTGTATTAAGCCCTTTGTTCGCCTAAAGCACCCGTTAGTTACTCAATATAACCGTTTATTACAGAGCACTTGTAACTTGGGTCTTTCCAGCTTTTATTTGTGTATTAATTTGATTCTGGTCACTCTTGACAAGTGGCAATCAATGTAATAAACCCCACTTTATAACATGAAAAAACTTACCCTACTTTTATTTTTTTTAGCAGCGCTTTCATTTAGCCATGCTCAATCCCAAGACTCCTCAAATGATTCTATCTCTAATTACAACACATTAATATTAAAGTTCGGCGCGAATTTAGTTGATAGCTCCGGAGAGAGAAATCCATTTAATTTTATAAGTGACTTTGATGAAATGGCGTTTTCCAACAATTTTAATGCTGAACTTGAATATAGGTTTAGTAGAAGGTTTAGTCTTGCTGCTGTGCTTAGTACAAATAAATGGAAAAAAGACAAAGGAAATATAGATTCAGAAATTATTTCTGAAGATTTTGAATACACAGCGATTGATTTAGATTTCAAATACTATTTCAGTGAAGATTTGAGTTGGATTAAACGAGTTGATTGGTTAGAGCTTTACCTCCATGCTGGTCTCGGAGGTTTTATTGTTGACAAGTCTAACGTAAGTTTTAACGGCGGTTTAGGATCTAATTTCTGGTTCACGGATAATTTTGGTTTAAACCTATCAGGTACGGCTAAGTGGGCTTCGAATCATTCGGAGAATAGATATAACACAAATCATTTTCAATATTCGGCATCTCTAACATATCGATTTATAGATAATGACTTTGACAATGATGGTGTCAAAAATAAACTTGATGACTGTCCAAATGTGAGTGGGTCACCTCTTAATAATGGGTGTCCAGAAGAGAATCTTGATCGTGATGGAGATGGTGTAACAGATTCTATTGACAACTGCCCAGATGTATATGGAACAGATTATGGATGTCCTTTAAAAGAAATAGAAGTCGATATGGATACGGACGGAGATTCTGTATTTGATTCAGCTGATGCTTGTCCAAAAATAGTGGGATTGCCATCAAACAATGGATGTCCTTTGCCAGATAAAGATAATGATGGTATTGTAGATGCAGCGGACGCCTGTCCATCTATCCCAGGAATTGACTCTAACAATGGATGTCCGTTTGAAGCTAGTGAGTTAATGGATTTGCTTTCAAAACATATATATTTTAGTGTAGGTGGTTATGATTTTTCTCAAGACTCTAATGCCACATTAACGAAAATTATTGAGTTTGTCAAGCAATATCCTCAAGCAAGATTTAAAATTTCCGGACATGCCGATAGTTATGGTCCTGAAGAGCTTAATATGGCTTTATCCCAAAACAGAGTTAACGCGGTTCGTGATTACTTGATTAATAATGGAGTAGCGTCTAATAGCCTTACTATTACTGCTTTCGGAGAATCAATGCCTTTAGTAACTAATTCAACCAGGGAAGGTAGATCTCTAAACAGAAGAGTAGAAATTGTAATGGTCAGGAACTAATTCCAATAACCAAAACTCGTTTTATAATACCATTTTAAATCGTAAAAACTTAATATCTAGCAAAGTTGCTATTTTTAAAAACCTATATGAGCCAAATAATTATTTTTATTGTTAGGAGTCTGCTAAAAGATTATTTTAATCCTTTGCTTTCACTAATTGATTATTCAATTTTCAAACTAGAAACGACAACTCCTAGTCTCTTTTTGTACGTTTTTGTAATCAGTCTAGCTTTTGTTGTTTCCCAGTTGCTTATTCCCCAATCAATTCGCTTTGCAAATAGGTTTCAGTTAGTAGATCATCCTAATTTTAGAAAAACGCATTTAAAGTCTACCCCCATATTAGGAGGTGTAAGTATCTTTTTTGTAGTTGTTTTTAGCTTTGTTACGACAATGTTATTTTTATACAACCAACTAGAAATAGATTTAAATTTTAAATTAATTTTTGGTTTATTTAGTGCGGTTGCTTTAATGGTTTTCTTTGGATTAAAAGACGATATTTTACAGGCAAAACCCACAGAGAAAGTGCTTTTTCAAATTATCATTGCTTTTTTTATTATTGTCAGTTGTGAAGTTCGTATTAGTAATTTTGGAGGTCTTTTTGAAATTTATGAATTAACAACTTTTTATAGCTATTTGTTTTCGATTTTTGTTTTTGTAATACTCGTTAATTCATTTAATTTAATTGATGGAATCGATGGCTTGTCTGCCTCAATCGGTCTAATAAGTACTTTGAGTTTTGGGACTTTCTTTTTTTTTAATGACCTTTTAGTTCAAGCTCTAGTGATGTTGTGTTATTCCGGGGCTTTAGCCTCTTTTCTAATATTTAATTTCAAAAAGAAGTTATTTTTAGGAGACAATGGATCAATGAGTTTAGGAGTCGTTGTGTCATTTGGTGTTTTCTCAGTTCTCACACTTACCAACGATGCTAGTTTTGTTAATGAATCTAGCTTTTTTACCAAAAACTCAATTATTGTTATTCTGGCTTTAATAAGTTTTCCTCTTTTAGATACTATAAGAGTATTTTTTGTTAGAATGTTTAAAGGTCATAGTCCATTTAAGCCAGATAGGAATCACTTACATCATCACCTAGCAAGATTGAACTTTTCTCATTTTACATGCACACTTTTTATTGTTGCCTATACTATTTTAATCACTTTTATGGCGGTATACTTAAGTGCCCTCGACATAACAAAACATTTTTTTATAATGTTATTTTTCTCATGCATTATTTACCTAATATCAATAATATCTAAATCCGTTAACTCTAAAACTACATTTCATGAAAATATCAATACTTAAAGTTTCTGCTATAATTACTCTTTTCACTTTTTCAATAGATGCTCAAAATTTAAAAGTAGCTAGTGGGGGTCTGTTATATATTTCACCATCTTCAACTGTCTTCGTTGGGGAAAATTCAACTATTGATTCAAATGGTCAACTTATTATGGACTCCGTTTCAAATGATTTTTCGGATTTTTATGTTACCGGCACTTCAAGTGGATTAGCAGAGTACCGTCATTACACAGCCTCAGTCGCAACAAGAGATCTTGTTTCACCTCCAGTAAGTGGACAATTATTTTCACAGTTTGTTACAAATAACCAAGGAAAAATAGCAGAAGGTACTATGACTGTGAGCTCAAATATGTTATATGGTCCCCTTAATAATTTGTCTGCTGATGGTTATGAAGAGTATAGTCCAACCAGTTCCGAAACTTTAGTAGCAGCAAAAGGCTATCGGGCAGCTTCCTTAGGAGCTGGCGGACAAACCTTGTCTTACAATGGAATTTTGACCACTTCAGATACCCCTATCGCACTTTCGTTTGGACTGGGGAGATGGAAAAGAAGCAACTTAATTGGCAATCCCTTTTCAACTCACCTTGACACTGAAACGATCTTGGGTGTTATGATTGCTAATGCTGGTGTTGATTCTAAATATAAGGCAATGTATTTTTACAACGGATCGGACACTGATTTTCCGTGGGAAACGGTTAACTTTACTAATGTTACAAATTTTGATTTACTGACACCAGGCCAAGCTTTTGTTATTTTAGGAACTCCACAAACTTCCTCTATTACAATTCCTAGCTCGGCAAGGCGAGTTAGTCTACTAGGAAAAGACAATTCAATTCAAGGGCGACTTTCTAATGAGTCTTCTTCATTTTTAAAGTTAAAGTTAATGACGCAATCTTTGTCATATACAACTTCGATTTATTTCATTAGTCCTAATGGTACACGTGCATTTGATGAAGGGTATGATGCGGGCTCTTTTGGCTCTCGACTAGGCACCCACTTAGTGCAATCTTCTGAGGGACTAAACCTATCGATTCAAACCCTTCCTTTAGAAGACATGACATCTGAAGATTACGCTATTCCAGTTGATGTTAATTTAGCAGCAGGAGAGGAAGCGACCCTAAGTTTTTCAGAGTTAAATATACCATCAGGTGTTAGTTTTTACTTAGACGATACGGAACTAAACATACAAACTCTCTTAACATCAGAAAGTTACACATTTACCGCAACTAACGATTTGAATGGAATAGGTCGCTTTTATATTCGAACGACTGCTAATACATTCACTACAGAATCTACAGCCTTAAATAGCGTAGAGGTTTTTTCTATGGCCAACTCAAAAAATATAACTGTCAAAGGACAGCTAGTAAGCGATTCAATTTTAAAAATATATGATATAAGAGGGCGATTATTAAGCTCACATCTACTAGAATCTAATCAAACAGAGCACAAAATAGACGTATCCAATGTCAGTTCAGGAGTTTATGTAACACACCTTAACAATCAAAACCAAACTAAAACAACAAAATTAGTTATTAATTAATTTTTATGTTTCAAACTAGTTTACAACAAACGCAAATAAAATAAAATGAAAAAAAATCAAATAACAAGAACTGAAGCCCTGTCGAAAATGGGTAAATATGCAGCCTTAACTGCAATAGGAACATTTATAACCTTGAACCCAAAAAAGTCTCAAGCTCAATCTATTCCTTCACCAATACGTGATGATAGTGATTTTGACTCGTAGTGAGAAATCGTTAGTAAATTAATAAGCTCAAAAAATTAAGATGGTTTTAACAAAGGAATAGTAATAATTATCTGAGTACCAAAATCGTTTTTTATCTCAAGTTTTATTTTCTTTTTATATAATCTTGAAGTAGCAGAGATAATATCCTTCGAAATGCTATGACCATGATAAAGTCTCTCGGATAAGATCTTTTCATCTACACGACTCCCATTATCCTTTAGAGTAATAACTAAGCATTCATTTCTAATTTGGTGGCTCATTGTGATCAGTCCCTTTTTTTGTGCAACATTAAAGGCATGATTTGCGGAGTTTCCTAAAAACGGCTCTATAATCCCAGCTGGGAGTTTCCAGCTTTTTGTTTCTAAATCCGTCAAAGGCTCTATCTTAAAGTCAAATTTTTCAGAAAACCGCAAGCCTTCAAGGTACATATAGTATTCGCAGATCTTGTATTCGGATTCATACGAAACTAAATCTTTATCGATGTTTTCAAGAGTTAATCGCAACAGACCAGCCATTTTATTTAGTGAGGTTGAGGCATTTTCAAAGTCTTTTTTTGCAATAAAATAATTTACAACGGACAAAACATTAAATGTGAAATGAGGTTTAAATTTTGATTTTATAACATTAATTTTCATTATTTTATTTGCGAGCTTCAGTTTATTACTTTCATTTACTCTTTGAATATATATGTATATAAAAACAGCAAATGCTATTAAAAAGCCGACTCCTAGATTTATTACTGTTTTTTGAATATTTAATTGCGCTTCAATTTGTTTTTTCTCTGTCACCCTTTTTTTTATGTTCCAAGTGGACACCTTACTTATTAAACTAAGATGGTTTGTAAGGACCTTTAATTGTTCCTTTTCTTTTGTTTTATTAAAAACACGTAACCTTTCTATGTAACTAGAAATCTGATATGGAGTTGCGTTACTTTCACAGTTAGTAATGGCTAAACCTGTTAGACTTTCTTCCATTCGATAAAATTTATTGTACTGCTCAAAATACTTTAGCGATTTTTCATATAATTCATCAGCTTGTGGTTGTTCGTCATGTTTCACATAAATATGGGCCATTTTTTGATGTAATATATTTACCATTTCTTTATTTTCATGCTCATATTTCCTTTTTAAAATTGAATACAGGCTATCAGCTTCTTTAATTTTATTATTATTTCCAAATGCAATCATTTGTTCAAATAAATCAGAAGTTTTGGTTGCGTAAAATAATTCTTTTGTGTGATTTTCATTTATTCTGTGCCATTTTGTGAGTATCAAATTTTCTTTTTCCTTAGAAATAGAGTATTGGTCTAAATAATCAAATAAACTGTCATTCTTTGTTTTTATGAAGTAATCTAATTTGTGAAGTCGGAATTGTTTAAGCTCTTCAGAGCTTAGCTTTAGCTCTTGTAGAATCTTGAAATGTTTTTCATAGTAATATTTCGCAAGTCCTAAGCTGGATGCTGAGGGATTTTCTTGTATCATAAAATAAGCTCCTAGACTTAGGTTTGCTCGCAGAAGTATTTCAAGGTATTTTTCACTTATATCAATTTTATTGACCAACAAGTCCTGTAATAATACAATGCCAGAGACATCGATATTTCTCATGTTTCTTTTGTCAAATTGTTGGAATGTTAATGCTATGTAAAGAGAGTCATTTCCTGAGTCCAATGCTTCTCGCTTATTTATATTAGTCAAGCTATCAGTCAACGTCTCTTTGTTGGCTTCATTATATACTTTGACAATTGAAGCCAACGGTGAATTTTTAACTGGATCTTGAGATTGTGATTTTACTGAGGAACATATAACTAACGTTATAGTTATTATCATCCAACGCATCTTCATTTGCCTCCTAGCACTCTCCTCCTTACACATCATACTATAAATATACTTAAATCATTGATAATCACAAGTTTTGTTTCTATTATGTTGAATTTTATTGTGTTTTTTTATCTTTTTTCCTTACTTTCGTTATTAGCCTAACCTTTTGAGTGTTTCAAATTAAAATGTAGAAATTTGTTTCATATATTAGTTATATCCCAAATCTATTAAAAAGCATAAAATGTTAAAAATTACATCAATGCTCATCGATGATGAGTCTAAAAACAATGAATTACTCAGTATTTATTTAAAGAAATATTGTCCATCAATTCAAATTGTTTCAATAGCTACTTCTGTACCAGATGCAATTCAAAAATTAAATGCTCTAAAGCCAAAAGTCATTTTTTTAGATATCATTATGGGTGATGGTACTGGTTTTGATGTTTTGGATGCAATAACCTATAGTGATTATTTGGTTGTCTTTATAACTGCTTACCAAGAGTATGCTATTTCAGCATTTAAGTTTAACGCTGTAGATTTTATTTTAAAACCAATTGACCCAAAAGATCTTTTGGTCACTTTTAAAAGAATTGAAGATTGCTTTAAAAATAATAATTTTACAACACCTTCACAAATCAAGTCAGTGAAGAGCTCCATTGGGTCTAAAACAACAGATTATAATTTCATAGCAATCCCTTCAACTAAAAAAATCGACTTTGTACGTATTGACGATATTTTATATTTAGAATCTGACGGGAGATATACCACAATTCATCTTGTAGATAAGTCTACGCTTTTTGTATCTAAAAATATTGGAGAGTATGAGAAATTATTATCCACAAGTTATTTTTTTCGGATTCACAAAAAGTATTTGATTAACCTCAAATATATTATAAACATCAATAACTCAGACGGCAGTAATTGTGAGTTAGTAGGCAAGCTTATGCTTCCAGTAGCTAAGCGCCGAAAAGAAGACCTAGTCTCTTTTTTAAATATTAGGTAGTTTTTGTTTTGAGCCCCAGTAAATAGCATTCTAATTTTTACACTATATTTGAAAAATCATTAATGTATATAATTCATTAATGCACAACTGTGTTTATCTTAATTTCTAACTATTTTATAGAATTCTGTTTTTATGAGAATAGCCTACTTTGTTTTAATTTTACTAAGTTACTTAAACTTAACGGCTCAAGAACACCCACCCTTAATGGCTTATACGCCAGACATATATGGTGCCCAAAACCAAAATTGGGGTATATCTCAGACCACTGATCAAACTATGTATTTTGCCAATAATTCAGGACTCCTCGAGTATGACGGAGTGAATTGGAGTTTATATCCTGTTCCTGATAGTTCTATTGTAAGGTCTGTTAAAGCAGTAGGGAATGATGTGTATTCCGGGAGTTATATGGATTTCGGAGTATGGAAAAAAAATAATAAAAACGTTTTAGAGTATACTTCATTAGTGCAAAAAATAGGGATTGAATTAACAGATGACGAACAATTTTGGAAAATTATAAAACTAGATGAGTGGCTTGTCTTTCAGTCTTTTTCAAGAATTTATTTAGTAAATGAAGTTACAAATGAATTTTCTTTTATTGAATCAGATGATGAGATTACAAATATTTTTGTTGTCAATGGAGTTCTTTTTTTTAATAAATTAAATGAAGGGATTTTTAAATTTGTGAATGGCGCTACAGAGCTTGTTACTAATGACGCTAACTTGGTGGCCAATAAACTAGTGGGTGCTTTTGATTTAAAAGGACGTTTACTTATAATAACAGCTTCGAAGGGGTTTTATTTTTTAGAAAATGAATCTTTGATCCCCTGGAAAATCGACGCTTCTATTGATCTAACAGCTCTTTCAATTTACAGTGCAACTAAATTAAAGGATAACAGTATCATTCTAGGGACTGTTTCTAATGGATATTTTCATCTAAATTCTGAGGGATTATTGAAATATGATTTAAATTTTGAAAAAGGATTGAGCAATAATACTGTTTTATCTGTTTTTGAAGATCAGCAAAACAATTTATGGTTAGGACTTGATATTGGAATTAGTTTTATTAATTTATCTACACAGTTTTCGGTTTATAATGACACCAAAGGTACCATAGGCACTGTTTATTCCTCGGTCTTACATAACGGCTACTTATATTTGGGAACTAACCAAGGCTTATTTTATAAGCCAAGACAATCTGATTCTGATTTTGTCTTTGTGCCCGGCACCAATGGTCAGGTGTGGAGTCTTAAGATTATTGATGATTTAGTTTTCTGTGGTCATCATTTAGGCACAATGATCATAAAAGAGCGGAAGGTACAATATACAATTTTTGATTCTCCAGGGACCTGGGATTTTAAGCGATTAGCAAATGATCCAACTATTATTTTACAAGGAAATTACTCTGGATTAAGCTTATTAGAATATTCTTCCGGCCAATGGAAATTTAGAAATAAAATTAAAGGTTTTGATTTGTCTACTCGATTTTACGAGCAAAATGGAAACAAAATATTTGTCAATCATGAGCTACGGGGGCTATATGAACTCGAACTTTCGGATGATCTATTTTCTGTTTCAAATGTTTCTAGTGTAAACACAGTAAAAAAGGGTGCTGGATCAAATATTTTAAATTTCTCCAACAACTTATTTTATACATCTTCCGAAGGGGTATTTAAATATGATGACACTCTACAAGGTTTTGTTGGTTCTGAGTCATTTAACAATCTTTTGAATAAATTTTCATTACGTTCAACATTAATGGATGTAAAGGGCTCAGATGGTCTCAAGTGGTGTTTTGCTGATCAAAGCATATTAATTATCAGTACCGGAAGTATTACAGAAATTCCTAAGCCCGAAATAATCCCTGTATCACTTGCTAACTTTAAAAAAGTAGTAAGTGGTTTTGAGAATTTATCTATGATAGCTACAGATCAGTTTCTTTTGGGTTCATCTAATGGTTATTTTATATTTAATTCAAATATTTCAAAGCCTAGCCATCTTTACAGTATCAAGCTAAATTCTGTGGAAGTTAATAAAATCAATGAAGACAGGTTTAAGCTAGATTTAAAGTCTGTCAAAAGCTTAGATTATGACACAAACAGTCTTTTCTTTAGTTATACAATCCCTCATTATGATAATATCGTTAAGAAAAACTATTCGTACAAACTTGAAGGATGGTCATCACAATGGTCTGACTGGACTCAGGACAGTTATCAAGTGTTTAAAAACCTTCCCTATGGTAGTTATCGATTCAAAGTTAAAGGAAGAACAGGTGTTACCGAAACCATAAACACTAGTTCGTTTTCATTTGTAATTAACAGGCCTTGGTATCTCTCTAATTTAGCTATTGTTGTTTACATCTCTTTTATTATTTTATTGTGGGTTTTTGTTCACAATAGTTATAAGAGATATTATAAGAAACAGCAGCTCAAAGTGCTAAAAAAATCTGAAGAAGATTTAGCTCTAAAAGAACTAGAGTCTTCTAAACAGCTCATACAATTAAACAATGAAAAATTAAAATTAGATATTGAGAGTAAAAATCGTGAACTAGCTGTTTCAACAATGAGTCTAATTAAGAAGAATGAATTCCTTAACGGAATTAAGAATGAGCTTAAAGAAAAAGATTTCAAAGGACAGGATCTAAAAAAGGTGATTAAAATTATTGATAAAAACCTAAATAATACCGACGACTGGAAACTTTTTGAGGAAGCTTTTAATAATGCAGACAAAGATTTCCTTAAACATATTAAATCAATTCATCCAAGTCTAACTCCCAACGACCTTAGATTATGTGCTTATCTAAGGCTTAATTTAACGTCTAAAGAAATTGCGCCTTTACTAAACATATCCTACAGAAGTGTAGAGGTTAAGCGATATCGTTTGCGTAAAAAGATGGGTTTGCCGCATGAATCTAGCTTGACTAGCTATATTCTTGAGCTGTAGAAACACTACACATCCTTATTTCAACCATACATAAGCACTACATCTTCTTTTTGAGCTCTTTAGGTTCGTAAATCACTTCATAGGTAATTTCATAATTTTAACCTTAAAAATTATCATTTCAACAATTCTAGCTCATGTTTTTTGTGGTGTATGTTTTTTGTTGCGTCTATTTTTGAGGAATTAAGACATTCTTGTTATAGATTTATAAAAAATAATTAAACTAATATTTATGAAAAAAATATTTTATACCCTACTGGTTAGTTTGACATTTGCTACGACAGCGATGGCTCAAAATATTTCAGTGAGCGGAACAGTTAAATCTAGCGCTGATGGCCTTCCTTTAATAGGAGTGAATATTATAGTTAAAAACACCAGCTCAGGAGCTGTGTCCGATTTCGATGGTAACTTTACCATTTCAAACGTTCAACCAAACGCTACATTAGTATTTACATATGTAGGTTTTGAAACTTTAGAGCTTCCAGCTGCTTCTGTTATGAATGTTGACTTAGAAGAAGACAATGAGTCTTTAGACGAAATAGTCCTAATTGGATATGGATCTAAAAGCAGAAAAGACCTTACAGGTTCAGTTTCTATAGTAGGATCTGAGACCATTGAAAAACTGAAGCCAGTCGATGTGTCTCAAGCCTTACAAGGGACTACAACGGGGGTTTCGGTATCTACTCAGTCAGGTTCACCAGGTAGTGGATTCCGATTTCTTATTAGAGGTGTAAGTAGTAACACTGATAACGACCCTTTATTGGTTGTTGATGGTTATATTGTATCGAGCTTCAATAGTCTTAACCCGGATGATATTGAAAGTCTTACTGTTTTAAAGGATGCCCAAGCTGCAATATATGGAGTTGAAGGTGCGAACGGAGTAATTTTAGTAACCACTAAAAAAGGAAAGAAAAATACGGCACCTCAAGTGTCTTATAACACTTACGCAGGAATTCAAGAAACAACAAAAAAGTTATCTCTTTTAAATGCTTCCGAATATGCAGCTCTAGTTAACGAAAGTTATGCTGCAAACGGTCAGTCACTACCTTATTCAAATATAGCTGGGCTTGGAGCTGGAACAAACTGGCAGGATGAGCTATTTGATCAGGCATTAATGACTAATCATAATGTTAGCTTGTCAGGTGGTACAGATAATGTCACGTATTATTTAGGGGCGACTCGCCTTGATCAAGACGGAATTATAGCTAGTGATAAATCTAATTATATTAGAGATAATATTAAATTAAATCTGGGGATTGATATTAATGATCGTTTAAAGAGCACTATAAATTTAAACTACTTTTCAAACAAAAGAAAAACTATTAGTGAGTCAGGCTTAGGGTCTGTCTTATTTAACTCGATTAGTTATTCTCCATTATTTGCTTTAGATCAAGAAGATGTTAATGGGATTTTTGGAAATGAAATCATAAATCCATTTTCTCAAATACGTGATACATACAACACTTACTTTGGAAGTAGTATTGAAGGAAACTTTCAGTTAGAATACAAGCTAACGGATCATTTGACGATCACGTCTAGAATGGGTTTCAAAACATACAGCGACAAAGGCAAAACATTTTCTCCGATAGCTAATTACGGGGCAGGAAAAGTATTTAATACGGACCGAAGTACTGTGAATCAGAGTAAGAATCAATATGATTCTTATACATGGGATACGTTTGCAACCTATAAAAAAACGATTGCAGATAAACACAACCTTGAAGCTACAGTAGGAACTACTGTAATCAAAAACTGGGGGGATGGTTTATTCGCCACAGGTTTTGATGTACCAAATAACTCATGGGATTTTGCTGATATCGCTCTAACTACTGGAACAAGTGACGCTAAAGAAAATGGATCGTATACATATGACAACCGTTTGTTGTCTTACTTTGGTCGTTTGCAGTATGACTTTAAAGGAAAGTACTTATTGTCTGCAATGATTCGTAGAGACGGTTCTTCCGCATTTGCTAAAGACAATAGAATTGATTATTTTAAATCTGTTACTGCTGGGTGGAAAATATCTGATGAAAATTTCTTGAAGGATAGTGAAGTTATTGACTTCTTAAAAATTCGTGGAAGTTATGGAACTTTAGGAAACCTTGTTGGAAATGACTTATATAGATCAGCACTGAGCGGAGAGGCAACCTATGTTTTTGACGGTGCTTTAACCAATGGTGTTGCTAACGGACCTATTGCAAATGCAAATGCTAAGTGGGAAACTGCTGAAAAACTTGATATTGGTTTAGATGCTAAGTTTTTTGGAAACAAATTAGAGATTGTAGCAGATTACTTTTTAGAAGATAGAGTTGATTTATTAATTCCTGGACTTCCAGTCTCTGGAATTTTAGGAACTTCAGCACCTGGTTCGGGGTCACCAACTGTTAATGCAGGTACAACTCGTTCTGAGGGATTAGAATTTTTAATCAATTACAGTGATAATATTACAGATGACTTATCATATAATGTTAGTTATAATGTAACAAAGATTGAAGGAAAGGTTATAGAAGTTAATGCCGATGTACCCTTAACAGGCGGTTCTTTTGGAGTTGGTCAACCTTTACCCCCATCAAGAATGGAAACAGGTCAGCCGATCGGTTATTTTTATGGACTTCAAACAGATGGAATTTTCCAAACACAAGCAGATGTTGATGCACATCCTTCGCAAGAGGGTCTAGGTTACGGAGCTGTTCCAGGAGATATTCGTTATGTAGATGTTAATGGAGATGGAGAAATTAATTCTGATGATAGAACATTTATCGGAAAACCTTTAGCCGATTATTATATGGGTTTCAATTTTTCAGTTGATTACAAGAGTTTTGACCTAAGTTTATATGCATTTGCCGAAGTAGGCAAGGACATGGTTCGTAACTACGAACGTGACCAACCAAACGTAAATCGTTTAGATTATTATTTAGACCGTTGGACAGGACCAGGAACTAGCAATACAGTTCCAAGAGCAACAACCGGCGCCTCTACAAACAAGTTATTTTCTGACTTCTATGTAGAAGACGCTTCATTTGTACGGATTCAAAACATACAATTAGGCTATAGTTTACCTGAAGAAACTCTAGAGAATATTGGAATGGCTAAAGTACGCCTTTACCTATCTGTAAACAACCCCTTTACTTTTACCGAGTATAAAGGGTTTGATCCAGCTGCTACCAACGGAGCCGCTCTAGGTGGTGGTATTGATTATGGGTTCTATCCAACCGTTAGACAGTATATTTTTGGACTAAATATCTCATTTTAAACTAAAACACGATGAAAAACAACAAAAACATAATATCTGCAATTCTAGTGTTCACGCTAATTGCTACTGGAATTTACTCCTGTTCGGATGAATTCTTAGACGAAACTCAAAATTATAATATCGATTCACAGACGTATTTTAATTCGGAAGATGATTATTACATGGCTCTTGTAGGAGTATATGATTTATTACAAGCTTCTTACGTTAATGTGCTTTTAGGCGAAATTGCGTCTGACAATACATTGTGTGGTGGCGAAAGTGCAACAGACGTTGTAGGCTTTCAACAAATAGATGACATGGGCCACACGGCTGTAAATAGCAATTTAAGAGATGTCTGGAGTTGGATGTTTGCTGGAGTGAATAGGGCTAACTACTTTTTAGAATTCCAAGATAAAACTGAATTCGAAGGACGCAACGCTATGGTTGCGGAAGTACGTTTCCTTAGAGCCTATTACCATTTTGAATTAGTTAAATGGTTTGGAGCGCTTCCAATAAAAAACTATGACGCTGCTTTACAAGGAGCTGGAACAAGATTTTCACCCGGAGACGAGCTTTCTACCGCTAGATATTCTGTAGAAGAGGTGTATGCGCTTATTGAAAGTGATTTAATGTTCGCCGTTAACAACTTGGAGTATAGCGCCCCTCAAGTAGGGCGAGTAACCAAAGGAGCTGCAGAAGCATTACTTGGAAAAGCGTATTTATACCAAGATAAATTTAGTGATGCTGCAATGGTATTGGACAATGTGATTAATAATGGACCTTATCAACTTGCTGCTAGTTATGCAACTATGTTTGAAAACGAAGGTGAAAATAATGTGGAGTCTGTATTTGAAGTACAGTATACAGATGCTGAAGGGGCTGGGTTTGGTTGTCTTCAATGTAGTGAAGGAAATGTTGCCGTTGGATTTAACGGAATTAGAAACCACACAGGTCCAACCTATGATTCTGGATATAGCTTTAATGTACCAACTCAAGAAGCAGTTGATGCTTTTGAAGCTGGTGATTCAAGAAAAGAGGTGTCTATTCTTGATATCGAAGCTTGGGCAACAGAAACTGGTGCTACCTACGGAATAGGGTATGAGCACACAGGGTATTACAACAGAAAATACCTTGCACGCCAAGGGGATCAAAACATTGGCGATCAAAACTTAACAAACCCTAATAATTACAGGTCAATTCGTTTTGCAGATGTATTGCTTATGGCCGCTGAAGCTAATAATAGGGGCGGTATTGATGACTCAAAAGCACAGGTATACCTAAACTTGGTGCGCACACGTGCATTTGGCACTAACGCTAACAATGTAACTGCTGCTGGGGCTGAACTAACCGACGCTATCTATCATGAAAGACGTGTAGAATTAGTAGGTGAAGGGCATCGCTTCTTTGACCTTGTAAGAACTGGTCAAGCATCTTCTGAAATTGAAGGCTTTGAAGCAGGTAAACACGAAATATTTCCTATTCCAATTCAAGAAATTCAATTCTCTAACGGAAACTGGAATCAAAATCCAAACTATTAAAAAATATAACTATGAAAATACTAAAATATATACTTAGTCTTTGTGTTGTTGTTCTTGCATTAACCACTTGCTCTGACGATGAAAAAGACTTAAATTTTATTTCAAATGTTGAGGCGCCTTCTGAATTAGCAATGCTTTTTCAAGTGACTCAAGACAATACAGGTTTTGTAACAATCACGCCAACCGCAGAGGGAGCTGTTGGGTTTGATATTTATTTTGGAGATGATACTCTAGAGCCTGAAAACTTTAGTAACGGCCAAAACACATCACATACATATGTTGAAGGAACTTATACAGTTACGGCTGTAGCCTATGGCGTTACAGGCTTAGAAACAACCCTGGCTCAAGAGTTAGTCGTTTCATTTCAAGCGCCTTCTAACTTAGAAGTGACTATTGAAAATGATGCTGCAATCTCTAAACGTGTAAATGTTACAGCTTCAGCTGATTTTTCTGTAAGTTTTGATGTGACTTCTCTAGGAACTACTGAAGAAACACCTTCACCAGTTACGGGGAATATTGGTGAAACAGTGTTTTTGGATTTCTTAGAACCAGGAACCTACACAATTACTGTAGAAGCAATGGGAGCGGCAATCGAAACGACTGTTTATACTGAAGACTTTGAAGTGACGGAAATTATATCTCCTTTAACATCAGCTCCAACTCCGCCATCAAGACAACCAGATGATGTTATCTCTTTGTACAGCGATGTATATACCAATATTGAATTATCTGAACTTAACCCGGGTTGGGGACAAACAACAACCCTTACAGAGGTGCAAGTTGAAGGAAATAATACGTGGTTTTATAATGATTTAAACTATACAGGGATTGTAACTGATTATGGAAATGCAACTGATGTTTCAGCAATGGAATTTGTTCATTTTGACTATTGGACTCCAGACGCTACTGTTTTAGGACTTAAGTTAGTTAATACTTCTTATGCAGATGGAGATCCTTTAAAAGAAGACATTGAGTTTGCCGATCCTATCAGCCTTGGTGAGTGGGTAAGCGTAGATATTCCTTTAGCTGAATATACAACGGATGTTTCTGGTATTACACAACTATTATTTGATACGATAGGAAACAATGCAATTATTTATGTAGATAATTTATATTTTTATAAAGAAACACCAAATACTACCTCACAAACTATCGGTTTCGAAACAGGATTCGAACTTAGTTCCTTTGACGGTGGGGGTATTTCTATCGTTGCAAATCCAGATACAAATGGGAATAACTCAGCAATGGTGGCCGAAATGGTTAAAGGAACTGGCCAGGTATGGGCAGGGTCAAAAATATCTATTGGAACACCATTTGATATAACTTCGTCTTCAATAGTCACTGTAAAAGTATGGTCGCCGAGAGTTGGTTTAGATTTACTGATGAAGTTTGAAGACAATGTCCCATGGCCAAACAATACAGGCTCAGCTGAAATTACAGCAACTACGACTTTGGCTAACCAATGGGAAACCTTAACGTTTGACCACTCTGGAATTGACGAAAGTATAGATTGGTATAATATGGTTCTTATTATGGATAATGGAACTGAGGGAGACGGTTCGTCAAACTATACAATTTATTTAGACGATATTACGAGTACTCCTTTGTTAGATTTTGAACCAGAGTTTTCTGAACTAAGTTCTTTTGACGGTGGGGGTATTTCTGTCATTTCAAATCCAGATACAAATGGGAATAACTCAGCAATGGTGGCCGAAATGGTTAAAGGAACTGGCCAAGTATGGGCAGGGTCAAAAATATCTGTTGGAACACCATTTGATATAACTTCGTCTTCAATAGTCACTGTAAAAGTATGGTCGCCGAGAGTTGGTTTAGATTTACTGATGAAGTTTGAAGACAATGTCCCATGGCCAAACAATACAGGCTCAGCTGAAATTACAGCAACTACGACTTTGGCTAACCAATGGGAAACCTTAACGTTTGACCACTCTGGAATTGACGAAAGTATAGATTGGTATAATATGGTTCTTATTATGGACAATGGAACTGAGGGAGACGGTTCGTCAAACTATACAATTTATTTAGACGATATATCAATAAACTAATTTAAAATAATCATGAAAAATTTAAAATATTTTATCAGTTTATCTTTAAGCTTGCTGTTTTTTACAGCCTGTGAGGAAGATACTTATGAATTTGGCGATATTACAACACCTACTAACTTAGCAGTTACGGTTGATGTGGTTGGATTAGATGCCGAAAACCCTAACGGAGATGGTAGTGGAGTTGTAAACTTCAATGCATCTGCAGAAGGGGCTATTACTTATAAATATATATTTAATGGCGCAGAAGAAATGGTGGCCTCAGGAGTTCTTGAAAAGTCTTTTTATGCTGTAGGAGTAAATAGCT
>Ga0209715_1001669_pt1 | contig 17877 bp, 19 predicted proteins | sample COGITO_mtgs_1205_2_FD_184809 | JGI IMG/M metagenome (GOLD analysis project Ga0209715, IMG submission 184809) | Pelagic marine microbial communities from North Sea - COGITO_mtgs_120503 (SPAdes) (version 2) | ecosystem: Environmental > Aquatic > Marine > Epipelagic ...
ACAGTAGGAAATCTTAATGCTGCAAAGGCTAATGGTGTGCCAACAAACAAAGTTAAGATTGCATTATTTGTGAATACTGCATTCTGTGCAACTATGTTTGCAGCATGTCAAGTATTTGAAGTTAATACAGCGGATACAGCTAAAGGTAATTTGAAAGAATTAGAAGCAATTGCTGCAGCGGTTATTGGTGGTGTTGTATTAACAGGAGGTTTTGGAACAATAGGTGGAATTATCTTAGGCACAATTATTTTTGGAATAGCAAAAGAAGCTTTCTTTTATATCCCTGGTATTGATGGATCATTCTATAGGGTGTTCCTCGGAGCAGTTCTTGTTACTGCTGCCTTTACAAATGAGAATATTAGGAAACGAATTATGGGGAATATCTGATGGATAAAAAACCATTAATAGAAATAAAGAATTTAGTAAAAAAATTTGGATCATTTACTGCTTTAAATGGTGTTTCATTGGATGTTTATCCAGGTGAAGTTCATGCTCTTTTAGGTGACAATGGAGCTGGAAAGTCAACTTTGATCAAGGTGTTATCTGGTGTTCATTCTATGACGAGTGGAGAAATAAAAGTTGATGGAGAAATTGTTAATTTTACTTCACCACGTCAAGCATCTGATGCAGGTATTGGTACAGTTTATCAAGATTTAGCACTCAATGCTCTAACTTCAGTTACAAGAAATTTTTTTCTTGGACGTGAAATAAAAAAAGGACCTGGTCCATTAGGTTTACTGCAAATGGATGAGATGGATAAAATTACAACAGAAGAAATGTCAAAAATTGGAATTAATATCTCAAACCCCAATCAACCAGTTGGAACAATGTCAGGTGGACAAAGACAAACTTTGGCTATTGCAAGAGCAATTTATTTTGGTGCAAAAATACTAATATTAGATGAACCTACATCAGCATTAGGTCAAAAGCAGCAAATGGAAGTTTTAAAAACAATAAAAAAAGTTCAAAATTTTGGAAATATTGCAATTATACTTATTACGCACAACGAAATTCATGCACGCCTTATAGCTGATCGATTTACTTTTTTAAGCTTGGGAGAAGTAATTGGTTCAGGATTGTCTTCAGAACTTGGTAATGAAGAAGTAAAAAGATTGATGGCGGGTGGTGCAAAAATCGGTGATCTTGCTAAAGAATTGGAGCTATAATGAAAGTAAAATATTATGATTTAGAAAATAAAAGAGTATTTGTAACAGGTGGAGGATCAGGGATAGGAGCGTCAATTGTTGAACATTTTTGTGAGCAAGGATCTGAAGTCTATTTTATAGATATTAATGAAGATGAATCAAAAAAATTAATTGAAGATATAAAAAATAAAAATTATATTTTACCAACATTTATTAAATGTGACCTTTTAAATATCAAAGAGCTTCAAAAGACTATAGCTGACATTATTAGCAATAAGGGACCGATAGATATTTTGATTAATAACGCTGCTAATGATACTAGACATAAAATTGACGATGTAACCGAAGAGTATTGGAATGAAAGAATAAATGTAAATTTAAGACATTTTTTTTTCACGGTCCAATCTGTTAAAAAATCAATGATAGACAATGGTGGTGGGGCAATCATTAATATGGGGTCAACATCATGGATGGTAGGTCAAGGAGGCATGGCCGCCTATACAGCAGCAAAGTCTGGAGTAGTTGGTTTATCAAGATCTTTTGCAAGAGATTTAGGAGAGTTTAATATTAGAGTTAATTCGGTTGTACCCGGATGGGTAATGACACAGAGACAAATAGATTTGTGGTTGAATGATGAGTCCGAAAAGGAGTTGATGAAAAGGCAGTGTTTAAAAGAAAAATTAATGCCTCACGAGCTTGCTCAAGCAGTATTGTTTTTTTCATCAGAACAATCTTCGGGCTGTACTAATCAATCTTATATTGTGGACAAAGGTTGGCTATAATAGTTAAGTGAAAATAAAAAGTTCTGTTATTGAAAATAAATTTTTAAGAGTAAAAACAATCAATCTTGGCGCTACTCTTTATGAAGTCTTTCATAAGAAAAAAAAAACTAATTTAATTCTAAATTTAGGCTCAATAAGCAATTACAAATACAAAAATTTGTATGTAGGAGCAACATGTGGAAGATTTGCAGGTAGAATTGCTGGTTCAAAGTTTCAAATTAATAAACAAAAATATTATTTAAATAAAAATGAAGGAATTAATACTCTTCATGGAGGGAAAAAAGGTTTTGATAGATTTGTTTGGATAAAAATTAATCAAAATAAGAACAAGATCGTTTATCAGCTTAAATCCAAACATTTAGATCAAGGATTTCCAGGTAATTTAGATATCAAATGTATATACGAACTAGAGAATAAAATTTTAAATATTAGATATGAATATATCTCAGATCAATTTACACATGTTAATTTAACTAATCATAGTTACTGGAATCTTAATTATAAAAAAAATGATAATATTTTTAATCATAATTTAAAAATAAACTCAGATAAATATCTAGTAGTAAATAAAAAATTGATACCAACTGGAAAAATAAAGAGAACCAAGAAAACAATTAATGATTTTAATTATTATGAAAATTTGGGAGAGAAAATTAAATTAATTACTAGCAATACTATTAAAAAAATTTCTAACACAATTAATCAGTCTGGTTTTGATTTGACATTTTGTGTTAATAAAAACCATAATAATTTCGTAGCTTCATTAAAAAACGATTATAGTAAAATTAAACTTAATATTTATTCAAGTTTACCTGGTGTCCAACTATACACAAGTCAAAGTCTTAAATATAAAAAAAAATTATTTCCTTACCAAGGAATTTGTCTTGAGACTCAATATTATCCAGATACCCCAAATAGAAAAAAATTTCCAAGTACTTTAATAAAACCAAATAAACTGTATAAACATTTTACAAAAATTAAAGTTAGCTAAGTTCATGAAAAAAAAAATTAATATATCTATCGTTGGCACCGGTTTAATGGGTCTTCAGCATATTAAAGCTATATCAAAATCAAAAAAAGCAAAACTACACTCAGTTGTTGATATTAGTAAAAATGCAACAACTTTATCTAAAAGATATAAAATTCCACTTTATTCAAATGTTAAAGAACTTTTAAGTTCCAAAAATTTAGATGCTGTAATAGTGGCAACTCCAAATCAACTACATGAAACACACACTGTAAGTTTTTTAAAAAAAAAGATACCAGTATTATTAGAAAAACCTATTTCGGATAATATAAATTCGGCAAAAAAAATTATTGATAGTTCAAAAAAAAATAAAACACCTTTACTGATTGGCTATCACCGAAGACATAATTCAATTGTATCAAAAGTAAAAAATATAATTAGTTCTGGGAAATTAGGAGCTATTGTGTCTGCTAACGTATTGTGCTGGCTGTATAAGCACAAAGACTATTACAAAGAAAAATGGAGAACAAGTAAAGGTGGGGGTCCTTTAGGAATTAATCTTGTCCACGATATTGATATGATTTGTTATTTGTTAGGTCCAATTAAATTTGTTCAAGCATTTACAACTAACAAGACTAGAAAATTTAAAGTTGAAGATACAGCAACGGTAAGTTTGATATTTAAATCAGGTGCATTATGTACTTTAAATATTTCAGATACAATAGTTGCTCCTTGGAGTTATGAGTTAACTGCTGGGGAAAATCCCGCATATCCAATAACAAATCAATCTGCGTATATGATAGGGGGCACCAAAGGATCTTTACAGTTCCCAAATTTAAAAAATTGGTTTTATAAAAAAGAAAGAAGCTGGTGGAATAAAATTTTATTTAGTGAAGATAAAAACATAAAAGATGACAACACTCTAATTAATCAAATAAATCATTTTGCTGATGTAGTGGTAAAAAAAGTAAAACCTAAAGTAAATGGAAATGATGGGCTAGTTTCACTCAAAATCTTTGCAGCAATTACCAAAAGTGCAAAAACAGGTAAAAAGATAAGAATTTAATATATTATTAATTTTTCAAATATTGTTATAATTAATATTCTTTGCTAACATAAATTATGAAAAAAATTTTCTTACTTATAATTTTAAGCTTTTTTTTTATCACAAATAGTAATGCTGTTTGCGATGATCCATTAACGGATGGGGTTGATTATTCAAATTGTAGATTTTCTGATGGTCAAGATTTACAAGGCAGTTATCTTCCAAATTCAAATTTATCTTTTGCAAGCTTTATTCAGGTAAACTTTGATAAAAGCATTATGATGAATTCGAATCTATCATTTGGTACTTTTCCAGAATCTACTTTTATTAGAGCCAATTTATATGAAACAGTATCAATAGGTGCAAATTTTGAAAAATCTAATTTTACAGGTTCTAATTTAACAAGAATTGATTTTATGGGCGCAACATTAATAGAAGCTAATTTTCAAAATGCAAATCTCATGGGTGCTAATTTTACTTCATCAAATATATCAAATGCTAATTTCGATGGGGCAAACTTAATTGGTGCAACTTGGACAAATGGTGAAACATGTGGACCAGAATCTATTGGTGTCTGCAATAAATAAATAGTTAATGAACACCTCTATTAAGACAGACGACGTAATATTTAATTTTTTTAAACAAATTTGTGATGAAAAAGATGACAAGAAATGTTTGGAATTAGGAAAAAGTTGGATAAATGCAATGGAAACAAATCTAACAAGTATGGAAAAAAATCTTAATGGAGCAGATAAACTTAAGCATAAGGATGATATTCAAAGCAATCGAGACCATTTAAATAGTTTGAAAAATAAAAGTCCCTTAGAATGGAGAGAGTACGCTACTCAATGTATGATTGAAATAATGAGTAATAAAGGACAACAATAATGGGCAATCAGGAAAAAGTTTTTTTAATTATCTGCTGTTCTTTGATTGTCTATACCTTGTACTATTTAATGGAAAAATATTTTATTTAAATAAGTTTTAAACAAAACACTGCCAAAATTTTTTCTCAAGTATTGTTGATTTTTTAAAATTTTTTATTATTTTATTTGTATTTATATTTTTATTTTTTTTAAAAAGAATATCTAGATAATTAATATTTTCTTTAGCTACTTGTTGATATTCTTTTGAGGAGTACATCTTAATCCATGATTTATATTTACTTTTTTTCCAATCTTTAACTTTTGAGAGGTTAAAACCAATTTCGCCATATCCAATAATGCATGGTGATAAACATGAAAAAATATCAAGATTGTTTCCATTTTTTCCTACATTTAATACGTGATCAGTGTATGCGCTGTTAGCTTTTTCAACTTTAACATTATTGAGTGATTTAAGAGGTATATTCCATTTTTTACAATAACTAACATGAAGTTTGATTTCATGATCAATTCCCTTAATAAAGTTTACTGACCTATTGATTTCCTCAAATGAACCAGACTTATAAACACTTAAAGATAAAATTTTTAAAAATTGTTGTAAAAAAATATAATCTTGGACTAAATACTTTTTAAAGTTTTTGTCAGGCAGTTTATCATTTACTAAATCAGTTAAAAATTTATGATTAGTGTATTCTAACCATTCCTGCTTGCAGCTACTTTTTAATTTATAAAAAAGTGTTTTTTTATTATTATAAATATTCACTATTTTGCAATTACTGCCCTAATCTTAGAAAAATTAAATTTACTGTTTTTTTTAAAGATTAATAGGGTAATTATTGGTAAAAAAGTTGCTAAAACAAATGACCAAAATAGTAGCGCTGTAGATATCCATACTGGAAAAGCTTCGGCTGGAAATATTCCACCAATTAAAATGCTTTTATCAAATGTTTGATTTGGAAATAAAAGTAACCCAGATACCAAACCTATTATAACAGAAATTAAAGATATTTTTTCATTAACATCACTTTTAAACATTCCATAAAAAATGGGAAATACTGCAGCACAACATAGTAAATCAGCAAATAGAAACATAAATAATACGCTATATCCTTTGGATGCTATTAAAAAAACTATTATAGAAAGTACACATATTAAATATTTTGAAAGAGTAAGATAACTATTCTTATTCTTTAAATTAATAAATTTATTTCCTTCAATAGTTATAGTGCTAGAGAGAGCATTAATGAGTGTATCCATACTGCTTATCACTAAGGCTAAGACCAAAACTAATATTGAAATAGTTAGTAAAGAATTTATTCCTGAAAATGGTTCTAGTAAAAGAGTAAAAAATAAAGTGCTGGGATCAGATGCTTTACCTACTGATACTGCCAGAATTCCAAAAAATCCCAAAACAAGCATAAATGGAATTACAATAAAAAATGCTGACATAAAACCTTTTCTTAAATCATCTGAGCTTTTAGCAGCAAACACTCTTTGCCAAATACCTTGATCAAATAAATTGGTTGCAAAAACAGCAATAAAAAAAGTTAATCCAGCTGTATAGCCATAAAAATATTTGCCACTCATTAATGTTCCAGCTTTTTCATTAATTAAATCCACAGAGAAAGTGTTGTTTCCAGAATTAAAAATATGATTGATTGCAAAGATTAACAAAATCATAATTACGATAAATTGTATTTTATCTGTAAAAATTGAAGCTCTAAGTCCACCGTAGAGCGTATAAGAAAGAGTTGTAATGATTATTACAAGCGAGGTTTGCCAAAGTGGAAAACCAGACATCAAGTTAACTACTTTTGCTATAGCTGTAACCTCAGCTGCAAAATAAACAAACATGTACATTATAGTAAGTAATAAAACTAAACGAAACATTGCTTTACCAAACCTTATTAAAACAAATTGAGTTAGAGTATTGCCATTAGGCATAATTTTTCTCATTCTTTGACCAATTGTAATGAAAGCTAAAAAAGGAAGTGCTTGACCTAAACCATAGCCAATTATAGCTCCCAGACCTCCCCAAGTTGCGGCTTCAGATGGACCAATTAAAATCCAAACTCCAAAACATGAAGCAACTAGTGATGCTGTTAAAGATCTTTTACCAATTGATCTATCTGCGTTTAAATAAGAGTTAATTGAAATACCACCTTTTGAGTAAACTATTCCAATTATAGCAAAGGCTAGAGAGGTAAAAAGTAGAGTAATTATAGTTGTAGATTGATCTAAATATATAGTGTTCATTTTTTCCCTTCGTTGTGATTATACAACAGGTTCTTTGGGTATATTCTCAGCTTTTTATAGCACCCCAGAAACTGATATTTTTATAAATAAAAATATATCTACCTTTAAATCAGTCACTTTTTCATGTCAACTTTTTTGGATACTTTAAATCAGTTAAAATTTATAGAGCTTTTATTTGAGAGTAAATTTTTTCTTTATCAGTCTGGCCTATTGTTCTCGATATTTCTTTGTTATCTTTATAAACTAAAATTGTTGTCCAGTAATCAACACTTAGGAATTTAGCAATATCTATATCTTTTGTTTGTTCAAAGCTTAGAAAAAGAACATTCTCAAAATCTTTTTTTGCTTGATCTAAAATCTGCACTTGTTTTGCACAAGTAACACAAGTTTTGTTCCATGAATTAATTACTACAGTTTTTCCTTCAGATTGAGCTTTTTGAAAAATTTCATTTGTGAAAGTTGTTGTTTCTGCAAGAGCAAAACAGTCTAAATTTAATAAGATAAATAATAAAACTAGTATTTTTTTCATATTCTAATTTTATATATGATTTTATTTAAACTGTAATTTTTTTAATTTAAAATTAAGGGTTCGCTCTTTAAGATAATAACCTAAAGAGCTCCCTTATATTGCCTCTTTGGCATTTAAATCCAAATGGATTTCATTGTTTTTACGTCTTTGAAAAGTGATAACGCCCAGTTATGTATCAGGTGGTGATAGATTTAACATAATAACCTCCTTGTTAATAAAGATAATTATTAATAAATAAATTTCAATTTATTTATTTTAATTTTATGCAAATATACTTCTTGAATACAACCTACCTCTTTAGTAGATTCCCGATATCTCATTTATCTTCTCTAAAATTATTTTTTATTTATTAATTCGCTAATAAAATTTTCTCCATAACCATCATCAACAGCTTTTTGAAAGTAATTTTTATTTATTTCTGCTACCTTTTCAGCTTCTGGAAAATCTTTTAAAAGATCTTGAATATAGGTTAAATCTTTTACTGAGTTAGTGGCTGTAAATTTAAAACCAGTGAAATCATTTTTTAGTAAATTATCAAAAACTCTGTTCAATGCTGCTGAATTACCTGACCCAAGTTTTGCAACATCATAAAATTTTTTTAAATCTAGACCTAATTTTGTAGCTGATTTAGCTGCATGATTAATTAAAGCAGCATTTCCTAATGTTAAAAAATTATTTAAAAGTTTAGATTTTGCACCCATGCCAACTATTCCAAAATGAAAATAATCTTTGCAGAACATCTTTAGATAAGGCTCTGCTAACTTAAAATTATCTTCAGATCCACCAACTATTCCACCCAAAACTCCTTCTTCTGCTTGCACTGGACCACCCATTACAGGACACTCTATGTAATTTATATTATTTGATTTGTAGATTTCTTCAGTTTCAATTGAGCCAGTTTTACTATGTGTAGTGATATCTATAACAATAGTTTTAGAATCTATTATTTTTATCATTTTTTCAGATATAGATTTTGCTATAGGTGTATTAGTGACACACATAAACAATGCATCTAATTTTTTATTTGAAAATTCTTCTATAGCCTCTATTTCCTCAGCACCATCATTTACAATTTTATCAATAGGCTCTCTATTCTTATTGGCAACAACATAAAGTTTATGGTTATTTCTTAAAACATTTTTAGCAATGCCATAACCCATATAACCAACACCAATAAAACCAATATTTTTCATAATCTCCCCATCTAATTAACGTTTACTTAATAAATTAATCTGTATAATGTTTAAATATGAATTATGTAGACGCATTAATCAAACTTTTAATCAGCTTGGTTATTTCTACGGTAATCATTTATTCAATAAATATTGTTGCTGGATTTGGAGGTGCAGATTACTCCTTTTCTCATGGAGACACATTTATAATTTGGATATTAATGGCTATTTTAGTTAATAACTGTTTAAAAAAATAAATTAATTTTTTAATTTAATTTTCTTTTTAGAGCCTTCGGTTCTTATAAACATAATTCCAAAAATAATAATCCCAATTACACCTACAATCTTATTTATATCAAATGGTACACCAAATATTAGAAAATTAATTACTGTTGACCATAATAACTGTGAATATTGAAAATTTGTTACGAATGATAGGTTTGAAAGTTGAATAGCATAGATAATTACAAAATGGCTTATGAAACCAAAAATTCCCATCATAATTAAACCAAACCATAGATATTTATTTTCAATTGTTACCCAGTTAAAAGAAATATAAATTGTAAATATTAAAGCACCTAATATTGCTGTGTAGAATGCCGCAGTAAATGGTTCATTATTTCCAGAAATAAGTTTGGTAAAAAATTGATAGAGTGCCCAGCATAAGGGTGGAATTATTGGAAATATCAATTCAGGTGATAAAACTTTCATGCTTGGTCCCAATGAATAAATTATAGAACCAAAGCTTAAAAGCATTAAAAGTATTCCTTTTGGAGACAGAATATCTTTTAAAAAATATGCAGATAATATTGATACTATTAAGGGTGCGCTAAAAAATACAACATAAATATCTACCAAATCAAACCTTTGAAGCGAATTGAACATAAAGAAGGTGGCACTGACCATTAAAATTGATCTAATAATCTGTATTTTAAAATTTTTTTTTAAGTTTAGTTTGGGTCTAAATGCTAAGAAATATAAACACAACGCCATAAAATGAAAAAAAAATCTACCCCAAACAACTTGAGTTACAGGCATAATACTTCCTAAATATTTTGCCGTGGAGTCCATACAAACAAACATAAAAAAACCAATTGCAGATAAAAATATAACTTTAATTAATGGATTTTTTTGGCTTCGAGACATTGATTTGATTATTTTGATTTATTAGTTAGAGGAACATATTACTTAGTTGTTGTATCACACTACATTACAACACCCACTTGCCAAGGGTTAAATTCTTCATCCCCATAGCCATTAATTTCACTTTTAGATTTATTCCCAGAAGCAGTATTAACAACTAATTCAAATATTTTTTGACCCACATCTTCAATTTTTTCATTTCCATCTGCTATAGTTCCGCAGTTTATATCCATATCTTCAGACATTTTTTCATACATGGTGGTATTTGTTGAAAGTTTTAAACTTGGCACTGGTTTGCAACCAAAACATGATCCACGACCAGTTGTAAAACAAATAACATTTGCTCCAGATGCAACTTGTCCTGTAACTGAAACGGGATCATATCCTGGTGAGTCCATAAAATTAAAACCTTTATGTTTTAAAGGTTCAGCATAATTTAACACATCTTGTAAAATAGAGTTTCCTCCTTTTGCAACTGCACCTAAAGATTTTTCTAAAATTGTTGTCAGGCCTCCTCTTTTATTTCCAGGAGCAGGGTTGTTATCCATAGTGCTATCATTAATAGATGTATAATGTTTCCACCATTCAATTCTTTTTAATAATTTGTCAGCTGTATCTTGTGAATTTGCTCTATTGATTAATAAATGTTCTGCTCCATAAATTTCAGGAGTTTCAGATAAAATTGAACTTCCACCTTTTTTAACTAAAAGATCTGCGGCAATACCTAGCGCAGGATTTGCTGTGATACCAGAATACCCATCTGAACCACCGCATTGTAATGCTAATGTAAGATGGTTTACGGGTTGAGCAGTTCTTTTGACATCGTTAGCCTCGTTAAGTAAATCTTTAATTTGAGACAATACTTTTTCAACAATTTTTTTTGTACCACCCTCATCTTGGATTGTTAAAAAATGTATACGATTATGTTTTTTTAAAGACTCATCAAATAAACTAACTTGCGCACACTCACAACCTAAACCTATTACAAAAACATGAGAAAAATTTGGATGGTTTTTAAATCCATCAATTGTTCTTTGAAAAATTTGCATTCCTTCACTAGCAGTATTCATTCCACATCCAGTTGAATGTGTAATAGGTACTATGCCATCAATATTTGGGTAATCTTTTAAAATATTTGAATATTTTATTTTTTCTACAATCATTTTGGTAACTGTTGCAGAACAATTTACAGTGCTTACAATTCCTATATAATTTCTTGTGGCTACATCCCCATTATCTCTTAGGATGCCATTAAAAAAAGTATCAGCTTTTTCTTCAATAATATTTTTTTTATCAGTAACATTAAAATCTCTTTTAAAATCTCTAAACTCTAAATTATGTGAGTGAACATGCTCTCCAGCCTGAATATCTTTAGATGCAAAGCCAATTATTTGATCATACTTTATAATAGGGTCGCCTTTATTTATAGATTTAAGGCAAACTTTGTGACCAAAAGGGATTGGATTTACCGTACTAATATCTTGCCCTACAATCTTTGTTTTTTCTGGAATAATGAACTGACTTACGCCAACATTATCATTTTGATTTAAAACTATTAGATTATTCATAAAATTATTATATAATTGTTGTTTTAAACAAGCCATAATAATTTAAAGACAATATTTCTATGAAAAAAAAGAATTTAAGGAGCCAACAATGGTTTGATAACCCTAAAGATCCTGAACAAACAGCGATCTATCTTGAGCGTTATCTAAATTATGGCTTAACTAGAAAAGAACTTCAGTCTGGAAACCCAATTATTGGAATAGCTCAATCTGGAAGTGACTTAACGCCCTGTAATAGACATTTTCAATCTTTAAGCAAAAGAATAAAAGATGGAATTAGAAGAGCAGGAGGTATTCCTATGGAATTCCCGACTCACCCAATTCAAGAAACTGGAAAAAGACCAACAGCTATGCTTGATAGAAACTTATCCTACTTATCTTTAGTCGAAGTTCTTTATGGTTATCCAATTGATGGAGTAATTTTAACAACTGGTTGTGATAAAACTACACCTGCAGCTTTAATGGCAGCTGCAACAGTAAACATCCCAGCAATTGTTTTATCAGGAGGCCCGATGTTAGATGGAGTTTATAAAGGTAAGTTATCAGGATCAGGAACAGTTATTTGGGAAGCAAGAAGGTTACTTTCTAAAGGTAAAATTAATTATGATGAATTTATGGATATGGTTTCAGCCTCAGCACCAAGCATAGGACATTGTAATACAATGGGGACAGCTTCATCTATGAATTCAGTTGCCGAAGCTTTGGGAATGTCTTTAACTGGTTGTGCAGTAATACCAGCACCTTACAGAGAGAGAGAACAAATTTCTTTTGAAACAGGAAAAAGAATTGTTGGAATGGTTCACGAAGATTTAAAACCGTCTAAAATTATGACACGCAAAGCATTTGAGAATGCAGTTGTTGTTGCAAGTGCAATAGGTGCTTCAAGTAATTGTACAACACATTTAATTGCTATTGCTAAACATATGGGAATTAAATTTGATTTATCTAATTGGCAAAAATTAGGTCATGAAATTCCTTTACTTGCAAATTGTCAGCCAGCAGGTGAATACTTAATGGAAAGCTTTTATAGAGCTGGGGGAATACCTGCGGTAATGAAAGAGTTAATGAAGCATAAAAAAATTCATACTAACATAATGACTGTCTCAGGAAAAAAAGTTGGTCAAAATTTAAAAAGAAAAATAGATGTTGATAGAAGTGTAATAAAAACTTTTGATGAATGTCTTACTGAAAAAGCTGGATTTTTAGTTATGAAAAGTAATTTCTTTTCGACTGCTGTTATGAAAACTTCTGTAATTAGTAAAGAATTTAGACAAAGGTTTTTATCTGACCCTAAAAAACCTAATGTATTTACGGGGAAAGCTGTAGTGTTTGAAGGACCTGAGGATTATCACAAAAGAATAAATAGTAAAAAATTAAAAATAGATGAAAAATCAATATTAATTATCAGAGGCTGTGGACCAGTTGGTTACCCTGGTGCAGCAGAAGTTGTTAATATGCAACCACCTGATAAGTTATTAAAACAAGGTATTAACGCATTGCCAACACTTGGAGATGGAAGGCAAAGTGGTACCTCTGAAAGCCCATCTATTCTACATGTTTCGCCAGAATCTGCGGTAGGTGGTGATTTAGCTATAGTTAAAACAGGTGATCAAATGACAATTGATCTCAATAAAAGAAGAGTAGATCTATTGATATCTCAAGCAGAATTTAAAAAAAGAAGAAAGAAAAAGAAACTTCCTAAAATTGACAATCAAACTCCATGGCAAGAAATTTTTAGAAATACAGTGGGACAGTTAGAAGACGGCGCTTGCATTAAATCCAGATCTCTATACTTAGATGTGGCAACAAAAAAAGGTGTACCAAGAAATTCACATTAATATGAAACCCAAAATATTAGTTACAAGAAAATTATCAGATGGAGCAGAGGAGAAACTAAAAAAAAGTTTTGATGTAACTCTTAATCCAAAAGATGAACCGATTCCAAATAGTGAACTTGTCAAGATGGCTAATGAATATGATGGTTTCATTTCAACAGGTTTTGATAAAATTGGCGAAGATTTTTTTAATAATTTAAATGGTAAATTAAAAATTATTGCTCAAGTAGGAGTAGGGTATGATAATATTTCAGTAAAATCTGCTGAAATTAAAAAAATTAAAGTAACAAATACACCAAATGTTTTAAATGAAGCTGTAGCTGAAACTACAATCCTTTTAATACTTGCCGCATCAAGAAGAATTGGTGAAGCTTATAATTTAGTAAGATCAGGAACTTGGAAAGATCAAAAACCGGACTTAACTAAATTTATGATAGGAAATTCTGTTACAGGAAAAACACTTGGTATAATTGGTATGGGTAGAATTGGTAGAATGGCAGCAAAGTGTGCAAAAGCATTTGGTATGAAAATTATCTATTATAATAGAAATAAACTTTCTGATGACTTGGAAGATGGAGCAAAATATTTTCCAGATGTTAAATCAATGATGCCTGAGTGTGACTTTGTAAGCATTCATACTCCTGCAACTGCTGAAACAAAACATATTTTAAATACACAAACAATTAGTTTACTACCTAAGCATGCTGTGGTTATCAACACTTCAAGAGGATCAACAATTGATGACGATGCATTGATAGAGGCGTTACAAAGTAATAAAATTTATGCCGCTGGTTTAGATGTCTTTAATAATGAACCTAATTTAGATGAGAGATATATGAAGCTAGATAACTGTTTCGTTTTGCCCCATGTCGGTAGTGCCACTCACGAAACTCGTTTAGCAATGAGCATGATGGCAGTTGATAATATTTTCTGTTTCTTTGAAAATAAGCCACTTATATCTGAAGTAGTTTAATACAACCTAAAGTTGTTTATTTAGTAAATATATATAATTTCTATACATATTATTTCTTGGTTTTGTTTGAAATTAAAAATCAAATGTGATTTAGTTGCGTATTAAAAAACATAACCGAGAGGAAGATAATGTTAAAATTAATAACAAAAACTATAGCTGCGGTAGCTGTTGTTTCAGTTGCTTTATTAGGCTCTGTTAACGCAAAGACTTTAAAGATTGAAACACACTTTACTGCTAATTCACCAAATGGTGAAGTTGCGGCTCAATTCGCAAAAAATGTTGAAATGTTTTCTGGTGGAAGCTTAAAAGTTGAAATGTTTTATTCATCTTCAGTTTCAGGAAAATCTGCTGAGGTATTTAACTCTGCGCAAACAGGAATTATTGACTGTGATATGACTGGTGCTGGTTACCAAACTGGTAAGAATGCAGCATTTCAATTTGCAGGTGATGTAATGGGTGGATACGATAACCCTTATCAACAATATGATTTCTTAAAGTTCCCTGGAGCTCAAGATGCTGTTGATGCATTATACAACAAGTATGGAATGACATTAATTGGTTGGTGGATACCTGGACATGAGTCACTTATTTCAAGTGTTCCAATTCCAGATGTTGCTTCAATTAAAGACTTTAAATTTAGATCACCTCCAGGAATGGAAAGCATGATCTTTGCTGAGTTAGGTGCTAAACCAATCGTAATGGATTTTGGTGAAGTTCCAACAGCTTTACAAACTGGTCTAATTGATGGTGCTGACTACTCTAGTTTAGCTACTAACACTGCAGGTGGACACTATGAGCAAAATAAATATGCTACATATCCTGGTTTCCACTCTATGCCGGCTGACCACTTAGCTTGTAACTCTAAAGTTTGGAAAAAACTTAAGAAGCATGAAAAAGGTGCTATGAAAGCTGGAATAGAAATTGCTGGTAGAACTATCACTAGCTTAGTTGAGAGAAAAAACGCTGAAGCTGTTAAGCAATTAGCAGGTATGGGTGTTACTCTTCATGACTGGGCTCCATCAGAGAGAGCTAAATTCAGAGCTTCTGCATTAAAAGCTTGGGAAACTTGGAAGACAAAATCTCCTGAGGCTGCTCAACTTATTGAGATGCACAAAGCTTACATGAAAGCTAACGGTATCCTATAATTTATAGTTTACTAAAAATCTTGAAGGGCCTGAAAAGGCCCTTCTTTTTTTAAATAAAAAATTATGCTTGATAAATCTTTACAAGAACAAACTGAAAAAGTTGCAAGCAAAGATGATTTTCCAATCAATTGGATAGACAGAATTACTTTATTCATAAGTCACGCAATTAAATATTTAATTCCAGTTATCGTTATTGTGATGATGTATGAAATTTTTATGAGATATATTATGGAAAAACCAACAATGTGGGTAAATGAACTATGCCTATGGTTAGCTGGTATTATTTACTTAGTTGGAGGAATATACGCTACAAGACTTAGAAGCCATATAAGAATTGTTATGTTGTATGATTATGTAGAAAGGCCAACCCAGAGAATTTTTGATTTAATAAGTGCAATAGTAGTTGTTACCTTTGCTATGGCTGTAATTTATGGTGGTTGGGAAGACGCACACAGATCATTTACAACATGGGAAAGATTTGCAACCTTTTGGGATCCACCAATACCTGCAACTATGAAGCCACTAACACTAATTTGTGTATTTCTTATTGCAGTTCAAACAGTGAATAATTTAATTATTGATTGGAAAAATCCAAAAGAAAAACAATACGACCCAGTTAAAGATTTAAAATAAAATGGATATAGGAACACTCTCATTAATCGTCATAGCTGGATTGCTTGTACTTATAGCTATTGGTGTACCACTTGGTTTTGCATCAGGTTTTATGGCTGCAGTTATAGTGATTGTGAATATTGGTGAGCATGCATTAGGCATATTACTTTCAAGATATTATTCTCTTGTTGTAACTTATTCTTTTTTATCAGTTCCTTTATTTATATTTATGGCCTCCTTGCTTGAACGCTCGAATATAGCTAGAGATTTATATGACGCTTTAAATGCTTGGTTAAGAAAAACTAGAGGTGGAGTAGGTGTTGTTACAGCAATCATGGCAACAATAATGGCTGCGATGAGTGGAATTATTGGGGGAGAAATAGTTTTATTAGGATTGATTGCATTGCCTCAGATGTTGAGACTTAAATATGACCAAGACATGTCTATTGGAATTATATGTGCATCAGGTTCTTTAGGAACAATGATACCACCGTCTATCGTTTTAATTATTTATGGTTTAACAACTCAAACCTCGATCACGATGTTATTTCAAGAAGCAATAGTTCCAGGTTTAATGATTTCAGGTTTAATAATTACATACATTCTAGTTCGAACAAGAATACAACCACATCTTGCACCATTAAGTGATGAACCAGCTTTAACTTTGAAAGAAAAAATATCTTACTTACCGGGAGTTTTACCACCTATCGCAATCGTTGTTATTGTTTTGGGTTCTATTTATTCTGGTATCACAGGAATTACTGAAGCAGCAGGAATGGGTGTTGTTGCAACATTAATCATAATTTATTTTAGAAAAGAATTAACATGGTTTTTATTTAAAGATGCATTAGTCAGAACTTTCAAAGCATCTGGAACAATTTTAACAATTACATTTGGCGCAACTACTTTAGCTGGAGCTTATTCTTTAGCAGGTGGCCCAACTTATGTTGCAGAAACGATTTTAGCTTATGATTTAAGACCCATGTATTTAATTTTTATGATGCAAATAATGTTTTTAATATTAGGAGCATTTATGGATTGGGTTGGAATTGTTTTATTGGCAATGCCTGTATTTTTACCAATAGTTTTAGCGCTTGGTTTTGACCCTATTTGGTTTGGAATATTGTTCTGTGTAAATATGCAAGTTTCATTTTTAAGCCCACCATTTGGTCCAGCAGCTTTTTATTTAAAATCTGTTACACCCCCACACATTTCATTAACAGATATTTTTAGAGGATTTGGTCCTTTTATAGTAATTCAGTTGATTGTTTTAGCTTGCGTGATGTTCTTTCCAGAATTTACAACACAAAATTTCCACGAATTTAAACCTACTAAATAATGAAAAAAATAGGTTTTATAGGCATAGGTTTAATGGGCCTACCAATGGCAATAAATTTATTAAAAGCAGGCTATAATCTTAAAGCTTTTAATCGAACCGAGAGTAAAGCCGAACCTTTAAAAGAGTTTGGTGGAATCATATCTAAATCAATTGAAGAAGTAGTGAAAGATAATGATATCGTTATTACCATGTTAACAGATGATAACGCTGTTGATGCTGTAATGAATAGTAAAGAATTTTTGAACAACATAAAAAAAGAAGCAACAGTTATTGATATGAGTTCAGTTAAACCCACAACAGCAATATCTCATGGAAATAATTTAAAATCTAAACATATAAACTATTTAGATGCTCCAGTTTCAGGAGGAACTATTGGTGCAGAAGAAGCCACTTTGGCAATTATGGTAGGTGGAGAACAAAATATTTTTGATGAGGCTACAGAAGTTTTAAAAGCAATGGGCAATCCAACTCTTGTAGGACCATTA
>Ga0209715_1001670_pt1 | contig 17869 bp, 8 predicted proteins | sample COGITO_mtgs_1205_2_FD_184809 | JGI IMG/M metagenome (GOLD analysis project Ga0209715, IMG submission 184809) | Pelagic marine microbial communities from North Sea - COGITO_mtgs_120503 (SPAdes) (version 2) | ecosystem: Environmental > Aquatic > Marine > Epipelagic ...
GTTATGATCTTGAGGATTTTCAAAATCAGGAGGAACAATAAAGTCTAAATAATCATCGGATTCACCTTCACCATTTTTCTGAACCTCTGGTGATCGAATTGTAAACAGACTTGCATCTGCACCTCCAGTAATTTTCTTTTTAATCTTCCATTTACCAACACCTTTTTCACCTTTAGGATTAAGGTAACGTGTATGATCTACTTTCGAACTACTGGTTTCATCTTCAAGATTAAATACAGCGAGTTCGAAGCTTGAAATAGTATTTGTATTAGGTATATCGAGGACATTTAATTCCATATTTGCGATAGCAGATAAGTTTTTATCGTTGGTTGCTCTCACTTGAAAATATATTTTCACTTCTTCCTCAAAATCAGTTCGACCAACTATAAATATAGAATCATTCTGAATCTCAAACAGTTCACTTTTTTCACTATCAACAATTTGAAGAGCTATATTTGAAATATCTCCTGCAAGTTGAGCATTTGGATCTTCAACAATTATCTTACCCAGATATTCTCTAATTCCTGAATCAATTGAATCACGACTATTTTCTGTTTTCTCAAAAACTTGTGATTGTATTTTAGGGGCTAAAAATGGACATCCTTTATTGTCTATAAGAGTTCCGATAGGACTGCTAGGACATTTGTCAATACTGTTAAGTACGCCATCTTGATCATCATCTCCATCAATTTGAGCAGCCGAACATCCATATCCATCAACTTTTATCCCTTCAGGAGTAGTAGTACAACGATCTAAACCATTAGCCACACCATCACTATCATCATCTTTTTGGAAAACAGAGCAACCGTTTTCATTTACTTCTTCAAAAGGATTTGTATCAGGACATTGATCATCATAATTATTAACCCCATCAAAATCAGAATCAATATCAATTTGAGCTTCTGAACATCCATTTGAATTTACTTTAGAGTATGGTGCAGTATTAGGACAATAGTCTTTACTATTTTCAATTCCATCGAAATCAGTATCATCTTCTTTTTGCTTTATAGAGCAACCATATTGATCTACTTCTTCACCAGGTTCTGTATTTGGGCATAGATCTATATCATCTGAAACTTTATCATAATCACTGTCCGATTCATTTAGAGGGCAACCAAAAGGATCAACAGCTAAACCACTTTCTGTTCCTGGACACAAGTCATCTTCATTTAAAACTCCATCAAGATCAGTATCTGTATCAGTTTGTTGAACAGTTTCACTAGGAGTACACCCAAATTCATCAACTATAGTTCCTGCTGTTGTTTCAGGGCATCTGTCTAATGAGTTTATAACACCATCTCTGTCATCATCAGCACTTTCTTCTGATTCCTTTTCTTCTTTTTCACTACAACCATTTTCGTTAACAGCTATTCCTATTGGTGATTCTGGACATTCATCAAATTCATTAGGAATTCCGTCTAAGTCCCCGTCAATTTGTTTATCAGAACATCCATATTCATTTACATATTCATTTTCAGGAGTATCTGGGCAAGCATCAAATTCGTCAACAACTCCATCGAGATCACTATCAGAATCTACAAGAGCACATCCATTTTCATCAACTAGCTGTCCATTTGGAGTATCAGGACAAAGGTCATTAGAATTTTCAACACCATCATTATCAGTATCAAACTCACTAACATATCCACATTCAACGGAATAGAATGCAGTGCCATTTATTTTCCATCCCTGTGGAATATTAGTTAGTTGATCTTCAGATACACTTATACAAGTTATATCTGTATTGATTACTTCTAAATATTCAAGATTATCAAGTGAAGAAATATCAATATTTTGAATTGGTGTATTGTTTAAACGAAGTCTTTCAATTTCTGGACTAGATGAAACATCTATTGAATTGATTGCATTATTACCAATATTTAAATCAGTCAATGATGGAATTCCAGAAACATCTATGAAAGTCAGTTGATTATTGTTTAAAGATAATTTTTGAATATCGGGAATGTCGTATGTGTCTATTTCCGAAATTAAATTATCATCTGCAATTAGTACTTGAATATATGGAATGCTATATGTATCTATGAAGAATAAATTATTTCCAGAGACAATAAGTTCTGTTAGTCCAGAAAAAGATTCTAAACCTGTTAAATCATCTATTTTACTTCCATCGGAGCGTTCAGATGAACTCAAATTTAAAACTTTAATGTATTGAAGAGGTTCTGTATCTACATAATTGTCAATTAAATCATCTAGACCTAAATCAATTAATGTTTGTTCAAAAGCATTATCAGGGATAAATGTTTTACCCTCTTGAGAAGCATCATATGAACAACCAAATTCATTTACATCTTCATCAATTGAAGTTTCTGGACATGCATCAAAATCATCTGGTACTCCGTCTGAATCTGAATCTTTAAAAGTACCTTCTTCAGGTGTTTGATTATCACTACATCCAAATTGAGAAACTTCTAAACCAAATTCAGTTTCAGGACAAGCATCAAATACATCAGGGATTCCATCCTCATCAGTATCGACTATAGATCCATCCTCAGGAGTTTGTCCTTCAGCACAACCAAAGGCATTAACTAACTCACCTCTTGCAGTTTTAGGGCAAGCATCAAAAACATCTGGGATTCCATCAGAATCCGTATCCTCGAGAACAGACTCATCGGTTATTTGATTAACACTACATCCAAAAAAGTCAACAGTAATTCCTGATTCAGAATTTGGGCAAGCATCATTAATATTTGGAACACCGTCATCATCATCGTCATCAGTATCACTTTCTCCCGGAATTTCAGAACTTGAACATCCAAAGTAATCTACTCGCCGTCCTTCTTCAGTTTCAGGGCATTCATCAAATTCGTCTGGAACTCCATCAGAATCTGAATCACTGAAAGTTTCTTCTTCTGGAGATTGTTGATTACTGCAACCGAAAGGATCAACCTCTAAATCACTGTCAGTTTCAGGACATAAGTCATAAAAGTTAGGAATTCCATCACTATCATCATCAGCCAGAGATTCATTTCCAATTAATTGATCTTCGCTACATCCATAAGAATCTGTTGGACTACCTTCTTTAGTATCAGGACATGCATCAAAAGCGTCGGAGACACCATCATTATCTGAATCTACTATATTATTACTATAATCTTGCTCTCTACTACAACCAAATTCATCTACATCAAAACCTTTTTTGCTATCAGGGCACAAATCAAATTCATCAGGGACTCCATCTTGATCGGCATCATCAAAATCAACACAATCTGGGGTTATAATAATCATTAATTGAGTTTCATTAATAAAGTTACTTGAAGATTCTTTAATTGTTATATTTAAATTAAAAGTTCCTTCAACAGAATCAGTTGCAGCTCCAACTAAAGAAGATAAGGTAAAGATCGCATTGTTATATTCATCATAACCATAATCAACAGCCCATCCAGGAGGAAGTCCGGTTACCTCTCCTATGATGTCGCTACTTGAACAAGTTGATGAAACAATAATTTGTTCATAAAAAGTCAAAGCTTCAGAAGAACACAATTGATCAATAGATCCAGATGGTGGAAGGTTATAAATAGTTATTTCACACCCATCATCAGTCTGAAAGGTATTTTCGTATATATTATCATTTCCGTCGGGATTACCATCTCCAGTATTTAAGTCATTTTCTGAGTCTGATTCATCTATATCTTCACAATCCGATGAAATCACCAAAGTGAAACTCGTCTCGTTTATGAAATTATTTGAAGATTCTGTAATTATGAAATTTAGATCATATGTACCTATATTACTAACTTCATCACCAGGGAATATTTCTAAAATTGTATTATTTTTTGAATCAAGGCTTAAAGTAGTATTCCAGCCAGAGGGTAGTCCAGTTATTTCACCGGAGATATTACCATCCGAACAAGTTGAGGAAACAACAAAACGTTCACTGTAAGGTCCAATAGGTTCGTCACCAACACACTCTTCCCAAATTTCACCCAAAAATAAGTTGTAACTCGTAATAGTTATTTCACATCCGTCTGCTGTCACATATGTTCCAATTAATTCAGATTCATCTTCATCATCACCTTGATCTCCATCATTTTCGTTCCCATCAGGCCCTTCATTACCTTCTTCTTCATAACCTGAATCACAATCTGATGTAAACACCATGGTTATCAAGGTTTCATTTATAAAGTTGTTTGACGAATCTCTAAATATGATGTTCAAATCATAAGATCCCTCTACATATTCATCTCCAGAAACTAAGTTATAAATTTTGTTGTTATTTTGATCAGAGCTTGTTGAAAAAGACCATCCAGGTGGAAGCCCAGTTGCCTCTCCAGTGAGGTTACTGTCTGAACAAGTTGATGAAACAGCAATTTGTTCATTAAAATCCTCTGAAATACATAATTCCAAAGTAAGACCAGTTGGCGGTATATTGGATACATTTATTTCACATCCATTATCAGTCACATATGTAAAACCACTGTCTTCTTCATCGTCTCCTTGGTTTTGTCCATCATTTCCAACTATAAAAATTTCACCTTCAATGAATGCTTCAGGTCCTTCACCAGAAGCAGTAGCTTCACTTTTTATTATACCAACAACATAAACATAACTTCCAGGAGTATCTTCAGCTTGTCCACTAATAACAATGTTGTTTGCTTGACCCTCCCAGCTAACTCCATTGGGTAGACCAATGACATTGATATTTAAATTCGAACAATCTGATTCAAAACCATATACAACGTTGGTTATGGATTCTCCTTCAAGAATAGCTTGGGATAACGGTCCACTTGACAAAGAAAGACTAACAGAACAACTAATTTCACATCCATTTTCATCAACTTCAACCCCTTCATTAGTGGAGGGACAAGCATCTAGATTGTTAAAGACCCCATCATTATCTTCATCTTTCTGAGATTCACTACAACCGCTTGCATCAACACTTTCACCAGCTGGTGTGCCTGCACAAACATCATCTTCATCATCTACTCCATCACTATCCTCATCAGCAAAAGAAACTTCTAAAAACACCTCTTCACCTGCTATGAAGCTGGATGAAGCGTAAGAACTTGTGTGTATAAAAGCGATGAATATATAGATAAATATATTCATGAAATATCTATTGTTCATAGAGAAAGATCTGTTGAGTAAAAACATTTTTTTATTTAAAATTTATGTTCAAATTAAATATTCTTTTTTAAAAAAAAAGAAGAAAGACAATTTAATAAATGTAAGAAAAAAATATAATATAAAACATTATATTAAATCGAATTGATTGAATTTATAATCTAGAGGTCAGTTGATTAGCTAATAATATTTCTTTAGAATAGCATCAATACAATTTATCCCGTCTATAGCAGCTGACATAATACCTCCTGCATACCCAGCTCCTTCTCCACAAGGGTATAAACCTCTTATTTCAACATGAGATAAAGTTTCTGCATTTCTCGGAATAAGGACAGGTGATGACGTTCTTGATTCAGGTGCATGAATAACTGCTTCGTTTGTATTGTACCCTTTCATTTTTTCACCAAAAGCAATAAATGCTTTTTTAAGTCTTTTGGAAATCATTAACGGTAAAACTTTATTTAGATCTACACTTGTAATTCCAGGGTGGTAAGACGTTTTAGGAAAATTATCAGAAACTCTACCTTCAATAAAATCCATTAACCTCTGTGCAGGAATTCTTTGAGTTTTACCCGCAGCATTCCAACATGCCTTTTCAACAGACTTTTGAAAATTAAGACTCACAAAGGGATCATCTTTTGAGAAATCAGGAAGATCTTGAGGTTCCACACTCACAACAATACCAGAATTAGAATATGGATTATTTCGCTTGCTAGGACTCCATCCATTAGTAACTACCTCTCCTGGTTCTGTGGCACAAGGAGCAATTATTCCTCCTGGACACATACAAAAAGAATACACACCCATTCCGTCTACCTGCTCAACTAAACTATAGGCAGCAGGGGGAAGGTAAGGGTTGTTATCATCTCCGTGATATTGAATCTTGTCTATAAGTTCTTGCTGGTGTTCTACTCTTACACCAATTGCAAAAGGCTTCGCTTCAATTTTTATTTTTTTAGCATGTAAAAGGTAATATATATCTCGAGCAGAATGACCAGTAGCAAGAACTACATCGTCGAATTCATGCCATGATTCGTTGTTTATTTGGATCGATTGAATTTGAGAATTATCTACTCTTATATCAGTAAGTTTAGCATTAAAATGAACCTCGCCACCGGCTTCAATAACAGCTCTTCGCATGCTACTTATTATTTTTGGGAGCTTGTTTGTTCCAATATGAGGATGTGCATCTACAAGAATATCTTCATCGGCACCAAAAAACACCAACCATTCCATTGCCTTAAGCACATTTCCTCTTTTTTTAGAACGAGTGTATAATTTACCGTCAGAGTAAGTTCCTGCACCCCCTTCACCAAAACAATAATTAGACTCTGGATTAACGGTTTGCTCTTTAGTTATTTTAGCTAAATCTCTTCTTCGAGCACGGACATCTTTACCTCTTTCAAAAATAACAGGTTTTAACCCGCCTTCGATTGCTCTAAGTGCCGCATATATTCCTGCTGGACCAAAGCCAATAATTGCTATTTTTTTTGAATTAGATACGTCTTTTGGAAAAAATGGATGAATTCCTTTTCTTTCTTCATGCCCAGACCAAATCTCAATCTGTAGATTTAATTTTACGGGAGCTCTTCTAGCATCAATAGATCTTTTGCGAACTCTCCACTCCCGAACATCTTTTTTTGAGATTTTAGATTTACTAAGAGCCAAGCTGAGTAGCATGGCTTTATCCTCTTGCTCATGTGGTTTTATGGATATTTGAATAAGTGTACTCATCAGGGCAAATTTAACCAAGAAGGTTCAATGGGACGCATTCTTCTGAGAATTTTATCGAACTTATTTTACAGCATGAAAAGCAGCAGTTATATCAGCTATAAGATCTGCGTGGTTTTCTACTCCTATTGAAATTCGAATGAGACCTTCAGTAATCCCAATGGCTTTTTTGAGTTCAGGTGATACACCGGCATGAGTCATTGTGGCTGGATGTTGCACTAAACTTTCTGTGCTTCCTAGGCTTACGGCAAGTTTAATTAATTTTAGATTGTTCAGAAACAAAAAGGCTTCTCTTTCTGTTCCCTTAATTTCAAATGCAATCATGGCGCCTGCCGAAGAATATTGCTTTTGATAAATTTTAAATGAAGGATCGGAGGAATTTATGGTCCCTAGGTAGTATAAGTTTGATACTTGAGGATGATCTTTTAAAAATCGAGCAATTTCGTGAGCATTTCGTGCCTGTTGTTCCATGCGAACTTTTAAGGTTTCTAGACTCCTCATAAGAAGCCAGCAAGTGTTTGGGCTGGCCATGTTACCCAAAAAAGTTCGTAGTACCTTTATGCGTTGCATTACCTCATTATTTCCTAAAACTGCTCCAGCAATCAAGTCGCTATGACCCCCAATGTATTTTGTAGCAGAGTACATAACCAGATCTGCTCCATGCGCTAAGGGATGCGACCAAATAGGTCCCATATAGGTGTTGTCTACAGCTAAATATACTTTTTTGTCTTTTGTTGAATAATGCTCAGCAATAGTTTTACATAAACTAATGTCTATTAGTTCGTTGGTCGGATTAGCTGGAGTTTCTATGTAGATCATAGCTAATTTTGAAGTAAAACCACTTGCCTCTATTTGTGCTGTGATTTCTTTTTTAGATTGATTGGGTCTAAATCCAATCGATTCAACCCCGATAGACTTTAAAAAATAATTTATAAAATGATCAGTCCCTCCATATACGGGCATGCTGTATAATAACAAATCTCCAGGTTTTAAAAACTCTAATAAAACAGTGCTTATTGCCGACATACCGCTTTCAAAAACAGCACATTGATCTGCTTTATCCCACAAGCAAAGACGGTCTTCTAAAATTTCTAGATTCGGGTTATTGATCCTGCTGTAAATGAGACCAGTTTCCTCTCCAGCTTCTTTTTCTCTTAAACCATAGGCTACTTCAAAAAAAGATTTTCCTTCCTCAGCAGTTTTAAAAGCAAATGTTGAGGTTTGAAAAATAGGAGGTTTTACTGCTCCTTCCGATAATTCAGGTTTGTACCCGTGGGTCATCATGAGGCTTTCTGGCTGAAGTTTTGATTTCATCTTTAGTTTTTTGTTTTGTTAAAGTTACAATAGATAGGATTATGTATCTTTATCTTAGGTAAATTCAGTTCGTTTTCCTGCAAATTGTATATTTTTAAGAATTATTATAAATTTCAGTTCCATTACTAATATTTAAAAGGAAAATTTCCTATGATTAAATTAGACGCAGTTGACAAAAAGCTCTTGGAGATGCTCCAACAAGATTCTAAGGTTAGTGTAAATGAACTTTCAAAAAAATTAAATCTAACTAAATCGCCTATATATGATCGAATTAAGCGGTTTGAGAATTCAGGGTTAATTGAGAAATACGTAGCTGTTTTAGACTCAAAAAAAGTTGAAAGTATTATGGTTATTTTTTGTTCAGTTTCTTTAGAAAATCAAAAACTAGATGCGATTGAAGCTTTTGGATTAGCAATAGAAACACTCCCAGAGGTTGTGGAGTCTTATTTGATGGGCGGAGCTAATGATTTTTTGCTGAAAGTAATTGTTAAGGATTTAGAAGCTTATCATCAATTCTCTTCCGGTATTTTAGCTGCTTTACCTAATATAGCTCAGATCAAAAGCACTTTTGTGTTGAATGAAATAAAACGTTCCTCTGCCATACCATTGTTTTGAGTGGGGATTTATTTGTAAGAATAATAAAACTATTGGCAAGTATACAAAGAGATAATTTCCCCATCAGCCTTTCTAACTTCTATTATTTTGTTATAATCCCGAAGCTTCATGAATGCAAATTCATCATCACCATATGCAAAGGTATGCGGAAAAGAGTAGTTGGTGTTGTAAATTATAAAATCTCCAACAACTGGTTCAGGATTAGCACCCGAATGATATCCCAAATTATAATAACTTGAGGCGGCAAGGGAGCACAAATATCCTTCGCCAGACATTTCAATACTGTTCGAGACCACTGTGGATTTGTAGTTATTTCCAATATAAACAGGCCAAGGGCATCCATTTAATGCCGCTACACCAGAAGCAATGGGACAAGCATCTACAATATCCAAAAGGCCATCTGCATCTAAATCAGAAATATCCACACAAGGATCTACATAAGCTTCAATCTGAAGAAATGCATTTATACTTCCAGGACCACCACCGCCATTTTGATTTCCAAATTCAAGAGTAAATCCTGCTTGGCAATCATAAGTAAAACTTGTACTTAAAACCCAATCAACCACTGTAGCATCCATAGACAATAGTGCATCTTCTCGAATCCCATTGGTGCTCATTACCATAAGTTGAATGGAATTACCAACTATTTGTAATCTTGGGGTTCCTTCTGCAAACCAGGGGGTCCAACTGTCATTAAGATCGGTGTCAAACTTCCCGCCTTTTTGAAAATCAGGCATCGCCATCCAATGTCTTTGATCAAAGTTCAGCAATCGGATTCCATTTATTGAAAATTGAAGACCATCATCAAACTCTCCAGAGTCTCCAAGGTTGAGTATTAATTCGCAGCGTTCAAAAACATCACCTTCGCCTAACTGAAGGGAAACGTTAACAGTTTTTAAGAAAACACCATCAACTGGTCCGTCCCCTGTTCCTGTTATATTCATAGAGGGAGTTATTATAGGGTAACTTCGAGATGAAGTACTCGTATAATCTCCTGTAATAATTAATTCGGACAGGTTATTTTCTTTAGAACATCCAATTTGAGCATGGGCAAAATATAAAGAGAAGGTTGTAATAAATAAGATAAAATATTTGATTATATAAAAATAAAAAAAATTTAATACCCACCATATAATTATTTTTATAGCGTTAACTGAATTCTAAAATTAGAATAATTTTGATTTTTTAGTAGATGATTTAATGCTATTGGTATAATATGTTTAGTCACAATTAAATCTATGACTAAGTTTAAAAAAAAAACTAATGATTTACAGAATATTTATATTTTTTGCCTTTTTATATGTAGTAAGTGCACATGCACAACAATCCAATAAAGAGAAAGTTCAAGCCCAGGTCAACGAAACTATAAAAAAATTAGACTGGGGAGGTTTAGATCGATACAGTCAAATCAATAATAAATCAAAAGTGCTTGACAATAAACCTGATGCTGTGTTTATGGGGAATTCAATAACTGAAGGGTGGTCTATGATTTTACCAGATTTTTTTTCTGAAAATAATTTCATAAACAGAGGTATAGGAGGACAAACAACACCACAAATGCTGATTCGCTTTAGGCAAGATGTTATTAATTTAAAGCCCAAAAGTGTTGTTATATTAGCGGGTATTAATGACATTGCCAATAACACTAAATTTTATAGCATAGAAGTAATTGCTGAAAACATTTTTTCTATGGTTGAATTGGCTAAAGCAAATGGAATTATACCTATTATTTGCTCGGTTCTTCCTGCAGATAAATTTGCATGGAACCCTAACATTTTACCTGCAGCTTCTGTTGTGAAATTGAATTTATTGCTTGAGTCCTATGCTGTTCAGAATGAAGTCTTATATCTCAATTATTTCGATAAAATGAACAACGATAAAGGCGGATTGCAAGACGAATTAACTTCTGACGGAGTTCATGTTACCAAAAAAGGATATGAATTAATGAGTAAACTTTCAAAGGAATTCGTTTCAAATGCGATTAAATAATTAGATTAAAAAACAAAGCAATACTTGCTATTTAAACAACTTTTATATTGATATTAGTATAATGAAAAAAATAATTTTAGGTTTAACATTAATCTTTTTTGTTTCCAGCTGTGACCAAACTAATTCAAAAAAAAACCTACCTGAAAATCAAGGAGTTTCCTCTGAACGTTTAGATAGAATTGATTCCTACTTAAATAAGGTAATAAAACAAAATCAAATTCCTGGAGCAGTAGCTTTAATTAGAAGGAATGATAAAATTATTTACAATAAAGCATTTGGTTATTCTGATGTAGAAAACGAAATTAAATATTCTACAGATGACATTTTCCGAATAGCTTCTATGACTAAGGCTATAACTTCTTTGGCTGTTCTGATGTTATGGGAAGAAGGAAAGTTTAATTTGGATGATCCCATTGAAAAGTATATTCCTGAATTTAAAAACCTCAAAATTTTAACAGACTTTAATGAAACTGACAGCACCTATTTATCAAAACCTGCTAAGAACAAAATTTCCATAAGACATTTACTAACTCACACTTCAGGGATTGGTTATGGAGTTATTGACTCAGATCCTCGTTTTAATGCTTTATACAATAAACATGGAATTGTTGACCTATATACAACTGATTCCATATATATAAAATCAAATATTCAGAAATTAGCACAACTCCCTTTACATCATGAACCTGGAGAAGGTTTCACTTATGGTGAAAGCTTAGATGTATTAGGTTATTTCATTCAAATTATCTCACAAAAGTCTTTGGATGTATTTTTTAGAGAACGAATTTTTGAACCCCTGGAGATGCTGGATACATATTTCTACTTACCAGTGACACATCAGGATAGATTAGTTCCTGTTCAGACAAAGAAAAATGGCTTTTGGACGAAACATCAAGCAGATTTTTATGACACAAACTACCCCATAAAAGGTGCAAAAATGTTTTTATCGGGAGGAGCTGGATTGTCAAGTACCACAGCAGATTACTCGAATTTCCTTCAAATGTTTCTCAATCAGGGATCTTACAAGGGAAAACAGATATTGGGTAAAAAAACAATTGAACTAGTTTATATAAATCAAAACAGCCACATTCCTAACTCATCTATTGGACTTGCATTTGGTTTAGTGTCTGAAAAAGATCAAGCTCTTGGAGGACAAGGATCTATTGGGACTCTTACTTGGGGTGGTTATTTCAATACATTTTATTTTGCAGATCCAGTTGAAAATGTAACTGGTATTATATTCAAACAAACTCGAGAAATAGAGGAAGAAAATACAAGCATAGAATTCAAAACATTAGTATTTCAGTCGCTCTTCAATTAATTTAGTTAACTTTAGTCTAGTTTAACATCTATATTTTAATTCATAAAATTTTGAATCGTAATCTTATACTAGTTCTTTTATTGTTGGCTAATCATATTTTGGTTGCTCAAGGTGGTTTGACATTTGTTTCAAATGATAAACCAAAAGATGCAAGAACGAGCTATCGTGTTTTTGAAAATGAAATTAATTTTAAAAAGAATTTAAAAGTTTCTTTTGAAATGAATTTCTATAGTCCTCTTTTCATAGGCGAAATATTAACGATTAAAAACATAAGAAACCAAAAAACAATTTCTCTATACTATAAGTATACTTATAACGAAAAAAACGAATCTTTTATTCAAATTAATAGAGTTGGAGAAAAAAAACTTTATCAAAAAAAAATTCCAGATGACATATTAATTAATGGTACTTGGATTAATGTTGAAGTTGACTTCGACTTTGTCAATAATAAAATTGTTTTTGATTTTAATGGCAATAGAATTGAAATTCCTGAAAATTTCGAACGCGAAGAAGATAAGTATGATTTAGTTTTTGGTAAAAACGACATTTATTTTGATGTTCCGTCTTTTAAAATTAAGAACCTAAAAGTTATTAGTTCTAATGTTGAAATAAAATTTCCTCTCAATCAAAAGGAGGGAGTGGATGTTTATAGTGAAAATCAAAATTATAAAGGAAAGGTCGATAATCCTTATTGGTTGATTGGAGATTTTTATCATTGGAAAGAGGTTAAAACCTTTTCTCAGAAGTCCCTAACAGAAGTTGTGTTTGATTCAGCTAACTCATGTTTTTATTTGTTAGCTGATACTTACATGTTGAGGTATAATGTTCTTATTAATACTATTGACAGTATTCCATACCGTAATAAAAAAAACTTTGTTCCCTCACTTACAGGAAAAGCAATCTTAAATAAAAAAAAAAATTCTATTTATTTATATAAAACTGGTTTAAACCGAATCATAAATAACGACTTATTAGTTCAAAAACTTGGTTTAATTCTTGACGATGATGAAATAGAAAAAAAATCAGCAAATAAAACAGGCTCATATACTATTGCCTCTCTAAATTTAGATACTTTAAACTGGGAAATGATAAGTAGTGAAAATATTTTTGAGGAGATTCGTTTTCATAATAACACCCTTTTTGATGATAAATCAAATTCATTTTTAATGTTTGGGGGGTATTCAAATTTTATTTATCATAATGATTTTATTCAATATGATTTAAATACAAAAAATCAGTCTGAGTTAACCTTTACTGGAGATAATATTACACCAAGATTTTTTGCAAGTCATGTGTCTAGATCTGATGATAAAATGTTAATTTACGGTGGGGTAGGAAATATGTCAGGTGAAGAACATATAGGAAAAAAATATTTTGATGATCTATATGAAGTTGATCTTGTTAATAAGGTAATTACCAGAAAATGGTCTGGAGAAAATGAGTTAAATCTGAGCGCTTCTTCAGAAAATATGATTTTAAGTTCCGATGAGAAATCGTTTTATAATTTATCTTTTGCTGAAAATATTATGAATTCGGAAATACAACTCAAGAAAGTTGAAATAGAGGATGGATCAACAACTTTATTAGGAGACAAGGTTCCATTTAAAACAAATAAATTCCCTAACGAAATTGATTTATTCCAGTTCAAAAATAATAATGGATTGATTTTATTTAAAAAAGAATATTTAGACAATAAAATTCAAAATAATTTAATTTCATTTTTCACCTTGGAATTTGAACCCATTAATTATGACACATATGATCAAGGTCAAGCTGTTTTTTATGATTATAGTCTTTTAAAAATACTTATGCCAGTTTCAATAGTTTTACTGATAATTATATTTTTATTTTTCAAAAAGCGAACTAATTTAAAAGATGAAAACACATATCCTGATTATTTATTTGTTAGATCAAATAGACAAAATATAAAGATATCTTTAGATGAGATCTGGGCAGTAGAAGCACTTAAAGATTATATCAAAATTGTTTGTGGTGACAAAAATCACATTGTACATAGTAATTTATCTTCTTTTGAACGTAAGCTACCCAAAGATAGATTTATACGTATTCATAGATCTTTCATTGTAAACATAAATAAAATCACTTCACTAGACGCGGATATTATTTATCTAGATAAGAAATATTATAAAATTGGCGGTAAATACATTGAAGATCTCAAAATTCATTTAAACATTAAGATTTAGTATACAAAAACCTATAATTCGTCTATTTTCTCATATTTTGTTTTTAAGTATTAATACGTTTACATTATAAATAATACATAAACAAATAATATGATGAAAATTAAACAAATTTTATTTACCTCATTATTATCTTTAGTCCTATCGACTTCGCTATATGCTCAGTCAATTAAGGGAACAATTAATGATAATGAAGGTATGCCTCTTCCAGGCGCAACAATCATTAATTTGAATACTTCAAATGGAGTATCAACAGATTTTGATGGGCAATTTAGTATTGAAGCATCCTTAGACGATGTCTTACAAATTTCTTACATAGGTTTTGAAACTTTTGATTTCAAAATTTCAAATGTATCAGATGCTTTAAATATTCAACTTGAACCAGGAAATCAATTAGAAGAAGTAGTTGTTTCTTCTTTTGGATTTGAGAAAAAAACAAAGTCACTTGGTTACTCAGTTACCCAAGTGGAAGGAGATGAGTTAAGTAGAGTGAAATCTACAAATCCTTTACAAGCTCTAAGAGGAAAAGTTGCAGGTGTAAATATCAGTAACAATGCTTCTGGAGTAAAAGGCTCTACAAGAGTTGTAATTCGTGGTAATAGTTCTTTCAATGGTTCAAATCAACCTCTATATATTATCGATGGTATCTCTATTCAAAACGAACAGCTAGGAACTGCAGGTGAATGGGGTGGAATTGATGCTGGAGATGGTTTATCTACAATCAACCCGGATGACATTAAGTCAGTTAGTGTACTAAAAGGTGGAGCAGCAGCTGCTCTTTACGGATCAAGAGCTTCTAATGGTGTTATATTAATTACTACTAAAAATGGAAGTCAAGCAGAAAAAGGATTAGGAGTTGAACTTTCTAACCAAACGACTTACACTAAAATTAATGATTTTTTTAATCCACAAATGTCTTACGGAAACGGTTTATTGGGTGTTGCGTCTACTAATTCACTAGATCCTTTCAATTCATGGGGACCTAAATTAAGTTCAAATACAAGAACATATGACAACATGAATAAGTTGTATGATACAGGTTTGGCTATGACAAACTCTGTTGCTTTCACATCTAATACAGATATGGGAAGTACCCGAGTTGCTTTTACTAATTTAAAAGCATCAGATGTAATTGACACATCACAACTAAAAAGAAATTCATTAAACCTAACTACAGTTCAGAATCTTTCAGATAAACTAACTGTTAAGGCGAGTATTAAATATAGTGAAACAAGAGAAAAAGGTAATATTGTAATGGGTACATCTCCAGCTAGTCCAAATGAAACCATAAGAAATTTTACCCCAGAAATTGATGTTTCTGATTACTTAGGAGAATTTGGTAATGGAACTACTGACGGAATAAATGAACTTTTACCTTCAACTAGTATTTATTCAACAAATCCATGGTTTGCAAAAGAAAATAATCCTAATTCTGTTTTTAAAGATCGTTTATTAGCATCTACTAGTATTCAGTATGACGTATCAGACTATTTATATTTAAAACTTCAAGCTGGATTTGATAGAAGTACAAATCACTATAATAACACCTCTATTGGGGGGGGGAACTTGAACTTTCCCGGAATATCATTTTTCCCTTTAGGTGATCTTTTTGAACAAACTCAGACGATTAAACAACATGACGCTGATTTTTTTATTGGGACAAATGGAATTAATATTACTAATGATTTCTCATTTAACGGATTTATTGGAACAGGAACGTTTGCATTTGAATCTGAAGCAATTGGAATATTAGGAAGAAATACTGTAATTCCAGGTTTGCTCACAATACAAAACACAGCAAATCAACAAGCGTTGTATAATTATGGTCAGAAGCAGATAAATTCTGTTTATTCTAATGCAGAGTTTGATTATCAAGATAAAATTTTCTTAACCGTTTCAGCTCGTAATGACTGGTTTTCTACTCTATCAGCAGCTGGAAAAGAAACTCCAAACAATGATTTATATGGATCAGCAAGTTTATCAGTACTCGTTTCAGACTTAGTAGAGCTTCCAAGCTTTATAAGCTTTGCTAAGTTAAGAGGTGGATATTCACAAGTAGCGGGTGGAGCTGGAAACCCTTATTCACTTTCGCTTACATACGGTTTAATAGGTCAAGGCCATTTAGGATCTCCATTAGGAGCTATAAATGGAGATAATATTCCTAATAAAACAATAACTCCTTTTCAGAAAGACGAAACAGAAATTGGTTTTGATCTGAGAATGTTTGATAATAAAGTATCACTTGATTTCGCTTATTATGAAAACAAAACTATGGGAGATATTGTAAACGCTGCAACTTCCCGTGCATCTGGATATACTGCAACTACTATCAATCTTGGAGAGATTACTAACAAGGGTATTGAGATTTTGTTAAGAGGAACTGTAATTGATAAAGAAGATTTATCTTTAGATTTATCTCTAAATTACGCGAATAATCAAAGCAATGTAGTTAAAACCGATGAAAGTGGAAGTTTATTACAATTAGCAGTAGGTTCATTATTTAACTCATTTATTGGAGCTAAGGAAGGTCACCCTTTTGGAGTTATTTACGGAACATCTTTTTTAAGAGATGCTCAGGGAAGAGTTGTTCATAAATTAGTTGACGGAGTTCCAATCGCTCAACAAGAAAATGTGAGTAAAGTTCTTGGACTAGGAGTTGCTCCAACTCAGATAGGTTTTGGAGGTGATTTAAGATATAAGAATTTCTCACTGTACGTATTTTTTGAGGGTAAATTTGGAGGTAGTATTATATCAGACACTAATTCACGCATGAAACAATTGGGAAGACATCAAATCACAGTTCCTGCTGGAGGTAGAGAAGCTGGATTTACTCCAGATGGAGTAATGGATGATGGAAGTGCTGTACCAAAAGTTGTGGGAAGTGATAATATTCAAAAATATTGGAATACAGCAGCTAGATTCGACATTGGGGAAGAAAATGTATACACAAATGATTTCTTAAGAATTAGCCAACTTTCACTTAATTACAGAGTTCCTGAAGAATTCTTACAAAGAACTTTTATCAAAAGCGCAAACGTAGCTCTAGTTGGAAATAATTTAGGGTTTATTTTCAAAAATGTTCCTAATATTGATCCCGAAGCATTCAACAGAGCAAGCACGAATGCTCAAGGAATAGAGGGTATTGGTATGCCAATAGGTGAATCTCTAGGTCTTTCAATTAACTTAAAACTATAATCTAAGATGAAAAAATTAAATATTTTATTATTAACAATATCATTTGCACTTTTATCGTGTGACTATGATGAAGGTTTCGAAGAGATGAATGTTGATCCAACAGCGAGTACATCTCTAGATGTAAATCAAAAATTTGCATATTTATTTCTAAAGTCTGCTAGTGATGAATATGAATACACATATACTGAAGTTCTTTGTGCAGCGCAGCTAGTTCAGCAATTAATGCATCAAACATTCCCTCAATCAAGTATATTTTCCCTGCGTGAAGATTTACTGACCGCTTCATGGGATGTAGCATACGTATCAACAATTAAGACAGTAGTTGATATTATTGATCAATTAGAAAAAGATGGTAATACAGGAACTGAGATGGGTATAGCAAGAATTATGAAAGCTTATATTTTCCATAAAATTGTTGATG
>Ga0209715_1001672_pt1 | contig 17860 bp, 13 predicted proteins | sample COGITO_mtgs_1205_2_FD_184809 | JGI IMG/M metagenome (GOLD analysis project Ga0209715, IMG submission 184809) | Pelagic marine microbial communities from North Sea - COGITO_mtgs_120503 (SPAdes) (version 2) | ecosystem: Environmental > Aquatic > Marine > Epipelagic ...
CCCAGATATGCTAAAACTCCGGAGAAGTTAAAGGATATTAACGCCAAAATTGGACTAATATAAATTCCTAAATATTTAAGTTTTGACATTTAATTTATAATTTATGAGCAAGTAAATTATTTTAAAAAGTTACTAATTATAAATAATTTTCACAAATCTGTTTAACAAGTTTGAAATTGGATGTGGAATAATTAATACTATCTCCTATATCTTTTAAAACCAGATTTTTTTTGATTTTTTTTCTTATTTCTATTGGCAAAAAATTCTTGTTTGCGTTTTTGTTTTTGTTTTTCAAATTCTTTCTTTTCAGCATTGGTCATTGGCTGGTCTGTCTGAGGAAAAGGATTGGAAGAAATAACTTTTATTTTTTGTTTGATTAGCTTTTCTATGTCTCTTATGTATGCATTTTCTTCTGGTTCACAAATAGAAATAGAAATCCCTTCTTCACCAGCTCTACCACAACGGCCTATTCTATGCACATAAGTTTCAGCTTCGTTGGGAATATCGTAGTTAATAACATAACGCAATTTGCTGATATCTATTCCCCTTGCAGCAATATCTGTAGCAACAAGCATTCTAATTTTACCATCTTTAAAATCTTTAAGTGCTCTTTGTCTTTGGTTTTGGTTTCTGTCTCCATGAATGGCTGCACAATTAATATTTTTCTTTTTTAGATTTCTAACAATTTTATCTGCACCATGCTTTGTTCTTGAAAAAAGAAGTACTTGGTCTAGTTTTGAATCTTTTAATATGTGAAGAAGCAGTTCTTTCTTATTGTTTTTATTGGTAGTGTATAGATACTGTTGAATAGTATCTGCAGCAGAAGAAACAGCATTAACAGCTACTTTTTCTGGATTCACTAAAATTTGCCTAGATAGATCTAAAATATTTTGAGGCATAGTTGCTGAAAAGAATAGAGATTGTCTGTTTTTAGGGAGTTTAGCTATGATTTTTTTAATATCGTGAATGAATCCCATATCTAGCATTCTATCTGCTTCATCTAACACAAAATATTTTACTGCATTAATAGAAATAAATCCTTGGTTCATTAGATCTAATAGACGGCCAGGGGTAGCAACTAAAATATCTATTCCATTACTTAATGCTCTTGTTTGGCCGTGTTGAGAAACTCCCCCAAAAATTACAGTAGTTTTAAGCTTAGTATACTTAGAATAAGCTTTAAAGTTTTCTTCAATCTGAATGGCTAATTCTCTGGTAGGAGTAACTATTAGAGAAGATATTTTTCTATTTTTTTGATGGTTTTGATGGCCATTTACTAAATGCTGAATAATAGGAATTGCAAAGGCAGCCGTTTTACCAGTTCCTGTTTGGGCACTCCCCAAAACATCGTCACCACTTAAAACTAAAGGAATTGATTTGGCCTGTATCTCGGTTGGTTCTATATAGTTTTGATCCTTTAATGCTTTTAAAATAGGCTCTATTAATTTTAAATCTTCAAAATTCATTATGTAATTTGTAATTGGATGCTTGTTATTGTAAAGGTAACTATATTATTATCTGTAGAATATTTTTCAGATAAATGTAAAATTCAATAAAATTAGCCTCTATCTTAATTCTATTTTATCAATAAGAATTATGAATTCTTCATTTTTTTTATTGGCAATTAAGAAAGTTACTTCTTCGATAGATTTATGAAAGAAATTAGGTTCGTCCAATTTTCTTCCTCTAAAAGAAGGGTACATACTATTTAAGGGTATTTCTATTTCTTGCCATTCTCCAGAGCTTGAAAAAGAGGTTATGTAGGAAGCATAATCAGAAGATTTATTTTTTATTCTAAACTGATAGTTCTTACCATCTCCTTTAATTTTTAATACTATTGATTTAAACTTTTCTATGTTTAATTTATTAAAACCATATCTAACTGAAGAGAATCCACCATTATTATCTAAAGATATTTTTCCGGAAAAAACGCCTTTTCCATCCTTGTTTAACTGGAAGTTTCCATTCGATTTACCTCCCATTACCACATCATCTACAACTATCCAGTTGCTAATGGATGAATTTTTGTTAAAATTAAATATTATATGACTGGACAAAGAAGAAACTAAAACCATTGAGCAAATTAAGTATTTCATGAAGATAAAAGATTATTTTTTGAGCACTTTTTCATAAGCTCTTCTTGGACTTTTCCTAATATAAACTATCCCACAGAAAGAATAACCTAGTTTTTCAAAAATTTTCATCATGGGTATATTGTCGTGATTGGTATCTGCTTTGAGACTATATATATTTTTCGAAAGAGCGTATTGTTCTATTAATTTTATCATCTTTTTGGCCATGCCTTTTGCTAAAAATTCTTCAGAAACAGCTACTCTATGGTAGACTACAAAATCTTGATCGCTAAGCCATCTTCCTTCGATATTTATATAATCTGGTTCATCATTGATAATTACTGCAGTATATCCTATAATAGTATCGTTTTGAGTTAAGACAAAACCTATTTTCTTTTCAATATCGCTTTTTACAACCTCCATATTGGGGTAGCCGTCCTGCCACTGGTTACTACCATCTTTTTTCCTACGCTTTATAGCATCTTTTAAAATTTGCCATATTTGAGAAGCTTCGGAATATTTAGCAGGTCTAAAATGATAATCCATTCTATGAATTTATTGTTTTCAGTTTGGTTATATCAGAATTTTTTAAATATCAGAAATAGTTTTATTTCCAGCCTGGAGGACTTGAATCTTTAGAAGCTGTACTTTCAATAAGATAAAACCATTGAAAATTTTGAGTAGAATATACATAATTAAATTCTTTTTCTTTAATTATAAAAACACCAACTCCTAGTTCTAGAGCATCTTTACTTAAAATGTTGGACTTATGCCCTGGAGATTTCATCCACTGAGTAACAATCTTTTTGGACAAGCTTAAGTAAGTGTCTTGTGAGTCAACAGGTGTTTTGGCAATATTTTCTGCAATAAATGGATTGGTTATACCTGCAATTTTTGCTCTATCTTCTGGTTCTTTTCTTTTTTTAATTTTGGAGCTGTGACTGAAAAATTTTAGTTCAGCCATCATTTTGCTATGGTTAAATGCTGCAATTTCTAGATTTTTATTCCAAGATATTATTTCTTTTTTTCTTTTGGCTCGCTCTTTATTGGTTAGAAAAAAAATAGTGGCATGAAGTAGGGGGTAGTCAATTTTATTAAAGTTTATAGTTTGGTTAATTTCCTCTAGCTTGCTAAAATTTACATGATTATATTTTTCATAAGACTGTTTTTTCCAAGAGCTGTTTTTAGTAGAAGTTTGCCCAATAAATAATATTGGCCAGGCGAAAAATAGAAGCAATACTTTTTTCATTTTTAATTGTCTTTAAAATAATAGATTTTTAATGAATTAAAAAAGTACTTAAATATTTAGTCTAAAAGAATAGGAGCACCAGCAACTTCCATTTTTTTACCAACAGCATTTACTTTTTCTAGGTAAGTATCTATTTTTGGTTGTAGTCGCTGAAAAAGCTCAGTTGCTACGTTAAAGCTTTTCATATGTAGTTCCGTTGGACCATAAGAGTTGGGATACCATCCTCCTCTTGAACTGTAAAGGCTGCTGAATAGAGAAACATTGTCTTTCTCACCAATTTCTTCTTTGGAAGGGCTTCCACCAATTTCTCTTTCTAATCTGTTCATGGTGGCAACCAATTCATAAACTTCTTTTGTAAGAGAAACTCTTTGGTTATTTATATAATTTAAGTTTTTTTGGTAAGCCTTAACTTTCGTGTTTGCCTTATCAAACTTGTTCTGGTAAACATTTACTTTTTTGGTAAGTTCTGCAATAGAATTGTAGTATGCTTCGTGCTTGCTTGCCATAGGATTGGAAAGTGTATTTTTTCTTATGCGCTCCACCTCAAATTGTTGGTTCTGCTCTAAATCTGTAAGTAACCCTTCAACTCTTTTAAACATAGACACAGTGTATATTCCGGGAGATACCATTTTCTGAATAGAACTGTAGTCTCTTTTGGCAGATGCCTTAACTGCGGTAGTTAATTTGGTATTCAATTCCCAAGAAACTCTAGTTATTCCTTTTTTATAAGGAGCTGATAATTGAGTTACAGTTTTTCCATCGCTATTTTTTATTACCAATACAACTTCTGGTTTAGATTCATTTAGCTCATCGTCCAATGCTTCCCAACCAGGAAATGGAATATCCTTGGTTTTTTGATCTTCTAAAATTTTAACTAGCTTTTTTAGCTTTTTCAATTCTATTTTTGTTTTTTTAGCAAGTACATCAATCTCTTCTTCTAATATTTTATTGGTTGTTTTATATCCTGCTTTGTTTAATTTTTCTAAAAGGCTTCGGTCTGCTTTTTCAGACATTTCTGCTTTTTGTCTTTTTGCTCTTTTAGAAGTGTGTCCATCTTTAAGATAGTAAGTAAAAATAGCGCCGTAAGGAGGGTTTTTAGAATTGAAAGTCGCACCTCCGCTACTTCTAGTCCCTCCATTTATACGGTTGTACTGAAGTGCTTTTTTAGGAGCAAATAAAATGGCTTCTTTCCCTATAGATTCCTCATTGATTTCCCTAAGCGGGCTATAGTCGTCAAGAACATAAAAACTTCTTCCAAAAGTGGCCAGTACAAGGTCGTTTTCTCTTTTTTGAATTGCCAAATCTCTAACTGGAATAGTAGGAAGTCCACTTGAGAATTTATGCCATTTCTCCCCTTTATTTAAACTTACATATACCCCGTATTCTGTTCCTAAAAATAAAAGGTTTGGGTTAATGTGGTCTTGTACAATTCGCCAAACTAGTGTTCCATCAGGAATTCCATCGCTTATAGATGTCCATTTTTTTCCACCATCAATAGTTTTATAAAGATACGGTTGGTAGTCGCCAAATTTATGATTGTCTAATGCTACATAGGCAGTTTGCTTATCGTACAAATCCGCTTTGATATCGTTTACAAATGCTGTAGATGGTACTTTTGGTAGTTGGTCCACAGTCATTTTTTCCCAGCTTTTTCCACCGTCTTTAGAGAGTTGAATAATTCCATCATCTGTACCTGCATACAAAATATTTTCATCTGCTTTAGATTCTGCTAGTGAAGTAATGGTGTTGTATGTGGACATTGCGTAAACGTCCCAAGCATTTTCAAAACTTTGTACTTTTCCCATAATAGGAAGAGCCAAACGTTCTTGATTTTTGGTTAAATCTTTTGAAATTGCCTTCCAATTATCTCCTCTGTTTTCAGATCTCCATACACGCTGAGAGGCAAAATAAATTCTTTTTGGATCGTGGTGACTTACTAAAATAGGAGAGTCCCAGTTGAATCTTTCATAAGGTTCATCAATTCCTGCTCTTGGACGAATATTTACAACTTCTCCATTGGTGCGGTCTATTCTGTTAATGTAACCCTCTTGCGATTGAGCATAGATAATATTTGGATTGCCTGGCTCGGTTGCTGGCTGATGTCCATCACCACCTAGAACTACTTCCCAATCAGAATTGGAAATCCCGTTTCTTTTGAATGTTCTAGAGGGACCTCCTTGAGTATTGTTGTCTTGTGTACCACCATATATATTATAAAAAGGTTTTGCATCATCCACCGCTAGCTTATAAAATTGGGTAATTGGAAGATTGCCAACAAATTTCCAAGTTTTAGAGCCGTCAAAAGATTCGTAGATGCCACCATCAGAACCAGCAAGCATGTAATTAGGATCTTCTTTTTTGAAAGTAAGAGCATGGTTGTCAGAATGTTTGCTTTTTTCGCTCATGGTGTAGAATTTTTTTCCTCCGTTGTCTGAAACTAAAACACGAACATTCATCAAATAAATCTTATCAAAAACATGGGGAGAGGCTACCAACTCTTGGTAATAATGAGGTCCTGTTCCACCAGAAACTGCATCAGACATTTTACTCCAGCTTGCTCCAGAATTATTGGTTCTGTATACACCGCCTTTTTTTCTCTCTAGCTCTATTGCTGCGTAGAGAACATTTGGTTGCATAGGAGAAATAGCAAGACCAATTTTTCCCATATTTTCACCTGGAAGACCTTTGGTTATTTTCATCCAAGAATTTCCTCCATCCATGCTTTTGTAGATAGAAGTTCCTGGTCCTCCGCCAAGAAGTGCGGCAACATTCCTATGTCTTTGCCAAGTGGCAGCGTACAATATGTCAGGATTATCTGGATGTATTAATAGGTCTGTAACTCCTGTCCATTCGTTTACTTCAAGGGTGTTTTTCCATGTAGATCCACCGTCATCGCTCTTGTACAATCCTCTTTCTCCACCAGAACTCCAAAGTGGACCTTGGGCAGCGACCCAAATTGTATTGGCATTTGTTGGGTGAACAATAATTTTTGAGATGTGTTCAGATTTTTTAAGTCCCTTGTCTTTCCACGTCTTCCCCCCATCAGAACTATGGTAAATACCATGTCCAATTCCTACATGCCTGCCACCTACATTTTCTCCTGTTCCTAACCAAATAGATGCATTATTGTTGGGATCTATGGTAATACATCCGGTAGAGTAGAAGGGCATATTTTCTGTAAGTGGGCTCCAAGTGGTTCCCGCATTGTTAGTTTTCCAAACTCCACCAGAACCAACTGCTACATACCAAGTATTTTCATTTTTTGGATCTATGGCAATATCTGCGATTCTTCCCGACATAAAAGCGGGTCCAATACTTCTAAATTTAAAACCATCTAAGGCAGAAGAAAGAGAAGGTTTTTGATTTATTTTTTCTTGCCCATAGGAAAGTTGAAATGAGAAGATAAACAAAAATGCAAATGCTACTAGATTAAGATTTTTCATAGAATAAATTTGTTAATTGAAAATAATTATAATGTAAACTTAGTAAAAACTTGGATTACTTTTGGGCTTGTTTAAAACCAGTATTATTCAGTGAGAAAATTGATGAAAGTTTTAAATAACGTCTCGTATAAGAATAGTAGCCGATTGCGTGGCACTTTCCTTCCAATTTACAAGAAAGTTGAAGCTGGCTATAACAACTGAATTTACTAATAACCTGGCTATTATTTTTATACATTGTTAGACTCTGTTTTTATTTTTAAACTTCGTGTTGAGTAATCTCTATTTCTTTATAGTTTAATAAGCTTAGAATATCCAACCATTTCATCTGTTGCTACCTTAATAAGATATATACCGCTAGCTAGTTCCTCGATGCCAATAATGGCATCCGGATTATTTTGATAATAGACTAGTTGACCAGAAGTAGTATAAATCTGTATCGATTTTATCTCTTGTAATAATGCAACACTGAAAAAATCAAATGTAGGGTTTGGATAAACTAAAACCTCTATTTTGTCTGTTGGTTTGGGTATATTGGCTTCTTCAAGTTCTGTGGGCGCAAAAGGGATTTCAGTTACTCTGATTACGGTTTTATTGATATTAATAGTATCATTACCACCGGTCACGGGATAGGTAACTGTTTCTCCGTCCATAGTACCCTCAATGTAATATTCAAAATCAAATCCCGGGTCGGATAAGGTAGCTTTATATACATAGTCACTACTGTTTGTGCTTAAAAGATTAACTTCAAAAAAAGCTAGATTTGAACCTATTTCACGATAATAAATTTTGGGGTTTGAAACAGCGGTATTACCTGTAAAAATCACTTTTTGCTCGAAATTACCTCCTTTATAAATTTGAGTGATCTCTGGCATTGCCCTAACCATATTCGAACCTTCATATGATGTACTTATAGGAGTCGAAATTCCCATTTCTTCACTTGCTCTGATTCGGTCGATAAGCGTGGATTGTTGTAATTGTGCAATAACACCAAGTTCAGAGACACTTCTTACTCGCTGAATTTCATGTGTCATCAATCTACTAAATGTACTTATAATACTATCTGCATTTTCTGCCTGATTTATTTCATTTACATATAGTTCTCTGTAAATAGATAGTTTAAGTAAATCGATCTGACCTTGAAAAAAGTGATACCAATACATATAACGATCTATATTTCCTGTTCCAACAATATCATCTTTATAAGAACAAAATTCCGTATAGATATGAATAGCATCTAAAAACTTAGGGTCAGTAATACTCGTTGGGTCATTGTCTTCCAATTCATTTAAGGCACTTGGCAAAAATCGGGAAGACCTTGGTATTGAACCTTGAATGCCTTCACCTGTAAATTTTGGTTCACCTAATCTGTCTGCTTTAGCAAAAAGGTTTCCTATTTCTGTAGCTCTTTCTGGTCCAAAATTGGCTTCTGCCCAATCTATATAGAAAGCAGTAATCCAATTCACAAAATCTTCTGGTTGCTGATCGAAAGAAGTTTCCCACATATCGAAGATGGGATAGTTGCTATATCCCTGATCAACAGTACTCAAATCAATTGCAACAGGGCCTCTATTTCCCCATATCAATGCAGCGTGTGCAGCTGAGTTTAGTGCAATCGAATTCAAGCGCCAATGTTTGGCTATATGAGCTTGAACACCTCCATAATTTAGACTATGACCAACTTCATTAAATATGCCCATCACTCTCAACTGCGGTTGTATCAAGCCCCAGTCTTCCTCATACCAGCATGAAGACCATCCAGGTCGTCCAGTTGGTAATACTTCATTCATACTGCCTGCATTATCCCACAAACCACCGAAAGGCACTTCCAAGGGCAGATCATCGTGAAATTCAAGTGCTTCACCATCTCCTCCTGCACTGCCCACCTTCCAGCCGAATGTAGCTAATTTAAACGGTGCGTTAGTTTCTTCTAATACATCATAACAATACTTGTAATTTAAAGCAACGTTTTCTATTTGGTTTTTTGATAGTTGATGACCGTTGTATGACCATGTTTCATATGTCCATAACCAATAGTAATCCAATGGGTGTGTTCTTGCTATTCTTGTAAATATACCTTCTAATAGTGTTTTATTAAAGATCTCATTTGTCACTTTATCATTTTCAGGCAAGTTTAGTCCATGCCATCGAATTCGATGCTGAACCTCTTCTGGAACGCCTCTAATCCAGTCTTTTGTAATTAAATGCTTGCGATAACCTGGCTCGAATCCCAAAGGAGCTTCATGACCAATTGCAGTTTTTACTCCCATTTGCTTTGCATGTGTAAATGACTTCTGTAGTAAAAAACCAACGTTGTTTATTACTTCAGCTTTTTCTGCCTGGGTTATAGGATGTGCAAAGCCCATAGCATCTGATGCCATTTCGTCATAAGCAAATAATTTATCAGCACCATTACTGAAATCAGTTGTTTTTATAGGAGTGCCACTCCAGCTATTATCTTTAGTACGATAGGTACTTGCCCAGTGTGCTTCATATGCCCCTTCATCCTTTATGGTGCCATTTGGATTTACATCATCTTTATGACCAATCCAGAGGTGTGGCTCAGGACCATCTAAGGATTTAGGATCTCCTTTTTCTGTATATAAATGCAGGCCAAAGAAATTCAATCCCATTTTAGCCTGTTGAGTGATAACAGATTTATAATCTTCTGTACTCCAAAAGTCAGGACCTGCAAGAAAGTTATGGAAAGGGAGTATGCCACGCATCTCAAACCAGGGCAGACCTTTTTCATCAAATGCGCTGATATCAATTGGATAAGTCAGTCTATTATCTGGTATTGCATCACCTCCCAGGTTAAAATGACAACCAATAAGCTCTGCAAAACGGTAGGCAGCTCTCAATGTCGTTGTAGTATCTGCACCACATATAACTAAAACATTCCGACTGTCTTTACTTACAGATTTGATAAGATAGCCTATTCGGTCATCAGAAATTGGGGCATCAACACTGCCATAATCAGGCTTTAGCTCTGTAATGATGCTACTGTTGTTTTCAGCCACAACTATAACATCTCCAGAAGGGAAAGCGGAATAGGTATTTGCAGTAACTATGGAAGGAGCTGTTCCTGTTCGAAGGAATATATACCTTCTTATTTCTTTTGCGGCCTGTTCTTCTGAAATAGATGCATTGGAGGTTTTTACAATTGTTTGAGCTCCGCTAATAGTTGGCATTAACAGTATTAGAACTATTAAGTAAATATAATATTTCAAGCTTTCTGTTTTCATCCTTGAGCATTTTCGTTTAATACAATTTTTCATGGTGCTAGGTTTTACCGTTTTACTAATCCTGAAACAGCTTCTTAAAACTTTACCCCACCCCCAGCTAAATCTTTTTATAGAGCCTAACGTTGAGTATAAGAATAGTAGCCGATTGGGTGGCGCTTCCCTGTCAAGTTGCAAGAAGGCTGAAGCGGGCAATAACCCTTGAATTTACTACTGTCTCGGCTATTATTTTTATACATTGTTAGGTGCTTTTTTTTATTATCAGTGTTTAATCAAATACTTACCAAATAAATTTTCACCATCCGTTTTAACCTATTTTCAACGCCCAATAATAGCTACCCATTATTAAGTTTAATTGTTCTGTTTTAATTTCCTTGATAATAAGGAGCATTATATTTAACCGGAGATTTTCCTGTAAATTCTATTTCCCCGGTTAGACCTTTAACCAATGCAAGCTGCGTATTATCATCGGTTTGATAGCAATTTATTCTACACCAAATACGCGGCATATAAATTAGGTTTTTGTAGGGATCTCCAAATCCGATACTAATTACTTTATTTAATGGAAGTTTATTGGCGGTCCACATACTTAGAGCTTTTGTATTATTTAGGCTTAAGGTTCCCCAAGGGTTACCGGGGTTACTGAAAAATGTAAAAATGAACTTGTCGTATTTAGCGCTAAGACTATCTAAGCCGCTTCCTAACTCAAAATAGGATAAATCGTCTCTTATTTCCACCTCATATCCTTTTTTTAGTAGTTCTTTTTTCATTATATCGAATACCTCAGCTCCTTTTTTTTCTGATACCGATACTATTAACAGCTTCTTCGATTTGGTGGTATCTAATGGTAATTGCTTGTTCTTGTCATCTAATAAGGTAACCGATTTTTCGGCTATCTGATATGCTTTCTTGTTATTTTCATCTAATTCTTTGTCGGACAATGGTTGTATTGATGAGTAGTTATCATCCAGTAATCCAAGTTGTTTTTTCAAATTCCAGACACGGCTGACGGCATCGTTGAGTCTTTCAATTGGTATTTCTTTTCTTAAAATACGCATTTCGAGGGAATCAATAATTTCAAGTCTGGGCCACAGCAAAATGTCTGCTCCTGCCTTAAAGCATTCAATTTCCGTTTCCAATTGGTTTTCGTAATAACCTGATATTCCTGCCATATCAAGAGCATCTGACACCACAACTCCCTTAAATCCCATTTCTTTTTTCAGCAGGTCGGTCATTAGTTCTTTGGACAAGGTGGCTGGCAAATACTCTCCGTTTAGTTTTTCTTGCTGATAGGCAGGGAAGGTTATATGCCCAGCCATTATTACTGCTACCCCGCTGTCAATAAGCATTTGAAAAACTTTGCCATGTTTTTGCTTCCAGTCTTCGTAGCTCAAATGCATTGTAGATGTGCTAAAATGCTGATTGATAAAATCTGTGCCATCGCCTGGAAAATGTTTGGCTGTTGCTGCTACTCCATTATTTTGCATTGCTTTTACTTGCCATGGTAATAAACGGGTTGCAATGTTTTCATTGTCACTTATGGCTCTTACATTGGTTAGAAAATTACTAGGGTTGGTGTTAAGGTCTGCTATTGGGTGCAGCAACCAATTAATCCCAATGCCTCTTGCCTCCATGGATATAATGTCGCCCATTGAATATGCAACTTCCTCTGAATTGGTAGCCCCCATTCCCATTTCACTTGTAGTTCGTGTATATCCTTTTATCTCTGATCCAATTCCCGTTTCAAAATCTTCTACAAAAAGCATAGGGTATTTGGATGACTTACTGAATTGCTGAACGGTGTTTTGGTAATGTTGCCCTAAAGAATCACTGGGCACCTCAGGCTTCATATTCCAATTTGCCAAAAACACTGAACCTACCGGGTATCTGCTCAGCAGCGTATCTATGGCCCCATCACCATATTGGGTAATTATGCCTTTATTATAGCTGAAGCAAACAAGCTGCCCTATTTTTTCGCGTATAGATAATTTTTCCCAGCCTCTATCATATTCGTAAGAAGAAATATTCTTTACTTGTTGTTTTTGTTTGTCACACCCAGTTGTTGCTGTAATTACTATCAATGCAATCAAACAAATGGCTGATACAGTATTAGTTTTATTCATCTATTTCAGATCATGATTTGATTTTATGCTTTCATAAGTCATTTGTTCGTATTTCAATTGCACCTAACGGTTGGCGGTATGAAATCGTTGGGGATTACGGGCTACTTTCCTGTCAAGTTACACCGAACTTGATGCGTGGCAGAATGTTTGGACAAACCCCAATGTTTTATACCGCGTGTTGTGTGTATGTGCTTTTTAATTTCCTTCTAAATTTCATAAAGTCAAAATAAAGATAAAATATGCCTGCTGGGAGAACAATAAAAATTAATGGATTATCATTAAAAGCATCTATAAAATTACAATGTAATATGTCAATAAATGCTCTTGTCAATCCACAGCCAGGACATTCAATAAGAAAAATTGTTTTCCATAAACAAGGAATTAAAATATCTATTGAAAAAATAATTTTGAGCAAAATAGATACAACGAAGTAAAAAGCAACAATGCTTAAAAGTTTATTCGCTATTACATACTTTTTCAAAAAATACATTCTTAATTATTCTTTATAGAGTTACCATTAGCGTCTTTATAATTTCCTGCAATAATTATTATAAAGTCAATTAATGTCCAAATTCCACAGCCACCAAGTGTCAATAATTGAATTACGCCAATTGCAGTATGTCCAGTATAAAACCTGTGAACTCCAAAGACTCCCAAAAACCAACAAAGTAATAAAGTCGTTAACCATTTGTTTTCATTTTTTTGTTGTTCTTCAGACTTCATAGAGGTATATGCCTGTCTGACACCACATTTAGGACATATCTCTGCTTTTGCGTTAATAATTTCACCACATTCTTGGCAAAATTTCTCGTTATCTTTCTTCATAAAGTTACTTTTAGAATTCAGGGGCACGTTCTCATTACTTGTACCCCTGACTTAATTTATTTAGACTAAATCCCTTCCATCTGCCATTTTCATACTTCCGGTAATTATCCTAATGAAATCAACTAACGCCCAAATTCCGCATCCGCCAGCAGTAATAAGCATTAACCACCAATTAGAATAACCCATCATCAATCGATGAATTCCTAGTCCACCTAAAAAGAAACTAATCAAAATCATTGTTGTTTTTGATTGAACTTGTTTTTGTTCTGCCATTTTATTTAATTTAATTGTTGCTACTCTGTTTAAAATAGGATTTTCGCATTTCTCCTGTATCTTTTTTTTGTGCATTACACACAACGTTTAGTATAAATCAGTGCGTATTTGAAAGAATTCTGTTTCATTTTCGCACTTAGCTAATTTAATTTATCGGTTACAATTTAACAATTTAATTTCCAACCGGAAATTAAATTTGTGGGGCTTATTACTTTCACTATCTTTCATGTAACTAATTGTCAGCATTGAATTTATACGATGTTAGCATAAGTTATTTCTTTACGTAATACCCTTTCAAAGTCAATCCTGTATTAGTTAATGTCAAGAATAAATTCGCTATGTACTTTGCAATTTTCAGATACCATTTCCTACTAATATTCTGACGTAATAATTCATCTGTATTTTTTTTTGAAATTAGTTTTTCAGATGATGTTTTTTTTGATGTTTTTATTCTTGTAATACTTATTCCTGTGGATAAAAACTTGATGTTTTTAAAACCATTTTGTTCTACTAAACTATTCAAAGTTTTTTTTACATAATAGCATAAATGTTCAGGATATTCAATAATGTTATAATCTGCTTTTAGATAATATCTAAGCAGTGAATTGAAATTTGGCGTAGTGCAGTAAAATAAGCCCCCTTTTCTTAAAAGATTATTTATGTGTTTTAATTCTTCATTTGGGTTATTTATATGCTCCAACACCTCAAAAGATGTAATAATGTCAAAATCTTTAATGTTAAATAAATCTGTTGATAATTTACCTGTCTTCATATCTATCCCATTACTTGCACATAATTCAACTGCTTTTGGTGAATATTCTGTACCATAAACTTCCCATCCTCTTTTTTTAGCTTGTGTTAAGAAGAAACCTCTTCCACAGCCAACGTCCAATATTTTATTCGTTTTTCTATATTTTTCAAATTCATCAAGCAAAACATTATAACTTTCAATCGTTAAAGGGGACAAATACTGTTCTGATGAATAAGAATATGTCTCATAATGAGAGTTTAAATCTTCAATTGTTGGTATTTTTTCCATATAAACAAATCCACATTTCTCACATTTAACCAAACCTTTACTCTCATAATAATCCGATAATTGTTTTATCTTTTGTGATTTGCAAATCAAACATTCTGTATGTATTCTCATTCTTTTTTTAATTTATGCTAATGTTTTGGCTAAACTGTGTTTTAATGCAGTTTAGGTTTTGTTGGTAGTAGTAATTTTATATTTTCTTTTTAAGCGCAAAACTTTTTTTTCAAACAATTCATAGGATAGTATTGCTACAAGAAAGGCTAGAATGACATTATAGGGAAATTCGTGAACCCATATTTTGGGAGTCGCATTGGGACCACTTCTCAAAAAAAATCCTTGCCAAATATATAATCCGTATGATATTACGCCTATGTATTTAATAGGAAACCACTCCAATACTTTGATAATGCCACTGCTCTGATTGTTGTAAATCCAAAGTAATATTAGGGTCGCGCCCAAACCATGAAATAATTTTATTAGCGGCATTAGAGAATCATTAAGATAAAATGGCGAAAGAAAAACGACAAAACTTATTATTCCCGGCTTTAGTCCGGAGAATCTAATCCTAATATTTTTATAGTTGTTAAAATTCAAGGTGGCAAATAGAGCCCCTAACAAAATCGGGGCAATTGCAGGGATTGTCCATCTTATTACGAAAAACACTTCTTCTAATTGATATTGCTGTTCTTTAATAATTACCGGTATAGATGGTAGGACAAAGTAACCTATTATGCATAAAATCAAAAGAAAAAAAATGATTAAATACCTTTTGTTTTCATTAAAGTAACTGAAAACAAAAGCCCATAGAATATAAAATTGCTCTTCGACTGCTAATGACCAAGTATGGCTTAATTCTGTGGAGAACGCAATTTTTGCTTTTGGGACAAAGTTGAATAAATAAAATACTGAAGCAAGAAGACCAATTGTTGTATTTCTAACATATCCAAGTTTCATGAAGATAAACAGGGCGATATAAAAAGGAATTATAGGAGGTAACAACCTGAGAAATCTTCTAAAGAAGAAGTATTTGACATTTAATTTTCCAGTTTGGCTGATTTCGTTTAGAATTAAGGTTGTAATCAAAAATCCACTTATTGCAAAGAATATATTTACTCCTGCTGATCCAGAAAAAAAATAGAATACATGATCTCTTAAGTAGCTACCCACTTCGAAATTATTCGCTATACCTAAATGAGTAATGATCACTAACAATATTGAATAACACCTTAATCCATCAAACCCTTTAATATATTTCATTTTGATCTTATTACTACCAACGTTTTGGCTAAACTGCGTTTCAATGCAGTTTAGGTGTTGTTGTAGTGCGTTTTTTCTTTATTTTTTTTCGTTCTGCTTTTTCCAAAAGAATCACATTAATATATTCATTTAATGCATCTTCGTTTTGCACCTTTCTCTTTTTGAAGTAATTCTCGATTTCACCTTTCAATTCAGTATCTATTTCATAAGCTTTTATAATATGCTTCAGAATGTTATCGGTAACCTTCTTTGGATTAAACGGATTTTCTGAAACAACATCAATTTCTGTTATTGGTTTAAGGGGCTGCTGTCTAATACGCATGATGACAAATCCTTTTCCTTCTAGTTTTTCCGTCTTCAACTTATCCAATTCCCTTTTACCTTTGTGCCAGTAACTGCCGTCAAATTCAATCCCTAAATTCAACTCCTTTATGAATATGTCAATACTCCATATTTTATTTTTGATTCTAGTTTTAAAGCCTTTTGGATCAATATTAAAAAACTGCTTTAACTCAAAGGTGATTTGAAGTTCTTGTCTTGATTGTGGGGTTAAAGTACAAAATGGGCAATTGTTACCAATACTTGTTCTCATGTTAGGTGATGTTTTCCAAACGTGAGTTTCGTTTTTTTCACACTGCCACCATACTGAACCGCCATGGCCAAATGTTACGTCATAGGGGGTTAGTTTCCCGTTTAAGGAAGGATGCCACTGTTTAGAAAGGTCTGAATTCGTTGTAGCAAGACAGTTTGATAGAACGACTTTTTTTCCTGAGCATATTGGACACCCCAGATTATTAGATGTTCTGCTGTTTGTTGTAGCTTGCCACTTATGGTCGTCTCCTTTAGGGCATTTCCACCATACTTTTCTACCATTGCCAAATGAAATTTGGTCTGGTTTTAAAGGACTATTTTTTTTATAGTCCCATTCTTTGGATATGTGAGGATGAGTAGTTACAAGTGAGTTTGATTTAACAATTATTTCATTTGAACAGACCCTGCAATTTGCTCCATTCTTTCTAGAAACTAAACTGGCTTTCCAAACATGATCCTCACCTTTGTTGCATTTCCACCATATTTGCTGAGCTGAACCAGCATTAACATCTCTTGGAGTGAGCGGGACATTTAGTGTAGGATGCCATTCTAAAGACAATTTAGGATGAGTAAATTCAAGACAATTAGAATCGACAACAATATTGTTAGAGCAAATCGGACACCCATTTCCATTTTTTCTTGAATAGACTACAGCTTGCCATTTATGGTCGTCCCCTTTATTGCATTTCCACCAAACTTTTTTGTTGCTACCAGCTGTAACCTCATTTGGTGTGAGCGGAAAATTCTCTTTAAAGTCCCATTCATCTGCTAAATCTGGGTGAGTTGCTGCAAGTGAATTTGATTCTGAAACCTTTTTATTGGCACAAAAGGGGCAACTTGTTTTTTTTCGGTCTCTGACAGCCGTTTTCCAGATATGACTTTGTTCTTTTTGACATTGCCACCAAACTTTCTTAGTTGATCCTGCTCCAACCATAGAGGGCTTTAAATCACCATTTTTTGTAGAGTGCCACTCTAGTGCCAATTCAGGATTTGTTGTTGTCAAGGAATTTGATGTCACTATTAGCTGATTAGAGCAAACAGGGCATCCTCTTTTTAATCTATGTCTATTGCCTACACTTGCTAACCATATATGATCAGGTCCTTTTTCACATTTCCACCAGACCTTTTTGTCAGAGCCAGCAGTAATATCAAATGGTGTAAAATTATTTTTTTTCTGATACCACTCCTTTGCTAGTACAGGGTTCACTTCAGCTAGTGATTTGCCTTTTGGTGGTTTTCTTTTCATCTTTTTAATGCACTACAACGAGGAAATAAACGTATTACGTTTATTCCCCTTTTACACTAAGTTATAAAAAATTCAAGTTATCAGAAGGGTTTTGAATGTTTTTAAGATGAGCATTACTTACGTGGGTATATATTTGAGTTGTTTTTATATCACTATGTCCTAAAATTGTTTGAATATATCTAATATCTGTTCCATTTTCTAATAGGTGAGTGGCAAAACTATGTCTTAAAGTATGAGGAGTAACTTTTTTGTATATACCAGCTTTTAAGGAAGAGTTCTTAATTATTTTTTGAATGCTTGTAGTAGAATATTTACCTCCATTTTGTCCAACAATAAGATAGTTAAATGGAAGATATTTTTTATAATACTTTCTAAGCAATTCTAATAATTGATTGGTTAATTGAACCTGCCTATCTTTATTTCCCTTTGCTTTTCTTATGTGGATTACCATTCTATTATTATCAATATCATTTATCTTAATATTGATTAATTCTGAAACTCTTAAT
>Ga0209715_1001677_pt1 | contig 17839 bp, 9 predicted proteins | sample COGITO_mtgs_1205_2_FD_184809 | JGI IMG/M metagenome (GOLD analysis project Ga0209715, IMG submission 184809) | Pelagic marine microbial communities from North Sea - COGITO_mtgs_120503 (SPAdes) (version 2) | ecosystem: Environmental > Aquatic > Marine > Epipelagic ...
AACGATGTAAAATTGCTCATCCGTAGCGGAATGGCCAGTTGAGTGTAGTTGGTTTTCTTCACATATGGTAGAAATTATTGACTCAATAGAGCTGTTTTTAAAATGATAACTCTTCTTTCTTTCGTAGGCTTCATCGTCTTCAAGAAGGAGTGTAATCTCAAAATCTTCGATGAACTCTTTTTTAGAATGATTGGCATTCTTATCCAGTTCTTTTCGGACTGCACTTTCTAGGTCGCTGAATATTTCTTTCAGGGGAATATCCTGCCAGGAAATATTATCGAGTTTGATGTTTTCTGGAAGTTCTCCAGGAAATCGTAGGTGTAACAATAGTTTCATAGGCAACCTGGCGACTCCCATTTCTAATTGCCCTATTTGAAATTTTTGTGATGTCTATAAAACGGTGCGGCAGGCAAGCCTGCGGTATTAAACAAGGTGGAGGGCGGATTGTTGGCCCAAGCGTACCGAATGGCGACGGGCTGCTCTACACCTGTTGCGCTTAAGTTTATTGTATTCCCCTTCAAAACTGCGCTTGCGGGAATGAATCGTGCGTCCTCTCCGGCCAGTTCGAACCCACTTGGCCCATCTTTTTTCAGCACCAGCTGTTGAGCACAGCCGCCCGGATCAAAATGAACTGCAACCATTTTATCACTAAATCCGACATGACCAAGCTGAGGCCCCGCGGCGACAATTTTCTTTCCGTATACCTTTTTTAAGGCAACGAGTGCCAGACGCCGCCCCACATCCTGTTTGTTGGGCGGATGACCATTCTGCGCCATGCCGATATCGATACCAACCGCCATCCCCGTATTTGGGACAGTGCCCGCAACAGTTTGCTGAGCAGAACGCAAGGCTGCAAAATCCCACGGTCTTTGGTTCGGAGGAATTTCCTGGTTAACCAACTGCATCAGTAAAAACGGGAAGTCTCCCTGCTTCCAGTGACTGCGCCAGCCACGAATCAGTTTTTTCATCAAACCGGCGTATGCAGACGCATAACTTGCGTTGCTTTCTCCCTGATACCAGATCACCCCCTTGATCGTCATGGGGGTTAGCGGAAGAATCCGCGATGAAAACAACCGGCCAGCACCCAACGTTGACTGTGCCCACTGCATGCGGTCCATATCCGGAATGCTGTAAGTCGATTCCGGGCACTTCGGAAGTGCCCCCCCTAGCGCCTTGGCCTCTTTCAGCTCCTTTTGCCAGCCTGTCATGAGTTGCTGATGTTTGATTTGTAAAGGCAGCAACTGTTCTACGATCCGCTTGGCGTCATCCGTGGATGCAGCAAACTCAGGAGTGCCATCGAGTTCTGTACGCGGCGTCCATAACTGCGCCATCGTGCCTCCAACGGCAGCCTGAACAAGGCCGACGGGAACATTCAGGTGTTTATGCAGCTCCCGTCCAAAGAAATACCCTGCAGCGGAAAATGATTTTGTATTGTCAGGCGTGCAGAGCTTCCAGCCTCCTGTTTTCAAGTCGAGAAGGCGGATCTGTGGGTGTTTTGCCGCTGAAACCTCCTTCTTCCAATTAAGGACTCCCCCAAATGACGGGCGGGGTTCCAGTGGCATCTCCATATTGGACTGCCCGGAACAGATCCAGACGTCTCCTGCAAGAAGGTTGGTAAGCCGAATCGTATTCTTTCCCTGAAAAACAAGATCCGGGAGAACTCCGGCTTTCTGTGCCGGAAGCATAACGGCCCATGGCGTCTTTTCTCCTGCGCCAACCGTTTTGCCTACAACGCTATCACCAAGGTTGACAACGACGGCCTCACCCGCATCAGCCCAACCGCTAAGCCGCACCGGCACGTCCCGCTGCAGCACCATATTTGATGTAAGAAAGGGAGCCAGCTTAACGGCAGCCTCCAGGGAGTTCCCACACAGAAACACAGCCGCAACAACAATGAACCCACTGCGAAACAGAGATCCCCCGCTCACACTGTTTTTTACCCTGAAGTGATTACGCTCCATTATTTCATCCCAACCTCTTCATTGGTAAGCGCGTAAAGGTGATAGGTGCTCTTGTTTTTCGAATCGATCTTGATGCGGATCTTTCCTTGCTTATCGGCCGTATAAACATAGCTCGTTGCCCAGGAGATATTGCCTGAGAGTCCGGTTGCCGCCGCATCTACATTGTTCTGATCGATGAGCGGGCTGGTACATTCATCCGAGCCATCACCACCGACATCATAGCTGATATAGTAATTACGTGGAGTCTGCTTGTAGTCCCATGCACGATCATAAAGGCAAAGTTTATACTTTTTGCCACTGACCAACCCAGTCATCTCAATGGTTCCGTGCCGGGAACCGAAATTGAAATCCTCAAACAAACTTGAGATCTGCCCGCCTACAGCGGGAGGATTCCTTCCGGGATGCTTGTCTATTCCAAAGGTACGAGATCCCGAGTTGGGACGTCCGTCTGCGGCACGGTTGAACTCTCTCACAAATTTCACGCCATTAACAACTGCAGGTTGCCCCCTACCGAAATCGACGGCATGGGTATATCTCTTTTTCGAACTAACACCGGAATCGGCATCGTTTGTAATCTGGACAAAATACGGACCCGTTTTAACAGGAGATTTGGGCAAAATACCTGCACGATCAGATTGCGTTCTCAAGGGGGCCAGAAACCCCTCCACATCGTTCATCGCCTTGAGAAAATATTCACTGCCAACACCGCTGAAGCCATAATTGAATACGCCGTGTCCAACATTCGGGTACTCAATGAATTCACATTGATTGCCCTTTTTCTCCATGCGCTTTTGGAAAGCCCGGATCTGGGCGGGAGTGATCACATTGTCGTTACTGCCGCTGATCACCAAGGTCGGAGGAAGTCCGGATCGCACATGGTGGGCAGGCGAAAATGCCACTGGATCCAACTTAAAGGCGCGGCATCGGTTTTGTCCGTCTTTCCAGCCATCGACCAGATCGATGGCTGGATTGATCAAAATCAGCCCCTTGGGATCAATGGGGATGGTCTTGTCATCTTCCGGATTGTCGTAGCCCTCCAGCGTCAGCATGGAGAGTCCCAGATGTCCGCCGGCGGAGGAACCGGCGATGACGATCTGATCCGGATCGATATTAAGCCGCTGGGCGTTCTTTTTGATCCAACGATAAGCGGACAGGCAGTCTGCCAGACACTCTTTCGGGGAGATTCCGTGTTTTTCGTTATATCGGCGAAATTCAATAGCCACCCCGACATCGCCCTTCCGAGCCAAATGTGTGCAGTGAGCGGCATACATCAGCGGGTCACCGCCCCAGCTTCCCCCATGGATGCAAAAGACGGCTGGGCGGAGTTCACCGGGTTTGAGGTTTTCTGGGCGAAAAACCCAGAGGACATTGTCGGGATGGTTGTCGCTGTAACGAAGCTTCTCTCCCGTTGCCAGCATGTCTCTCAAAATCGGCTGACTCTCGAGCCAGTTTTTCGGCGACTGACTCAGGTCGAATGTCTGGTCAATCCCCCTGAACCGATAAGAGCCCGAACCAAGCTCGAACAGGACGTGCCCATCCTCCATGCGCAGAAACTTCACGCCATTGGCTTGCAGGGCCGGCTTGCCGCTCTCCGATATATTAGCGGGATGCTGGCCGGGAATGTGTACCGCCGCCTTCGTGTTGGCGGGGATCTTCACATCCAGGCTCATAAAGCCATCGGCGACCTTCCAGCTGGTTTCGATGGGGCCATGAATCGAATCGAAGCGGGTCTTTGCCCAGTGGAGCCCTTTTTCGAAAACCGGCTTGATGGTGATCCGCTTATATCCGGGCGTCTCCGGGCGAATGCCTCCAACGTGACTGAAAACGAAGGCTCCCGCCGCGCCGTGCGCATAATGGGTAAAAGAGTTCATGCGCGGGTCGGTGTAAGAACCATCCGGCAGCCTGCTGCTAAAGTGTTCCCATATCGTATTACCGTGCTTGGCCATATACAGCCAGGAAGGAAAGCCCTCGTTAAGCAGCAGCTTATAAGCCTCTCGGTCAAGGCCGGCGAGGGAAAGTCCTTGCAGGACACGCGGGCATCCCATGAAGCCGGTTGCGATATGCCCGACCTTCTCAATTCGTTCTGTAAAACGCCTGGCCACCAACTCTTTTTTATTCTCAGGAACCAGTCCCATGGTGAAGGCTAAGGCGTAGCCGGTCTGCGAATCGGAGTGCACGCGTCCGTCTTGATCGATCAATTTTTCGGCAAATGCTTTTCGGGTCCGTTCGTAAAGGGCGCGATATTTGGCAGCGTCTTCACGTTTCCCGATCGCCTCAGCCATCTGAGCCATGACATCCGCGTTGTGCGCGAGGTATGCGGTTCCGGTGGTAATAATAGAAACCTTGTTACCGCCGGGCGCCTTCGCGTGATCCGTCAGCCCGATTCTCCACTCCTGATTGGCACGCTCATTCTTCCCTCCACGGGTACCGTCCGGGTTGACGGTGCGGATGAGATGATCCATTGCTTTCGTCATGGAATCATAATGGCTCTCGATGATGCCGGTATCGCCATATTCCCGGAACATGCGATACACACAAAGTACTCCGGCATCGGACCAGCCGACATTCGGTCCAGGGCCGGGGCCGTAGTATGGGGCATGATCAGGAAACCATCCGCCCGGCTTTTGAGAATCCTTTACATCGGCAAGCCACTTGTTGAAGAAAGCGGAGAGATCGAAATTATAAACAGCGGCGGGCATGAAAAAGTTCATATCCCCGGTATAGCCGCAACGCTCGTCCCGCTGATTGCAGTCGGTTGGAATCCCCAACATGTTGGCCCGCATCGACCATTGGATATTGCGGATAAATCGACTCAGCAATGGGTTCGAACAACTGAATTCGGATTTTTTACCGAAATCGGAGTGAAAGACCATGCCAGTCACTTCTTCAGGTGTGGGCTTGCGGGACAAACCATGAATTTCAACAAACTGATAACCATGATAAGTAAAGTGTGGCTCAAAAACCTCCTCACCTTTTCCCTTGCAGAAATAGCGGTCAATCTGACGGTCACCCTTACCGAAATGACCCGCGCGCAGGTTGTCCACGTAAACCGTTCCGTCCGGATTAAGAATCTCGCCGTGCTGCATGGTAATCCTAGTTCCGGCCGGAGCCTGTACCCGCAACCGTGTCCAGCCGCTGAAGAGCTGTCCCATATTCACGACATACACTCCGGGACGAGGCTCGGTGATCGAAACCGGCTTGATCTCCCCTGTTTTGCGGATGGGCTCGCTACGCTGCCAGACGAGCTTTCCGACTTGAAAGTCGAGCTTTTCCGGTTTTGCTTTCTGCTGGCGAATCACTACCGACTTCCATCCCTTGTCGTCATAGCCGGCTTTGTCCCAGCCGTGCATCTCCCGCCGCGCATCATAGATCTCGCCTTCATAGATGCCAGAGAAACGAGTAGGCCCATCGGTCGTACCGCGCCAGGATTCGTCAGTGATAACGGTTTTTCGGCTACCGTCGGCATATTCAATTTCAAGTTGCGCGATCAAACTGGGATCATGCCCGTATGTGGGGTGCAGTTCTGTACGCCACTGCATCCATCCGCCGCAATACCATCCGTTGCCGAGCAGCACGCCCATGGCGTTGTCGCCGGAATCGATCATGCCTGTGACATCAAAGGCCTGATACTGGACCCGTTTGTTGTAGTCGGTCCATTCCGGCGCAAGCATTTGGTCACCAACCCGCTTCCCATTCAGACGAACTTCATAAAGACCCAGCGCGGTGACATACAACATGGCACGCGTTGCTGTTTTTGTGGACTTGAATTCCTTGCGCAACTGGCGCGGGACCGGCCAGCGACGGCGCTCCTCCTGACCTTCCGGCGTATCCATATACATGCTGCCTTCTGGCAAATAAATATCTCCGAGCGTCTTCGCCTGCGGGGTCTGTTTGACATACGACTTGCCGTTGAACTCGTATTCCACCGTGACTTGTTTATTTCCTCCCGGATCTTCGACCCCCAGGGCTTCCGGCATCACGGTGACACCCAGCGTTCCCTTCTTGATTTTCGCATTGAGAATCGAGGTCACATCGATGGATTTGCTTTGCCCCGTCAGGGTTGCCTTTTTAATGACCAGCTTTCCTTCGGTTACTTCATGTGTATAGCTATCGTCAGAGGTATCATCCTGCATGCCGATCCATTTGGCCTTCCACTCATGAGGTTCGAGGATCCCCATGCTCCAGAAGGCCGGTGCCGCTTCCGCCTGCGTGCCATCGGTCGTACGTACCAGCACCTTCCAATGACAGAGGGTCTTTGATTCCAGTTTTTTGCCCGCATACTGAACCTGAATGGACCGGTCGCTTTGCACAATCCCGCTGTCCCACAGGTCCCCCTGGTTCCGGTTCAGCCGCTCGAGAGAAGAGGCCACCAGAATCCGGTAATTTTCCTGCATCACCCCGCGCTGATTGGAAAAAAACTCCCAACTCAGGCGCGGCTTCACGGCATCAATCCCCAGCGGGTTGACCCGGTACTCACATCGGGGATTCCTGATCTCCAGCGCCGAAGCGCTCAACCCACCCAACGCAAGCGCCATGCAAAAAACAGTCTTAAAATTCATGTTACCTATTATCTTTTTGCGTTCTTATTCAAAAATCGTACTGGTCCAAACAGACCTGATACAGGATCTCCACGGTAGACCGAAGGGATTGTCTGATAGTGGTTTGACAGGGTGTTATAGACCAACACCTCTACCTCGTTCGCTCCGGCCTTCAGCAACCCACTCACATCAAGCGTCCACGGAGGAGCGACACGGACCCCTGCTTTTTTCCCGTTGATCCAAACCTCTGCGGTGGCGCTGACGCGCCCGAGGTCGATTTCGACCGGCCCAGCCACTTCGGCTGCGGTCAGTGTGAATGTTTTTCGGTACCGCACACCACCCGAATAGTTGTGCAGAATACCGAATCTTGACCAGTCACCCAGCGGCATGACGCCATGCCCACTTGTCTCGATCGCGATGGGTTCCGGAATCGCAGCGCCGCCATTGTGTCCAGAGAAAGGAGTCAGTTTCAGGGCGACAACCGCTGATTTGCCTACGGATTTTCGCGCCTCGAAACGACCGTTGCCTTTGTCCAGCATTGGCTCTCCATCGATCCAGGCCTGAACCGGCTCCCTGTTTTCCACCTGAAGCTGGATCGCCGTGGTTCCCGGTGCGGAAAGAAAACGAACCCATTGGGGCGATCGTGTTCCGGCGTAGAGATCGAAGGGGATCACACCCGGATCCTTGTACCAGCGCATGGCCAGCTTTTCCTTCTTCTCCGGCATCGGAACATTCTTTCGCCGCAAAACAACATGACTGCGCCCCCACGTGTCGTAACGGATCAGGATCGGATTCACCCCCGCCCTGAGCGAAACCCCTTTTGAAAGGTCACTGACGCGGAAACCATTCACATAAACGGCCTCCGGGCTGATGACCGGTGGGGTCATCGGTTTCTCCTGCACGTCCGCGCTGACATGGATCGATGCCTGAGTCGATTCGTTCACGACAGCCGATGTCCACAGATAATATCGCTTATGTTCTTCAGGACTGTATTTCGAAACCCCGTTGGCCCAGTACTCCGATTTTCCCAGGAAGATGAAGTTGTCAGTAATCTTGCCCTTCAATCCGTGAAATCCCTGAATGCCGGGGTCGCCCTCTTTTCCATATCGCCAGGAGAATTCATACGGCTGCCAACGGTATGATGTTCCGCCGATCTCAACCGGAACTGCGGGGTCCACGCGGTCAAGCTTTGCGAGTTCGGCTTCCACAATCGCAGGGTCGAGTGTTTCTGGAACCGGTCCGAGCAGATAAAACTGCGGGCCATAGCCGTGCAGTTGCGTTTGCCAACCGGAGTCATCGGCATCTGGAGCCATTGCGGAATCTGCCAGTTCGGGAGTTTCCCGCGTCCAGGTAAAACGTCGCGCTTCAAGACCGATCATCTTGTTGTCTTCTGTCACCGGCAGGCGGAAATCGCCGTAGCGATTGTCCATTGTCGGTTCGAAACTCACCTGCCACTCGCCGGAAAGCGTCTTCAAAACCACAGGACTGCCGCTCCCAACCGAAGGGTTCACGTGTCCGGCACCCGGCGTGAATACCACGATCTGCGCCTCGTATTTTTCCAACGGCAATTTCACCTGCGTTCCGGTGGCGGTCCGTTTGACAACCTCCAACGAACGGACATCGCCCGTCCAGGCATCCCACAATTCGACCCCGCCGGTTGCCCGGAACTCCACGATATCGCCGGGCTTGGCATCCATCACCAGATAAACATCCCGCGGCCCGATTTTTCGATGGAGTGCACGCACCATGCCATTGAGCCCGCGCACATCAGGAACGAAGGCTTTATGAATCGACCGGGCCGCTTGTCTGCCATTGCTCAACCGGCACTCGGGTTTGAAGGCCCGCTTATTCAATTCGGCAAGCTCCGAGTCATTCTGACCGGCACGATCACTGGCTGACGGCAATGCTCCTACCGTCAGGACCAGCCCGCCGTTCTCGCTGAATTCCGCGGCCTTTTCGAGACTGCTCCAGCGTACGGCCTCCATCCCCGGAATGATCAGAGCCTTGTAGGAAGCGCCGACATCCTCAAGCACAAGCCGCCCATTCTCAACCTTGGCGCGAGCAAGGGACTGATGGTCAATAAATTCGAAATCTATTCCGGACCGAATCAGTATCTTCCCTGTCTCAAATGCCGCATCGCGCGCGGCATCGCCGTTGAGTTCAGCTTCATAGGGTGTTACGGGATAAACAACGGCGACATCGCACGCGAGATGGCCTTGACTGAACAAATAGGAAAGCCGTTCGAAATATTTTAGGAAAACGTCCATGTGCTCCCAGTACGGCATCCGAAAGTGGTAGCACGGCGGTGCCCATTCCCAATGCGAACCAAAGGTCGAATAATACAGCCCGTGCAGATTCAGCAGCGTGCAGCCATAGAGGTAGTTCTCCCGGGTCGCGAACATCAACCGCTCCGGCGTCGCGCCCCAGCCCATGCTGTGATATCCTTCCAACCATACGCGCGGGCGTTTGTACAGGTTAGCAATTGATGACGATACTTTACCTTTGATCGGGTGTGCATTGCCTCCGGGCGTGTCGTGACCGGGCGCGGAGTACCAGCGATTGGCACGAAAATAGTCGCCGTAGGCGTGCGGATCCAGCCCCCGGCCATGGTTATCACACCCGAAAATGATCAAGCGCGAGGCATGCCAGTCGTAGATCGGCTTGAAATAACGCTCCTCCATCAGGCTCATGCGCACATCCGCATAATCAATGCGCAGTTTTGGTGTGACGCTACCCATGTCCGTCCACATTGCCGGCAGAGCTTCGAACAGGTCATACCCTTTGCGCGTTTTGAACTCCACTGAAAAATCGGGATTCCAGGCAAACTTCCCTTGCCCGATTTTCAGTTCGTCATTAAAGAAATAGTTCAAGCCATCGGTGGTTTTTCCCGGATTGTTATCCTGGAACTGCTGATAGAACTCTTGGACGATCCTATCCCCGGCGCCGGACATGAGCGGGTTCATCGTCTTCGGCATGCGGGCCGCCTGAAACGTCCAGACTTCCCACTCCCCGTCCGGAGCAGTCCAGTCGACTTTGTTGTTTGAGATGCGGGCTGTCAGATCCATGCCGCCGCGTTGCAGAATGCCGTTATTCAATTCATAGGCGCGGACAGCGAAGGTGTCCGGTTCACATGGAATGGTTTTGGTTTCTCCGCCTTTCAGGCGCAGCCGCTTGCCGGATCTCAATTCCAGCGCATTGTTCTCCGGCTTGGAATATATGTTGCGGGTGAACCAATTGTTCCCGTTAGGCCAGTCCAGGGTATAAGTGCTCAGACTGATGCCCATGCCCAACTGACCGCACTCCTCAGAGACCTTTGAATAAATCTTCCACCAGTCGTCAGTCAGAAGCCGCGGATTTCCAGTTTCATCAGTATCCATGCTCAAGTTTTGATGATTATAATTTACCTGAACACCACTGACACCCTTCTTATGCAATTCGCGCACCTGCCAGGTCAGGCGATCCGCATCAAGATCCTCCCCTGTCCACCACCAGAAAGGTACCTGGCCATATCCCGGCGGCGGGTTCTTGAACCTCGGCAAAACATCCAGCTGCGAATCACGGCTCGGCCAACCGGGAGCAATCGCTTCAATAGCGAAAGCACTGTTCAGCATCAAGAGTGTCCCTGCTGCGACCGCTTTCAAAAATGTACGATTTAGTTTTCCTTTAATCATTGAATGAGTTGCTACACAGTTCATTTTATTTTCCGAAATATTGCTTGAGGGTGGGTAAATCTCCCGCTTCTTTTAGAATGGGCTTTGGGTTTTCAGCATAGCCAGCGGGGCGCAGATTGGAGGCATAGATCGGCCTGGGTTGAAAAAGAACGAATATTTCATGTGATTTTTAATAAAAGTTTAGGTGGTAGTGGTCGCCGGTTCGATCAATCGCAAAAACCGATCATAGGCATCGAGCCATGCGTTGGTATCTTGTGGGGTATATTCTTCGACATCCATGGATGAACGAACCAAGGCACGCCCTTCCGCAAGCGTCGAAATTTCCTCACTGGCGAGCATTTGCATCAGTATGTTTCCAGCCGCTGTCGCTTCGAAAGGACCGACGATCACGGGACGTCCGAGAGCGTTGGCGATACATTGATTGAGAAGTCGGTTTTGCCCTCCGCCACCAATGACATGGATGACCTTCATTCTTTGACCCAGGAGTTCCTCAAGGCGCCCAAGTACGAAACGGTATTTCATGGCTAGACTTTCCGTTACGATCCGGAGTATCTCCGCAGCGTCTTGAGGAACATCCTGGTCGGCTTCACAACAGTATTGCTGAACCAGTGTTGGCATATCCCCGCGAGCAGTGAACTGGGGTGCATCAGGATCAATAAATGATTTTAGTGAGGGGGCCTTTTCGGTTAGATCGGAAAGTTCGGCATAGCTGCGGTCATCTCCCGCTTCGGCCCATATCCGGCGTGCTTCCTGGATGATCCACAACCCATTGATATTCTTTAGTAAGCGAATCGTGTCACAAACCCCTACTTCATTGGTGAAATTATATTCCTTCGACTTTTCAGAAATCGCGACAAAAGAAGATTCAGCACCGAGTAACGACCAGGTACCGGAGCTTAAAAAGGCGGATTGGCTGCCTGATTCGGATGGAACACCAGCTACTGCAGACGCCGTATCATGACTGCCCACTGCCACTACCGATACCGTGGGAGCAAGTCCCGTTTTCTCTACTAACTCAGGCAACAAGTGGCCCACCGTATCCCCTGCGTCAATAAAGTCGGGAGCAATCGAGCGGGGTAGACCCAGGGTATCGAAAATTTCCCAGGCCCAGTCCTTTTTCTGCGGGTCGTAGAGTTGCGTGGTGCTGGCATTGGTTCGCTCGCAGACAGTTTGGCCGGAAAGGCGTAGGTTAATCAGGTCCGGGATCAGGAGAAATTGGTTTGCCGCAGCGATATCATCTGGATTATCGCGCAGTTCGGCATGCATTTGATAGAGCGTATTCAGCTGCATGAACTGGATTCCGGTGAATCCAAAAATGGCCTCCCTGGAGATTTTCCCGAACACTTCATCCATGGCTCCATCGGTTCGGGGATCGCGGTAGTTGCGTGGGCGTTTCAGAAGATTATTGTCAGCACCGAGCAGGCCGTAATCGACACCCCAGGTATCGACCCCAATGGAACGAATTTTATCAGCCCACGGCTGTTTCGCGGCTATGGAAAGACCATTTATGATTTCACCCCAAAGGTTTTCAAAATCCCAATAGAGGGCTTTACCCTCTTCGATTGGAGTGTTTTCGAAGCGGTTGATCTCTTCCAACTCCAGATCACCTTCACGGCAGATACCGGCAATCACTCGACCGCTGCCAGCACCGAGGTCGATGGCAAGGTAAACAGAGGTAATGGATTTTTTGCGAAGCATTTTTAAGCTGAGTTCTTTGCGATTCAATACTATTAAGTCAGCTTGAAATCGTTCATTGCGGAAAGATGAGTTTCCGGGTCAGGCCTGCGGAAGGTAGCCATTATTATGATCTACATGACATTGCCGCCATGCTCTTCTCCCAATACATCGGGAGCAGGCTTCCTGGTGATAAAAAGGATGATTTGAGCCGCAAACCAAACGACCATTCCAATGGCCATCAAAAGGTTCGATTGGCTGATCGGTATCTTTCCCGCCAGGACAAGAATTGAAGGCACTAACGTCAGGCCAAGGGCTGCGAAGGAAAGGATCGTAAGGATCATTTTCATATAAGGTTAATTGGTAAAGATTGAAGGTTCAGGACGCAGTTTTTTCTTTACTGGTGAAAAGCAGGTAGAGTATTCCACATACAATCCAGCAGGGCAGTGGGAAGAACCACGCCGAGATTCCGCGAACCTGGATAAAGTATAGTGCCATACCTACGGGGATAATCCAAGCCATCAAAACCGGGACACTGAAAGAACGCGCCGCAAGGTTGTAGAGATTTTCAGCCTTTCTGTGGCGTTTGAAATGCCAATCGAAGAAGATGACCGCTCCCATTGGGGCTAGAATCGTTCCGTAAAGCCCGACAAAACCCAGCAGTTTCCAGGCAAAAGCAGGGAACACACCAGCCACTGTCGCAAGTATACCTGCGGCGAGGGTGGCGGCGAATCGGCTCGACTTCGGTATCATCGCCTGAAAGGCAAGTCCAGCTCGATAGATTGTCGGGTTAGCGGTCGTCCAGCCTGCCACGATAACACAGACGATTCCCGCGAGCCCTACTACGTTAAAAGCCATTGGGCCAGGCACCGGATTGGTATCGCCATTTAATTTGATCTGAGCAGCCAGCATAAGTGCTGCAGAAATCCAGGCCATGAAGTGACCGACATACATACCGGCAGAACTAGCCCAACCATAGCTCGCCTTCTTTGCGAAGCGGAACACTGAGAGATCTGCCATGCCGACATGCATCGCGGCATTACAAAACCAAGCGAAGAACATCACACTCCAAAACCCCATTTTGGCCGTCGCTTCGCCTCCCTGGGCGGTAACGATGGATTGCGTCCAAACGGCCTCCAGACCGGCCCAATCGCTGACTCCAAGCTGTTTCAGAGCGACCAGTCCGCAGGCAATAAATACCGCCACCATCCACGGAGATGCGATATTGGCAAAGCGGGCAACGGTTTCGTATCCCAACGAAGCAACAACAGCAATGACTGCGCCAACCGCCAGCACGATGATGATAAAAGCAGTGCTGTTTGGGTATATATCGTCGATAGCGGGCATCGGCATATCAAACGGGATACCGACGGCGGTCGCCGACACGGTAATCATAGCTCCCGCTAGAAAGCAAAAGAGGATTCCGTTAGCGAGGTTATATACCTTCACAAGACTGCCCCCTGCGAGTTTTTCGAGATGATTGTAGAGCGTTAACCTCGCCCCCACCCCGATAGGTGCGCAAAGGTAACGCCAACTGAGAACTGCGAGCAGATTTCCCACCAGTAGACCGAGAACAATATTTTGTAACGTGACTCCGTTTAAAAGGAATAGCGGTCCGATCATAAATTCGGTTCCGGCAGCATGCTCGCCCGCATACATTCCCCAGAATTTGCTGGCTCCCTTACGAGCGCGTTGAGGGACTGGTTCCCGTTCGAACTCGCCTCCCGAGTCCGCATTATTTTCGTTGTTTTCGGCCATGGTTTAGTTAGTCGCAGTTGAAAATTAACGTAGAAAGGCTTCGTGAAGACCACCGTCAACACTCAGGACCTGCCCGGTTGTTTTGGATGACTTTTCAGAAAGCATAAATAAAATTCCCTCAGCTTGATCGGCGGGGGTGATAGGCGCTTTGGTCAATGTTCTGTCCGCATAGAACTGAGCGAGTTTATCCCGCAGACCCTCAGTAGATTCATCCTCGGAATGCTCAATGTCGTATTTGGTCAGCGAAGCGATGACTCGATCGCGCGGGAACATCGCACTTCCAGATACCACGGTAGCCGGAGCGACGCCGTTAACTCTGACTACCGGAGACAGCTCGATGGCAAGTTCCCGGATGAGGTGGTTGGCTGCTGCCTTTGATGTGTCATAAGCAACGGAACCCTTTTTCGAGACGACAGCATTGGCGCTTGTCGTGATGACCATACTGCCCCTGAGCCCTTGTTCCTCCCACAGGCTAGCGCATTCGTCAGCAACGAGATAGGGGCCGGTGACGTTAATGTCAAAAGTCAGGCCCCACTTGGGATCTTCGATATGCCCCGTCTTGTCAGGTGGTACAAATATACCGGCAGTCACTGCTATATGATCAACACCACCATAGGCATAAGTGACATCATCCAGCATGGCACGGATCGAATCGCGGTCAGTGACGTTACATGACAGGCCGATAGCGCTACCGCAACCAGATAAACCCGATCCGGCAACTCCGATTCCCTCGCCTACCTTTTCGGTGAGTTCAGCCGCTGTGGCTTGTGCATTTTCCAGGCTGAGATCGGCACAGACTACATGGGCGCCTTCGCCCAAAACAGTGTGGGCAAATTCTTTACCTATACCACTTCCAGCTCCGACTACGACCACGATCTTGCGCGCGAATTCTTTTTCAGCAGGCATGCGCTGTAGCTTGGCTTCTTCAAGTGCCCAATACTCAATGTCGAAAGCTTCCTTTTGCGGAAGCGCCACATATTCATCAATGGTCTCGGCTCCGCGCATCACTTCAATGGCGCAGTTATAAAATTCTGCTGTGACGCGCGACTCAGACTTGTTTTTACCGAAAGCAATCATCCCAATTCCAGGAATGAGGATCACGGTCGGGTTAGGATCGCGCATTGCTGGAGATGACTCCTCTTTATTGGCCTCGTAGTAGGCGGCATAATCTTTTCGATAGCCTTCAAAGCCACTGGTCAGCTTTTCGCGCAATGCAGCGATGTCTTCTTCATGCGGATTCCAGTCGACATAGAGAGGCTTGATCTTAGTGCGTAAAAAATGATCAGGGCAGGAGGTACCTAACTCCGCAAGGCGTTCCGCGTGGTGACTGTTGATAAACCGGAGTACCGATTCTCTACTTTCAACCGTGCCCACAAAGCGACGCTGTTGACTGACCTGACCACGCAGCCACGGGAGGATCTCGACCGCTTTGGCGCGTGCTTCTTCAGCTGGTAGAGAAGCATACTTTTCTCCACCGAATGTGTCGGCACCCTTATCGCGCTCCGCGATATATCGGTCTGCCCGCTCTATGAGATTAAGGGTTAATTCGTAACACTCTTTATCATCGTCGGCCCAGTTGATCAAGCCGTGCTGCCCCATGTTGATTCCTTTTGCTTGAGGGTTGTCTTTACAAACCTGCTGAAACAGCAATCCCAAATCGAAACCGGGGCGTTGCCACTCGGTATAGACGATCTCATCACCAAAAATCTCTCTGGTGATTTCCTCAGATCGCTTTGAAGCGCAGATAGAGATAAACGCATTCGGATGCATGTGATCGACATGCTTTGCAGGAATAAAAGAGTGGAGAGGGGTATCGATCGAAGAGGCCCGCGGGTTCAGATTAAACGTGGTGTGATTGTACATCCCTACCATGTCATCTTCGATTTGAGTCTTGACGCCCTTTCCCTCGGTTTCGTTATAGATCCTTTGCAGGGAAATCAGTTTATCCTGATAGAGAGACGAAAAATTCTCCACTTTCGAAGTTCGGAGATCACCTCCAGAGCCTTTGACCCAAAGCACATCCACGTCTTCTCCCGATAAAGGATCCTTTTCGGTCGACTTCGACGAAGTGTTTCCGCCTCCAGTATTTGTGATCCGCTGATCATCTCCGAGAATGTTTGATCGATACACGAGGCGCTCGACCGCTGACATTCCTGAAACGGCGGAGTCATCCTATGAGTAGTTGACGTGTTTGAATTCGTCGGGCGAAAATGTTTTTGCTGACATAACTTAGGTTAATTTGCTGGTGGTATTTTTATTCGAAAGTTTTAGGCGTAGCTGGACGCTTGAGTCAAACCAAGATCAGCTCGTCGGCGAGTGCGATCTTCCAGAGCAGCTTCGTAATAACCGCTTTCACGAAACGCTGTCAACGGGTTAGCATCGCCCTGTCTCCATTCGGCCAGAGGGCCATTAATATCGGCTTCAAAAGCTGATTTTAATAAGTTTTCCGCATCAACAATGCGCCCGTTTTCCTGTAGAGATTTCACCTTGGCGTGATCAACGATTGCCGCCTTTGCATATAGCTTCTGTGCGGTATCAACGGTCTGAATCATTGCCTCGATTTTCGGCTTCAGGTTATGAGATTGGTCGACCATGTATTCGATGTGCGGATACTCACCTCCCATGTCGGCGGCGTAGGAATGAATTTCGTAAAAGATTCGGAAAATCTGATACGGATCGATTGAACCGAGAGTCAGATCATCATCTGCATAGCGACGATCGTTGAAGTGGAATCCACCGAGCATTTTTTCGTCGAGCAGCCACGCGACAATCTGTTCTATGTTTTGCGACTGATAATGATGGCCGGTATCAACCAGAACTTTTGCCTGATCGCCCATCTTTTTTGCATGTAGAAACGACATACCCCAGTCCGCAATATCAGTGTGATAAAAAGCGGGTTCGAATGGTTTATATTCGATCAGGAAAGTTTGGTCGGCATCCAGCGCAGAATGGAATTTAGATAGCCCTTCTTCGAGACGAGCCTTGCGGGCCCGGATCGAATCCTGCCCGGGGTAATTCGTGCCATCGGCCAGCCAAAGCGTGATCACTTTACTACCGCTATCTTTAGCGAGCTGGATGGAATCAAGCACATGATCCTGAGCCAATCTACGGGCATCAGCCTCCGGGCTACAGAGGCTACCCAGTTTGTAGGCTTGATCCTGAAACAGATTCGGGTTGATTGACCCCACAGCGACACCAGCCTTTTCAGCCATCGCTTTCACTTCGCTGGCAGACTGTCCGGGTGTAAAATCCCACAACACATGCAGAGCTACCGTCGGGCAGGCACCTGTGACCGCATGAACCTGAGCCGCATCATTGAGCTTGTCGTTAAGATCGATGGCAGCGGCGGGCTGAAAGAATTTTCCAAATCGAGTCCCTGTATCGGCGAAGCCCCAGGAGGGAAGCTCAATAGCGAAGTGATCGAGGGATGAATGAATGAGTTCGGTGGTAGCGTCGGTCATCTGTACGGAATGTCAACGCGGGACTAAGCCAAAAAAGTGACATCGATGTCAAATTAATTATTTTTACGGTCCGGTTGAGTTTTTTGGTAAAGTGCTATGATAAGGGCGTGGCAACCATCTACGAAATAGCTGAAAAGGCGGGAGTTCCCCCGAAAACCGCCGCGCGGATTCTTTCGGGCGAGACGAAACGTTCTAAAAAGAAGGATATCGTCTTAGAATGGGCGGCAAAACTCGGCTACGTCCCCAATGCCCCATGCGGTATATGCCCATCCGGAAATTGCCATCGGTCGTACGTACCAGCACCTTCCAATGACAGAGGGTCTTTGATTCCAGTTTTTTGCCCGCATACTGAACCTGAATGGACCGGTCGCTTTGCACAATCCCGCTGTCCCACAAATCCCCCTGGTTACGATTCAACAGATCGGGAGCAGAGGCCACCAGAATCCGGTAGCTTTCCTGCACCATCCCGCGCTGATCGGAAGAGAGCTCCCAGCTCAGGCGTGGATGCGCGGCATCGATCCCCAGCGGGTTGACCCGGTACTCACACCGGGGATTTCTGATCTCCAGCGCCGAAGCGCTCAACGCACCCAACGTAAGGGCCATGCAAAAAACAGTCTTAAAATACATGTTAGCTATTCTCCTTTTGAGCTCTTATTCAAAAATCGTACTGGTCCAAACAGACCTGATACAGGATCTCCACGGTAGACCGAAGGGATTGTCTGATAGTGGTTTGACAGGGTGTTATAGACCAACACCTCTACCTCGTTCGCTCCGGC
>Ga0209715_1001678_pt1 | contig 17833 bp, 28 predicted proteins | sample COGITO_mtgs_1205_2_FD_184809 | JGI IMG/M metagenome (GOLD analysis project Ga0209715, IMG submission 184809) | Pelagic marine microbial communities from North Sea - COGITO_mtgs_120503 (SPAdes) (version 2) | ecosystem: Environmental > Aquatic > Marine > Epipelagic ...
ATCGCTCTCCTTAACCAATTTATGATACTATTATGACGTAAAACGGGGTCAAAGTAAAGTCGTAAAAACTCTAGGAAAATCAATAACTTAGGCAACCCTTTGAATTAAGAGCGGTTCAGTGGAAACCAAAGAGAAGGCATCCCAGTCGTCTAATACGTTGAGGATCATATGGGCGAGGGGGATGTTAAAATACCTCTGAGCATCCTCCAGCGTCCTCTGAGAGAGGACTTCAGCATCTGCCTCTACCTTGACTACCCTACTGGCGAGTAGATTGCCTTCGGGACTGTGGACGGTGATTAATCGATGTGTCATATTTTTATCCTTATCGTCTCATCTTAGAAATATCTGTCGCCTCTTCTTCGCTAATAACAGGGACAGCATTACTTTTATGCATCGTTGCGATGCCTCGAACGAGACTGCCTGTATACTTCTGTGATTCTACACGGGCAGTTGATCCGGATGGACCTTCATGAGATGGAGCATTATCGAATGTGGTTTCCCTTCGATAAACTGCTTTTGGCACATATGGTTCAAAAGCAGGTATCTTATATTTAGCATAAACCTCGCCTTTGGGTTTTTTCTTCTTGATTTTACGACCAGAGAAATCATGACGCATTGAACCGTAAATTGGCATTATGCCCCCCCTCCGTAGTAATAGTTGGTATCTACTAGGTGGTCTATTAAATCTACCCTAAAATCTTCTAAATCTTCTAAGGTATAATCTCGTAATGCCTTTTCCGTCCCCGCGTGATATTCGGGGTATTCGTAACCTGCTGCTATAGCGGCGGGTTTTAATGCTAAAATCTGTTGAATACGCTTTTCTTTAAGGTTTTTGATAACTTTTCTCCTCAACCAATCAACCAGAACACCTATTATGCCTCAAACTCAGTCAAAAGGCAACCTTGAAAAACCCTAATAGAATCAATAACTTACGAAGAACGACGAGATTCAAGGAAGGCGAGATACCCGTCATAGAAGTCATCAGTACCCATACCAGCAGCAATCACAGCATTACGCTCAACCGAACCATGAGAATACTTAGAAATTTCAACATCAAGAAACTTAACAGAGAACCAACCTTCATTCAGGTCAGATTCAGCAGCAACAAAACCACGATCAAAATCGCTCATACGTTTCTCCTCAACTAGAACATCTATTATGCCCTAATCGGAGGGAAAAATCAAGAGAAAAAAACTCTAATGGAATCAATCAGTTACGTTGTAAACCTTGTTTCCAACTAGGCAGATTTGCGCACTCAGTATTATTGTGCGGCGAGGTGACGCCAAAACTGCGTCCTGTATTTTTTTGTTCTTTATGTCCCATGCTAGATTTTCGCACCCAACAAACTGCTTGCGGGGGATCAGCAACGTATAAAGGAAGTCCAGATCTTGGACCCATCATCAACCACCTATCAACGCCGCAAGTCAAACCTACAACTCTCGCGTCATGTATCAACCATTTGGCAGTCTTGGGCGTGATCGCGTACGCATGCGCCCCAACGGACTTTTGTATTCTCGTCAAGGTTTTGATTTTACTGATTGGTTTGTATGTTTGCCCTGCGCCAATCCGAAAACCGAATGTCACCACAGCGTCGTCAGGAATGTCAATTGTTGTTGTGTCGCCGCACACCAGAGCATCGTGTTCGAGAATCAAACAGGTTTTATCAAGTTCAATAATTCTGTCCCAGCATTTAATCATCGATGCATGACAACCAGCGTTTCCATTATTAAAACCCCAATTGTGTTTAATTTTTGCACCGACAGAATCATACGCTGCCTGTCCTGGTGCCATATACACCGCATCAATAAATTCATATGGCAATCCATGCTCTTCGCATGACTTGGCGCATCCCTCAGCGTATTCTACTGAAAGGGGAACGTCTTTTCCTCTAATGATTAATGCTCTATCAACTTTCAATTTAAGTGCTCCCACGAAAACACATCAAAGTCTTTCTTATAATACTGATACACTGCCTCTCTAGTTTTCTCGTCGTAGTATTCTTTCTCAAGTTCGATCATCTGTTTTGGTTTGCGATTTGACTTAAACGATTGTAATTGATTTGTTTCAGTAATATTATTTTTTGATATAAACTTTTCCAGGTTCTGACTGATATATTCATACTGCCAAGGATCAGCATTTGGCGCCATCTCATCGCCTATCTTAAAATAGTCTGATTGTAGGATATGATTACTGCCATCAGTTTCATGATAACCGTTTCTGAATTCTTTTCGAAACTGTGCAGGAGATTTATCAGTCGATCTATTTTTAAAGAAAAATAAACTGAGTTGGCGATGATATGGATTGCGGACTACGCCAACGATTCTACGTTTCTTTGCAACTTCTAAAGGAATCACACCGTTGTCAATTAATTCATTTAATGTCAGGTGTATCTTTCGATACTGCTCTGAGTATTTTCTTAATACATTTTCAGGAAAATTGTTTGCCTTTTTACCTGAGTCGCCAATCATTGTCCAAGTATCAGATGGTTGACAACAGTTTTCTATAAACCAAGTAGCAAGACTGGTAGATGCGTTCTTAGGTATACGCAGAAAGATTGTATTATACTGTTCGCTAGATACCATTTTACCAAATCTTCAGTACACTTTTACTTCCATTGAACTCTTGACATTTTTCTTCAAGCAATTTTTCGAATGATTCAAATTTGTCATGAATAGTGTCTTTGAAGTATACACCAGTGTGTTGCGGATAAGATTCGTGTGTATATCTCTGATAACCGTCAAGTTCTAATCCAACTCCATTATTCCAGTGTTTGACTAAACCACGATTTTTGTTGACATCATGCAACACAACAATGTCAAACTGATCAGCAAGTATTTGAAACGAATGATAACGAATTGGTGAAGCACAATCAATAAACAAAAGATTGTATTCTGACATATCAATTGCTTTATAGAATTTTGTTACCTCATCAAAAAAAGATTCAGGTAAAGAACTTCTGTTTGTAGTTCTTGATGCTGGCGCAATATCATGAAAGACAATTTTATGATTGATGTGTGGATTAAATTGACCACTAACTTCATCAACCCAAACACTATCAGTTTCAATTGACAATACGTTATCACAACCAGATAAGAATACTGGTGTGCTGAAGAATCCAACGCCTAACTCGACTACGCCTTTAACATCAAACGTCTGTAGTATCGCTTGATTTACTGGTATGTGAGACCCCCAAGTCTCTTTCGACACGGTCATCTTTTTCATTTTCTTTCCTTTTATTATTAAAGATTAAATCCCAATTGGACTCAAACTGCTCTCGGTCGGCAACCTTCCTAGGCTTACTGCCCTTACCACCATGCCACTGTGAACTCACCTTCATCCTCCAATTTACATTCAAATATCATTTCTTCGCCGCTGTCTTCGTGTACTATCTTAAACTTACCCGAATCTAAACAAGTCTTTACTAAAACAGTCATAAATTCATCGTATGCTTCTTTTTTTGTGACTGTATTTTCTACGTCGATCATGATTTTATGTACTTCTTCTCTTTCTTCAAGAGCAAACTTCATTTTTTCTTTCCATGTAGACTCTGTTCGCTCGTTAGAATATATGAATCCGATAGTGTATGCGAGTAACAACAGAAAAACTATTTTATATGGTTTCATTTTAATCCCACTTGTTATATTTTTCTAGGAATTCTTTTTGCGCATTTCAAGAATTAACCTTTGCTCTTCCATAGTCAAATTAAGATGATTCATTTCTTTACGTTCCATCGTTGCCTCAGTGCCACCTTCGGCATGCGGAACAGTATGCGACCACTCAGCATCTTCGTACTCAAGGATTTCGCCGTCACCATCTTTGAAAGCTTTTCGCGCCAAGTCATCATACTTTGTATTTATAGAAGCAGTGCGAGCAGAGAAGTTTACAATTCCTTCAAGGTCGCCCATCTCCTCAAGATACTCTTTGGCAAGTGCACTTTGTTTAGCACCGTCACTAAATGCTTTCTTAGCAGATGAAAGAGACTCATCCAGATCTTTGTATTTATCGTTCAGTTTTGTGTTCGCAGTCCAAAGCAAACGAGAGAACTCGTCAAAGTCTATGATGCGAGCACCCTGAGACATCAACTCAAAGTAAACTGCTTGAAACACGCCGAAAGTAATTTTGGAGTATTTCTTACTTCTTGCAAACTTTAAAGTCTTCAGTGCTGCATCAAGACATGTTTTTACTTTATTTTTTACTGAATTACTCAACTCTAAATCTTTGTCAACGAGCTCACTGATTACTGGATAACCAGCATCAACATTTCGTTCACCATTCAAACACTTGATCAATACTACAGCAACAAACTCATCCCAAGCACGACGCGGATTGATTGCTTGTGGTGTAAAGTTGACAGAAACTCTCAGGTCAGTTGTATCCTTCTTTATCTTCCAATCGAACAAACGATGTGGTGTATTTTGATACTCGTGATAAACTTGAGTTTGCTTACGAATGAAAGTGGCAACTTGAGAATCTTCGTTAGCCATAATCATTTCCATGTCATTGACTTCAGTCACAGTGTTGATTGTTCGAAAGATTTGTGTTGCCTGAGCAGCAGTGCACTTATAAAGTATGACAATTTCCTGCTTGTCGAGGAATTCGTCAGAGTTAGGCAACTCACTGATCGTCCCATATTTTGAAGCAAGTTGATTTTCCTCGAAAGAACGCATTGTACGGCATCGATGACCAGAATCAATCACCAAATAATCAAAGTTTGGGTAAACTTCTTTGCCTTCTTTATCTTCTCTAATATCACGAAAGACATAAGAACCAGTGAAATGTCCATCAAGCATAGCGTTGATGATTTGTACTGGTTTTTTACGAGAGGGGACTGGGGGTCGTTGCCCAATTGGATTGGGATTTAGTTTTCCGTGACGCATTAAACTAATAATTTCACGGCGAGTCATTTGTATTACTTGGTATTCCATGCTTACTCTCCTATCAGGATTAAAAATTAAGTCGCAGTTCTCAACTGCAAGACCAATTATGCTATAATCCTAGGGATAAGTAAAGAATTTTTTTCTCTAATGAAATCAAGGAGTTAGAAACTTCTTGACTCCAGCTAGCGATTGATTAATAACCTGATGCATGTCCAGATACTGATAAGTCCCGCATCGACCAATGAATGACATGTTTGGATTATCCAGCGCAGTCTTGGCGAGATACTTACCATAGATCTCAGCGTTGTTGCCTTCAATATCTTTGACGGGATAGTATCGCTCCATGTTGTTATCCTTGTAGTCACAGGGATACTCATAGGTCAGGGTGGTTGCCATATTATTCTCGCCGTGATTAGGAAAAACTTTCCACTCAGTTACGCGAGTCGGTCCATCATAGGTGGTGAAGTTTGTAGTTGCAGTCTTGTACATCTGCTTCTCGGGCAAAGTCACAGTGTCAAATTTGATACTGCGGTATGGCAACTCACCAAACTCATGATCATAATATTCGTCAATGGGCATGCTATTGAATATGTGGTCAACGTCATCTTCCATTTTCTTATCGAAAGGATAATCAAGGACAACTCTAATATTTTCGTGATCAAAGATACGTTCGAACATTGCGGTGTATCCATCCGCTGGCATCTTTTGAAAGTCGTCGTTCGGGAAGTAATACTCGTTGTCGTCATCGCGTACAGGTACACGTTCTAGAATCTTAGGATTTAACTCCTCGATCTCTTTGTCCCACATCTTCTTGGTGTAAGGTCGGAAGAAAGTATCTACGATATTATCTTGACCGATGCGAGCGACAGTATCTTTGTTGGGCGGTAGGACATAGAACTCACCGTCAGCGTGCTTGGCAAGAACTTTGTGTTTATGTTCAACCCAATCTGTAAACTGACTCATCCACTCAACGACTCGTTCGTTAGAGGTGTGAAAAATATGTGGTCCATACTTATGCACTCGAATACCGTGCTCATTGATATAGTCGTACGCATTGCCAGCAATATGATCGCGGGCATCAATAACAGCGACAGAGTGCCCTGCCTCGGCAAGTTCACGAGCATACACTGCTCCTGCGAAACCTGCTCCGACTACAAGATAATTCATGATAAATATTCCTCTATCTGATTCCTAGTGATAGACTTGTCCATCGGTTGCGACTCATAGTATGCATCTTTCTGATCCTTGGCAAGTTGAGTTAACTCATCATCAGTCATCGACTCTACCTTCGCACATGTCAACCCAACATACGGTTCGCCGAATACTGCTCCTTCCTTATCCTCGCAGATAAGAATTGAACCAACGTCAGCAACCTGCTGTGGTCTTGCTCGCCACCAACCAGATCCGGCATGCCAGTACCCTGCCATGAGGATACCCCACTGTTCGTTAAACACGCCAACCATATCTTCTTCAGATAATCTGACCTGCTTTTTCTTCGCGGAACCATATTGCTTGATATCCCAAGTCGCGCCTGCAGTGACTTTGTTAAACCATTTTTCTGTCTCGCTTTGAATCAACCCTGCGAAGTTAAACACTTTCTGCTTTGGTTCATCAAATAGTCCAAACAAGTTGACAGGTGCCTGTCGATGCAGAGTATAAGCAGGAGCAAACCATGAATGAATTTTATCCTGATCCCAATGAGGAAATAACATCTTGAAGTCACCGCCAAGATGCGCTGGCAAAGTAACAGGACGATCGCCTTCGGTGATGTTCTTCAACCCTTGCTTTAGATATGGTTTCCACTCTTCGCGAAGTTCCTTCTCAGCAACAACGTTGTTAATGTAGTAATCGTTAGTGATTGAATCGAATATTTTATCGACGTTGCCTCGCCAAGTATTAATATTCTTTGGCGACTGCCAATCTTCAATCGCAAGATACGCATCGGGTCGTTGACTTAAAGTCCAGAGAGCACCGTACATGTATGTGTTGTAGGGTGAGATGTGCATCATGAACACTACAACCTTATCATAGTGTCCCAAGTTTTCACCAGTGGTAACTGGTCGTTGTTCAACTTCCCAACCAAGGTCTTTCAAACACTCAACAAAACTATAATGCGCAGTACACAATCCAATCTGGGATGACTTGTGAAAATCAGGCGTACATGCTGCTCGGGTAAATCCTGTTACCAAAATCTTTTTCATACTATATCTTCCAAAGTTTTCTTGGGTGTCATAAACTCAGAAACAAAGGGCACCTCTGATACAGGCAAGTCTCCTGGTCTACGATCACCATACACTATGTCAAACTGCTTTCCGTATTTTTTCTGATACGTTTCGAGATACTCTTTTACTGTATGCGACTTACCAGAACCAAGTGGTTCATAATCAGTCATTGCTGCTGGTTCTCTTACTGCTCGAACCAACGCATCAGTAATATCATCAACATGTATATAGTCGCGGACGCAAGTGCCATCTTTCGTGTCATAATCATCACCGTAGACTGTAAACGTACCAGTCTCTTTCGCCTTCTCGATGCCCAACGGCAATCCTTCTGGATTAGTCGGCGATCCACCTCCTACGTTGTAGAAGCGAAAGATAGTATATTCTTTACATGTATCTTTGATAATCTGCTCGCACATAACCTTAGAGTGACCATAGGGCGAGTCAGGATGAAAGGCAGCACCAGTAGAGGCGAATACCATTTTAGCATTCGGGTATGATCTTATCACGTTTATAGTGCCGCCCACATTGGTGCTATAATATTTTAAAGGATCGCGAACACTTTCTCCAACTCTGACCAATGCTGCTAAATGAACAACGCAGGTGACATCTTCAAAAGTTTTTTCAGAATAATTTATATCCCAAGTATCTATGTCATATTGAATAGTGTCAGACAATTTATTAGCAAGAACTTTGCCGATGTATCCTTTGGCGCCAGTAATCACTATTCTAGTCATTCTCGCATACTCTCTTTCTTAAATCACTAGAACTAAATCGATGATCTCTTTTATTAAAGAAAAGATCAATGTCACGTTTGCGGCAAATATCTTTACCAGTAAAATCTTTATCGCGATACTCCTCACCGAGAATACGGATATTGATATGATACATTGCCAAGATATCTTCTAAGTCTGTCTCTGTTATATAGGGGATAATTTCGTCAACATAACTGACTGCTTTCAACTGCGTGTATCGCTCAACCACAGTTTGAATTGGTTTGTTTTTCTCAGGGCGATCAAGTGTAGGATCAACCTGTAAACCGCAGATTAAATACTCGCATCTGTCCTTTGCGTCTCTCAGCATTTGAACATGACCCGCGTGAAGCAGGTCAAAGGAACTACATGTAAATCCAACTCTCACCCGAAGAACCTCTCCAAATTATTTTCTCGGGTTAACATTTCTTTAATGTAATCTATAATTCGTTGAAGTTCTTTCAATTCTTTATATTCTTTTGTTTTGTATCTCTTTTCAGAAGATCTGATATTGGTATCTTCATTCCAACATTCAACACAAATAGGTTTTCTTACCCAATCATATGCATTTTGTATATTCTTTTTTGTTTTCCTAAACCAATAGTATTCTGTGTGGAGTTTATCTTCCCCGCAACATTTACATTTAGCAGTTAATGTTACCATCTTACCCGTAGAAACATCGACTCTTCTTAAGTAATTTACTGGTGGGTGTTGTCGGTATTGCGCACCGAGCGTTTCTTTATTTCGCTTCATAATATAAACCTCACTGTTATCCGAAAAATGACTCCAACGAAGATTGATTTTCAAATGCTTCAGGGTGATATTCCATTACTATACCCTCTCCCATCTCAGATGTCAAGTAATTATACCATTCTTCTTCAGACCACATTCCTGGACTGACACCATTCCAAAATGGACGCCAAAGTGGATGGTCTTCATTTTTGCGACGAGAGTCAACGTATGCTCTTCGAGTATGTTCGTATTCCCATGAACCCAAATTTTCCATGTCTTCGCGATAATAGAATACCAGTGACATGCGCAGTAAGTCATCTTTGCCAGAGTCAGGTGCTTCAATCGGAGTGTTACCGTGTATCACTCTCATATTATCAATCAGCAACAGATCTCCTGGGCGCACGTTAATCGCCGCACGAACTTCAGGCGCAACCAGATAACCACCCTTCCAATCTTTCTTACCGTCACTGACCACAGTTAAATTAGAGAACCCATCATTTAATGAACCAGCATCTCGGTGACACGCCATACGTGCGTTACGATCTTTTGACGTGGTGTTCACTGTAATAGTGGTGAAGGTTGTATCGCCGCCAATTAAGAAACGATCGTCAGTTGCGTCAGCATATTTTTGTTGAGCAGAATGACGAGCGGGAATAAGTTCTTTGAATACTTTTTCAAGTTTACGAGCGAACGGATAGCACTTCTCAAACTGTTCGCGATTGTGTTCAGTGTAGGCAGTTTGCCGTCCATACGGAATGCGAGGATATCGACCATAGAAACCTGCGATACCTGACCAAAGAGGATTAGCATAAGAAGTGTCAGAAATTAAATTCTTTCTAATTTTCTTTGCTTCAGCAGAGACCAATTCAACAGGAAGATCATCAAGATATTTTTCCAGATCAGGAAAGAACCCAGTATATTTGCCAAACTGTTTTTCAACTGCAGTACGCAACCAAACATTCTTACCAGTTGGTTCATTTGCTTCTGGTTCATTCGCATACTCTTCAAGAGGATTGCTACCATCAATCGTCTTGGGGCATCCGCGTTCATACCAAGATAGAACATTCGCCTGATAGTTGGTTACCCAGTCTCGCTTACCACTCTGCCCTTCGCGCTGTGCTCCTGCTGCCATACCACGGTTGTTAGATTCTACCGCTGCATCAAACAATCCGTCAAACGCACCTTGCTGTTCTTCCTGTGTGAAAACATTTTTACGAAACTTAAATGCTATATTGTCTTCAGTGAAAGAAATGCCGCCACCGATTTCTCGGGAAGGCAGATAAAAGTCAGCATCATGGTCAATCAGAATATCATAAGAATTATCATCAACAAAAATGCCGATGACGTCATCTTGCTTTTCAAGAAACTCTGCTACATATACTGCTTGACCTTCATCGCCTTCGTATTTCTGCCAACGGCGACCACCAATTTCAATCAACTCCATGCGGAACTCCATTCACATAAACCGTACTATCAACCATTGTATACTTATTTCGGTCAGTTGTCAAGGTATGTCCAGAAAATTCTTTAATCTGTTCAACGCCAAGAGATTGAATCTCTTTCTTTACATCGCCTAGAGCATTGTACCTTTTCTTTTTCAGTTTATGATTCTTCATCAAATAATTTGCTCCACTTCTCTAACTTTTTTCGTTTCTCAACCATCCTTTGCTCAACGAAATCTTCTGTAACATAACCGTGATGAATCAATAGGTGAATCATCAGAATGACGTCACCTATTTCTTCTTTTAAATTTTTTAAATATTTTTTTTGATGTTTGCTGCGGATCACTTTACTACATGCTTGTATCAGTTCTCCGCATTCCTCCATAGTGATCACTAGGAGTTCTTCTTCTCGATTCACGCTACATCTTCAGGAGTTCTTTGATAGTACGGTTTATGTGGTTGTCCCAATCTTCATCAGAGTAATATGAGGAAGTCGCTTCTTCCATGTGTGCCGGAACTATGCCGTCTGCTTCTTTCACAAAGACACCGTCTACCATCATTCCTTTGCGGTCTTTGATATCGCTATATGCTTGCAAGCAGCATTCAGTGATACTTACTCTATTTCGTTCGGCAATGTTAACCAGAACGACAATACAATCACCGATATCGTCACGAATATCATTGCCTTTGCACACATTATCACTGAGTTCGCCCACCTCTTGTATGAGTTTACAAACTTGGTCTTTGTCATTCGCGCCATCAATTAAATTTCTAGCATAGTGCCATTCTTTAATCATCTCTATGTAGTCAACAAGAGATTCGCTTTCTCTAATCATAACCTACCTCTAAAAAAAGAAACGGGAACCGAAGTTCCCGTGTACTCTTTAAGCAGCACCAACTGCCGCATATGCCGTCGCAACCATAGCACGAGTCGGAGTGCCGAGACGATAGAAAGTCTTGGTCTGACCTTTGCTGTTAGTTCGCTGATTAGCATAGATAGCAAAACCCTTTGCGCGAAGGTTGCGTACAACCTCACGAGGATTACCTGCTGAGAAACGAGCAGCGATTTGCTTAGCAGTCAGTTGCTCGCCGTTTTGTAGTGCTTCAAGCACACGTTGGGTCTTAGTCATCATATATCTCCATGATATAGTTAGTTAGTTTTGCCGTTTAAGGTCGACCACCTTCAGAATATATTACTAAATATCCAAACTAATGTAAAGACATTTTTGAAAAAAGTTGCCACACTTTGATAACAAGGCAGTGGCCTCCTCGGAAGATTATGCCGCTAGGCGAACATCTCCGTAGTAACTGTCATCATTGGCAGTTATTGCTTTGAACCCTGTTTATACAGACGGCGTTCATCGTCTGATTCTCCACATTGCTTTCGGTTGCCCGTCGATTCCGTAACGCCCCCATCAAAAGTAGTCTCAGCGCAGTGATGCCTTCTCAGAGCGACTGGACTGGTCAACAGTGATAAGACTACTTTTGGTGGAGGCGGCGGGATTCGAACCCGCGTCCGCACTTCCTATTTACAATGTTTCATCGAATACTAAAATACATGGTGACTTCAAATCCGACACGCATGTCTATTGCTTCTGGTTTAGTCCACATAAGAATTACCTCCAGAACTATTTATTCAGAAACTCTTTGGTCAATTTTCCCTGAAGAGCATATGCCTCTTTCTCCCAAGGATGGTCACGATACTTGACCTTGTTAATATCAACTGCCTCACCCTTCCAAGAACGAGTCATCCGATATCTCCACATCTCGCGCATATCGCCTTTCGCCCACTGCTTAACATGAACCAATTCGTGGAGTAGAGTTTCAATGAAATCCTTAATTGACAAACTCTTATCTACTCGGATGACAAACTCGCGAGGAGTTCTGCTTTCAATATCGAGGAAATCGCAATCGCCAGCAATATTTTCTTTAGATAAATCATTACCAACTACTCTGATCGAAAGCGTGCGCATCCGAGGCATATATTTGGCAACGAAAAAATCAACAATCTCAATCGCAAGTTCTTTCTGCAACTTGCTCAATTTACGATAACTATTCATGAGAATCACCTTGTTTTCTATACTCGTGTCTGTCTTTCTGAACCAGGATAATTCCTATTGTAACCCAGATGGAAAAGATTGTCAATAGGAAAATGAAAATATTATTAATCATAATAATCATCTTCCTCATCAAGCATCTCACAATCATAGCATTGCCATCCACGATCGGTTTCTTCGCCGCAAGTCTCGCAGAAGTGCTGTTCCTCTTCCTCGTAATCGAACATGTCTTCGGTGTTCTCAATAGACATCAACTGAGGATTATGAACAATCATGCCTACAGTCTGATCGACCATGAGCTCAATTGCTTGTTGTAGACTGTCACCATCGTAGCGACCATTGTAGATACGACCACGAGTATATTCATAGATCGTGTCATAGATATCATCATCAATGGCAGAATGATGCTTTAGGAAGTTCAGCGCACCAGACGTATTGTTGCCCATGCCATTGTTGTAGAAGTCATAACCGAGACGACTCGCGGAACGCACAAACTCACCAGCGAGTGTGTCACAGTTGCCGCTTACAGGCACCAGATCGTCCATCATCTGATTGTACTGCTCTTGATACTTGCCAGTCTGATTCCAATAAGTATTTTTCATATTACCTGATATCCTTTTCCGTATTTGCCGACAATTACAACGGGGTGTTAAACGTTATTTCGTTCCTCTATCTCGACAAGCATGCAATCCTTAATAACAGGAGATATAAAATTTACTTTTCTCAAGACAGATTTAATATGATCAGTATCCATGTCGGCGATTGGCTTGAATTGTAAAGGTTGTTTACCATCGATACCATATGTTCCCCATTTAATAATCTTACGCTGTACTTCATGAGGCTCATCATCATACAAAGCTAATGATGTTTGATCTTTATGAACTGAGCTTCTCACATAATCTAAACCGCCATCGATCATGTATTCTTTACCATTGGCATCTGTATAAGTCACATAGTCATGACGAGTACACGATTCAATGACAGTACCATCTGGTGTCCGTATTGCGTTACGAATCAACTTGCGGTTCCCCATTACGCTGCCTCCTGAGGTGCATACTTGTCAAACCACGCGCTGAGGTCTTTGTAGAGGACCACATCGCCATTCACCATCTCAAAAGAAACACCGTGGTACACGTTCTCGCCGTTGTTCAACACATCATACGCATCGAACTTCTTCACAACTTCCTTGCGCATATAACCGAACTCGGTGTTGAGAGTGGTGCGAGTGAAGGACACACGGTCGTCCTTGACCGTGCCATAGTACGGTGCATCCCACTCAGCACAGTGGTCGGCGACATTGAAGTCGATGTCATCGACAACGGTCTCGCCAACGGAGTACTCCTCAAAGTACTCGCTCTTGCTGGTGCAAGCAGCCTCGACACGCGGCCACCACTCGGGAGACATGTTGTCCTCAACCGAGCAGTTGAAGATGTAGGTGTTGCCACCCTTGGGTTTCCAGTACTGCGGGCAATCGCCCTGACCGTCCCAGTCGTGGGCACCGTAGTTTTCGAGGTGTTGGGTTTGGATAATTGCTTTCATAATATTCTCCTAAAAGAGAGGGATCATCAGTTAATCTAAAAACGCGCCAGTAGACCAGTGGTCTTTCAGTTAATCTAGCGTTTTGCCAGCGATCCCTCTATCAACTCAATATAACCATTATACTGAAAATTCGGTCCAAAGTCAAATCTAATTTTCTTTAACAAAATCAATAACTTAGGAAAAAAATGCGGGGATGTCCATAGCAATCAGTAGCAATTTAGCGTCCAGTGCCCCGCCAAGAGAGAGGAAAACCGTTAGATACCCTACCTAACAATACCTATTATGGGGTAAAACGAGTCCAAAGTAAAGTATAAAAAAGTCTTTACAAATCAATGACTTAAGATTAAACGAGTAAGTTACAATGTTGTAGAGTTTACATCCCACTCAACCAGTAATTCAATCACGCAAGGATTATTACTGGGGGATGGAGAATCTAAGAAAATTTGACATTCAGGAATATGTTCGTTACCGACACCTTCCATATCTTCAATTGAGACGGAGACTGAAGGTAACGAACTTATTGTAGAGCAACTCAAGAGAAAGAAACATAGCGAAAATGCTATGTAATTCTTCATATCATTTTAAGTTCTCTGAGTTTCTCTCGATTAGCAAGATGCTGTTCTTGTATATCATCTTTGCTCTGTCCAGAGTAAGGGACTGCTTGATGCTCGCGAATCATAATATCACCGAGGAACATATTCCTATCGGTTTTGTGATCATACACTTCAAACTTACCGAGGATACGACCAAACTTGCCTTTCGCTTCGTCTCCTGGTTTCTCGGTGACTAAGACTTGCATTGATCCAACTTTAAGCATATCTTGTACAAACTTCTTAGCGAGTAACCCGAACTTCTTTTCTTCTTTATCGCGTGTGCGAGATTCAGGAGTGTCAATGCCGTGTATGCGTACTCTTTCGTTGCGAATCCATACGCCAAACCCCAGATCAATATCTACGTCAACAGTATCGCCGTCAACAATCTTGACTATCTTACAGTTGTATCGAAACATTACCACACCTTCTTTAGCGTATATCCAACAGGTTCAGTGACCTTAATCTCAACCAGACGTTTATCCATGTCGACAAATACTATGTGTTTCGGAGTCAACTTCTTCATCTTCCTAACATTATAAGTTTCTGGCGACTTAGTTGTGACCACATGCCCATCTGAAGTAATTGTGGATTGACCAGGATAGTATACAATCAGTTCCCACTCATTCGTGAACCAAAGTCGGCAAAGATCTTTGAATTTTTGCCAGCATTTCTTCAGTGCTGCATCAATTTGTATCATAATTTTCTTCACAACTATTTACCTTTCGTAAATGCCTGAGCACCAAAGAACGCAGCAACAATACCAGCAACTGCTACAAAGTAAGTTGGCGCCATATCGCCGAGTGTACCCTGCGCTTGATCTAGTCCAGCTAGTGAAGCAACAACAACTGCGAATGGGTATAACAACATGCCACCGAGTGCAAACCATGCCATTCTGCGTTGCGCATCACGCATAGCATCAGCATCTTCGAGTTCCTTTCGCTTAAACTCTAAATGCATATTTAACTCAGCATTATCAATATGTCCGTCGCCGTTAATATCTGCTTCTTCCATACCATCAATGGTACGATATCCTCGACTGTCGTATCGACTGCCATCACCAGCAGGTGGTGGTGTCCCTTCTGCCTTTGCTTTCAATAAATCGTACTCTACACGACTCATGCTGACTTCTGCTTTCTCGTCACTCATAACTGCACCTTTTTTATAATTATTTTAATTGCCATATGGGTTGCTTAGATAATCCATTCCTTCCCAGAGATTTTCAATCTCTTTCGTAATCGTATCTAATTTATTATTTATTTGATTAGCATTCGCGGTAGCATTCTCTGCTTTTTGTACAGTAGTTTGCATTTCAGTTACAAGTTTCTCAACAGCAACCACACGCTCCTGTAAACCAAGCAACTCTTGTTGACGATCCATAATAGTCTTCAGATTAGTTCCGAGTTCTGCAAGTTTACCTTGTAGACCACTAATGTCGTTTGCATCGAGTTGTGACTTGATTACTTCAATATCACTGGTGAGAGTTTTCTTATCGTCCATCCAGACTTCGCGGAAATCTTCAAAACGAACGCCAACTGTTTCTGAGTTACCCATTGACTCTCCAACCGTTTCTTCTAACACTTCAAGTCTTGAAAAGAATTCAGAGGCAGCCCAGATGCCACCTCCGATAGTAGAAGCAAAAGAAAACAGTATGGCAATCCACACACCCTTAAATTTTGTCCCACCTATATCTAATTCAATATCTTCCATTGACATACTGCCTTCTCCTTATCCGTTATAATTAGGATCGTAACATGGTGAACTAGGATCTGTTGACGGTCCACTAAAGAAACATTCATTAGCAGTTGGACCAGTGGTGTAAAAACCGTTAGTTTCTCCTGCTGCTAACATATCTTCAACAGTTTTAAAGTTTGCTGAGACATCAACTAAGATAGCAGATTCTGTGTTGTTGCCTTGAATAAATCCGATTGAAACCATTGCCAACTGCGCGTCAAATGTCGCGTCGCCAGCATTTGAAAAGTCTTGCCCAATCTCAGCAGCGTCTGATTGCATTTGAGCAACTGCTTCTCCGTTGTTTGCTACAGAAGTAAACGCTGCAAAGGTTGAAGCAGATTCTTGTACAGCATCAAGCGAGTCATTATATGTGTCAATTTCGGTTTGCTCAAGAGTTACATCATTGACAGCAATATAGTTTTGTACTTCTTGTGCTTGCACTACATCGCCAGAAGCAGCAGCTTCTTCTGCCATTTCATTAACTCGTACAACTTCTATAAGCACGGAAGCAGCACCAACATATGCTGAAATAGCATCGCTCATATCTACCTGTGCATTTTGTGCTTGTCCATCAATATATTCTTGCGCTGTTACACCGTATGTTACATTCTGCACTTCAGCGACAGCGTTGTTATACGCAGCTGCTTGCTCAGTTGTAATATGTGCAGATGACGTCATTCCGGTTGGAGCAATTCCTCCTTGATATGCATAAGTATCCATACCACCAATCATTTTAATACCAAGATCAAATGTATTCTTAATTGATCCTGAAGTCGTTACCAAATTATCCAGTTGGGTCTGACTTTGTGCGACTGCGGAAACGCTCACTAATGCTAATGCTATCAGTGTTTTCTTGAACATCTTCTTCTCTCCCTATTCCGAGAATGTTATTGTAGTAATCTTTCTTATCTTCATAATCAGGTATGTAAATCGTTGGATTGGTTTTGATAGCAAGAACAGCATTTTTACCAAACACCATTTTACCATTCACCAGAATTGGACAAGGTGTCCCAGAAGTAAACATCGCCTTCCAGTTTTCCTCGTTTTGACACATACGAGAAACAGCAGCAATGCTCATACCTAAATCTTTGAATACCTTTGCGTCTCTTCTACGATTACACTCTTCATCTTGTATGTAATATCCACCGGAAAGACCAATAGTCAATGCTTGCAAAGCAGAAGATCTACTGCGCAAACAACTGTCTGAACCAGAACTCATAAGAGAAGGAGCAATCGCAGTATTAACAGGCGTGGGTTCCCCAGCACCAGCACCGATATTCGTGGTGGTCTTATTATTGTTATTTGAGTTTTGTGTGTTAGAATTTAAATCGCCGCTTTGGTCGTTGCCATCGCCGTCGCGATCATCAAATTCATTTTCTATTTGCGGTTCTTGCGAGTATGCCAAATGTGGCAAAAACGATAAACCTATCAAAAAAATTGAGAATGCAATGATTCTCAACAAAGATTTGTCAAGCGAATCCATTTCATGCACCTATTTGTAATGATTAAATTAAGTAATTAGAATAATAATTGAATAATGTAATCAGATATGTAACACGAAATACTCCACTTGATCAACACGGCGGGAGTCTGACCTAGAATGCTCTAGACTTTTATTTATAACAAATTTGTTTTGGAGAAGAAAAAATTGGTCGGGGATGCAGGATTCGAACCTGCGACCTTCCGCTCCCAAAGCGGACGCACTACCAAGCTGTGCTAATCCCCGTGGCTCCTCGGGTAGGACTCGAACCTACAACCCTCTGATTAACAGTCAGATGCACTACCATTGTGCTACCGAGGAAGGTGGTGCCGCCACAAGGAATCGAACCTTGGACCTGATGCTTACAAGGCAACTGCTCTACCTGCTGAGCTATAGCGGCAAACCTGTAAC
>Ga0209715_1001681_pt1 | contig 17820 bp, 10 predicted proteins | sample COGITO_mtgs_1205_2_FD_184809 | JGI IMG/M metagenome (GOLD analysis project Ga0209715, IMG submission 184809) | Pelagic marine microbial communities from North Sea - COGITO_mtgs_120503 (SPAdes) (version 2) | ecosystem: Environmental > Aquatic > Marine > Epipelagic ...
AGTATGACAAGCGCCCCGGACGCGCTGGATTCGCGCTGCGAAGTGCGCGCTATCGCTTGGTGAACCATGATGAATTATACGATATTCAGAACGACCCCGGTGAAAGTGAAGATATCTCGGCTCAGAAGCCAGAAGTGCTGCAGGAGCTGCGAGCGGCCTATGATCAGTGGTGGGATGAAGTCCGGCCCCATATGGTTAATGAGGGCCATCAGGATATGAATCCGAACCCTTATCATATTCAGTATAAGCAACAATTGAAGCAGGGCGAGATTTCCGCTTGGCAAACACCCGAATTATAAGCAGAAAAATCCTCGAATAACTTACCTCAAACTATGAAAAATAAAATCCGAATCGCTACGACGGCATTGGCGTTGTGCAGCGGGGCTAGCCTCTTCGCATCTGCGCCGCAACCGAATATTGTGCACATCCTAACGGATGACTTAGGCTGGCAGGATGTTGCCTGCTATTACCGTGCAGAGCAGGGTAAGGAGTCGATCTACGAAACGCCGAATATGGACCGTATGGCCAAGGACGGCATGCGCTTCATGCAGGCGTATTCGCCAGCACCAACCTGTGCGCCGTCCCGTGCGGCTTATTTATCCGGCCGCACGACATTGCGCACCGGCGTTTATCACGTATTAGGCGGTTGGCCAGTCCGTGCACGGACTGCGAACCACAAATACATTGACCCCGCTTATTCAGGTCGCCTGCCGATGGATGCGCCGACCATTGCCAATTCTCTAAAGGATTCCGGCTATGTGACGGCCCACATTCAGAAAATGCATGTCGGTGGCATTCATCACGGGTTCCCCGGACCGCTCGATTACGGTTTTGACTTCAGTTGGACCACGGGCGCGCGTATGCGTTACAATGACGCGGAACTGTGGGATCCTAGCGACAAAAAACGCGCTGACTACCAAGGTATTTGGGCGCCTTTGAAGCCGCGTCATACTGATTTCCCTTCCAGCCGTGATCCGAATGCACCCTATGCACTGGATGAAGACGATCGCCCCTTCGACAGTGTTGTCGACCTTGCGGTGCGCTGGATGGATAAGGTTCGTGATGACGGCAAGCCGTTCTTTGTTAACTTCTGTCCTTCGTTTGTACACGGGCCGATTGCGACCCGCGACCGCAAGCGCCTAGAGCATTATTGTAAGAAGATGGGATATGAATTCCCGACCGATGCCGGACGTCTCACGGACAAGACCAAGGGGCAGGTAAATCCCTATTATGCGGCGATGATCGACAGCCTCGACTGGCAGATCGGCAAACTTATCGCGTTCCTTGAAGCGACCGATGATCCGCGCAATCCAGGCCATAAGCTGATCGACAATACCTATATTATGGTCAGCTCCGACAACGGTGGTTCGGTGCACGCCGGAACCATCACGGGGATGGAAGCTTGTGCGGATAATTCGCCGTTGCGTGACGGCAAAAAGTCGATGTTTGAGGGCGGACTGCGTATCCCGTTCATCATTCAGGGCCCTGGGATCGAAGCCGGTAGCGTCAACCAGACGCCGATCAATCTGATCGACATGCTTCCTACCTATGTGGCGATGGCGGGTCAGAACGACTGGAAAGAAATCGATGTGGATGGCTGCAACGTACTGCCGGTCATGCTCGGGCAGCAGAAAGAAGTATTTCAGGCTGATGGTCGCGTACGTGACACAATGCTCTATTCGTTTCCGATTGAGCATGTCGGCAGCAGCGTGATCCGTAAGGGCGACTGGAAACTCATTCTCAATCACGTTGAGGAAATGAACGGTTTGCCGCAGGTGCAGTTGTATCGCATTAATAATGCAGACGGATCCGTTTCCGATATCGGCGAGAAGAACAACCTGGCGGAGTCGCACCCTGAAAAGGCGAAGGCGCTGCGTGAAGAGCTGGAGGCGTGGCTCAAAAAGTACCAGTCTCCATTGCCGTATAAAAACGCTCAGTTGGCCAAGAATCCGCTTGCCGGAACTGAACAGGTACCGGCGATGGTCGAAAAGACCACCGATGGCTCTACGATCCGTATGCGAGTCGAGACAGGCGCAAATAAGGCGCGTATTGTTGAAGCACGCTTGATCTATACGACCAACGGAACTGATGAACTGCGCACGAACAAACATTATGAAGAGTGGTTTCCTGCTCCGGCCACGGTACTTGTCGACGGTGCCGAGGCGGTTGTTCCGCCGGGCATGACGCATGGTATCCTTTATCTGCGTGACGAGAACGGTTTCATGGTGGCGTCCGAAGCAATGGAGCCGCGTATGACTCCGGGCAGTGATATATGGGCTAAGGGTACCGAGTTTATTCAAGATGGTTACGCCTATCGTCCCGGCTTGATTGCCTTGATTGAAACCGGCCGCGCCGCGCAGAAAAAGGCGAACAATTGGCGCAAACGCCTGCTACGCTCCGACCAGGATGTCAGTGACTTGGCTCTAGCGCTCGCCGCCGCCGAGGAGGTTTCTACACAGCCGGTAGAGGAAAAGACCTACGCTCAAGCGATTCGCGACCTGCGCAACGCGATTCGTGCGCTGGACGTGCCTGAGGCACGACTGGATGTGTTGAATCAGTTCAAGGCGCCTAAGTGGGCTGCACAATAAGCTGAACTATTTTCATCGTGAACTTAAATGGACGTCTCCTTTGCTTGCTCATTCTGCTGGCCAGTGGAGGCGCCATGTTTGCGATGAATTCGAAATCTCAGATAGCCGCGTCCGCGTCGCCTGATCCTTACGCCAATGAAAGTAAGGAGCAGCGCGACGCGCGTATGGCGTGGTGGCGCGATGCCCGCTTCGGCATGTTCATTCACTGGGGTGTCTACGCCGTTCCGGCCGGCACCTACGGTGACAAACGTATTGGAGGCATCGGTGAGCACATCCTTCGCTATGCCTCCATTCCGCTCGAGGAGTACCAAGGCTATGCCAAGCAGTTTAATCCGGTAAACTATGATCCGGATGCCTGGGTGCGTTTGGCGAAGGCGGCGGGAATGAAATATATCGTCATTACTGCTAAGCATCATGACGGCTTTGCGCTGTTCGACTCCAAGGTGTCGGACTGGGATGTGGTTGACGCCACTCCATATGGCAAGGATCTGATTGCACCGCTGGCGGCTGCCTGTGAGAAGCACGGCATCAAGCTGGGCTTGTACTACTCACAAGCGCAGGACTGGATTCAGGGCGGCGCCATTCAAGGCGACGGTCCGTGGGTGGCTACGCAGCAACCTGATCAAACCATGGATGACTATATTGATCGGATCGCTGTGCCGCAGGTGAAAGAGATCCTTAGCAACTATGGACCGATTTCGGTGCTGTGGTGGGATACCCCAGTGGCGATGACGCGGGAGCGTGCAGCCAAGTTGATCGAGCCACTGAAGTTGCAGCCGGGCATTATTCATAACAACCGTCTCGGCGGCGGGTTCAAGGGTGACACGGACACGCCCGAGCAGCACATCCCCTCTGATGTGGATGAGCACGATTGGGAGTCCTGTATGACCATGAACCGCACATGGGGCTACAAATCCTATGACACCAACTGGAAGTCGACCGAGACCTTGGTGCGTAATTTGGTAGACATCGCCAGTAAGGGCGGCAACTACCTGCTAAATATCGGGCCGAAGGCGGACGGGGCCGTCCCCGCTGCGAGTATCGATCGTCTGCAGGCGCTTGGCGCGTGGATGCAGGTGTACGGTGACGCCATCTACGGCAGTCAAGGCAGTTTATTTGCCCGTCCTGGATGGGGGCGGGTGACCCGGAAGTCGGACCCTGCAGGCACTATTCTGTATTTGAATGTATTCGACTGGCAGGACGACGGTCGGTTGTTTGTGCCGGTTGGCAACGAAGTGCTTTCGTGCGTACTCCTCAATGATCGCGAACAAACTTTAGAAGTTGAGCGCGGCGCAGGAGGACTCACGATCACCATGCAGGGCGATGCCCCTGATCCGATTTGTTCGGTGATCGAAGTTCGCTTGCAAGGCGAGCAAGTGTTGACCGGTGAAAATATGCTGCGTCAGGCACAGGACGGCAACGTGTTGCTGACCGCGGAGCAGGCTACGTTTGATGGTGCCGGCAACTGGATGGGCATTGATAACCATCACCGCTCGATTCACGGCTGGGTGAACGACAAAGCTTGGGTGAGCTGGACGTTTACTCTCAATCAGGTGGGCACGTATCGCATCGAGTTTGATCTCGGTACCGAAGGCGAGAATGCCTGCACGATCACGGTCGACGGCCAAACTTTACCGGTTGCGCTGCCAAAAACGGAAAGCCCGTATCATTTCAAAAAAATGCAGGCTGGTTCAGTCCGTCTCGATCATCCCGGCGAGGTCACGCTGCGGATCGAACCCGTCGCTGGGCAATGGAAGAAAGTCAACTTACGCGCGGCACGGTTGCTGCCGGTTGGTCCGTCTGAATAGTGCAGCGACTTGGCGCACATTATTTCGTGTCGACATATTCTGACCGTTCGTTGAAAGTTAGTTTTATATGTGCGATGTCTGCACATGCTGTCTGTTTAACCTAGTAAAATATGAAGAAAGCTATTGTCTTAAAAGTGTGTGCCGCCCTTGGTTCGCTGTCGATTGTCACCGGAGCTTTGACTGCGGCGCCCGCTGAGCGTCCGGAAAAGCCCAATGTGGTTTTAATTTATACCGACGACCTAGGTTGGCAGGACGTGAAATGTTACGATATTGACGAGACGACTCCGATGGAGACGCCGAATATCGATGCACTCGCCACTCGTGGCGTGTTGTTTCGCAATTCGTATTCACCGGCTCCTACCTGCGCGCCCAGTCGTTGCGCAATGATTAGCGGCAAGCATCCAGCTCGACTGCAGAAAACACACGTCAAAGGAGGGACGCCACCTGTAGCATCTCGTGATCTCGATCGGATCATGGCGCCATGGTTTAGTGGTCGATTGCCGGTTGAAGAGATGACGATCGCGACCGCATTGAAAAAAAACGGTTATCGGACCGGACATAGTGGTAAGTGGCATATTGCCGTCAGTCATAATGCCTACCCTCAGCCCCAGGATCATGGGTTTGACGTTACTTTTAGCGGTCGTGGTGCGAATAACAAGATGAAGCCAGATCGCTTGGCCGATTTCGCGACCACAGATGAGAAGGACCCATACCGTTTAGACGACGCTGGATTTCCTCGTGATGACGTCACGGTCAACGCACTTAAATTTATTGATGACTCCAAGGCGGAACCGTTTTTCCTCTATTATGCGTCTTGGCTGGTGCATTACCCGATCCAAACACGTAGTAAAGAGTTGCTGCAAAAATACTGTGAAAAGCTGGGCATGGACTTCCTGACGAACCCGGATTATCTGCCTAAAAATGGGGAGCAAAGGAATCCGTATTACTGTGCGATGGTGGAGATGCTCGATGCTTATGTTGGGCACCTGATGGAGTACCTTGAGCAGACCGATGATCCGCGCTGGCCGGGACACAAATTGATTGAGAATACTTATGTGATTTTCTCGTCAGACAATGGCGGTTGTACGGGCTCTGGTGAGACCTACACCACTAATGCACCATTGAGCAAAGGTAAGAGTAGTGCGAAAGAGGGAGGCACACGTGTGCCATTAATCATCGCTGGTCCTGGTATCAAACAAGGTGTCGATTCGAATGTGTTGACCACTGGACTCGATTTTTATCCCACCATTTTGTCCTGGACCAAGGCGAAGACCGCTAGTGAGTTGGTACTCGATGGCTGTGATTTGTCTACGCTGCTGACTGCTGACCCCGCTGATGCATCGCTGGTCAAGGATTCGTCGGGTACTGTGCGTAATTCAATTATGCACCACTTCCCGCATGGAGATCCGCAGTCTACGATCCGTATCGGTGGTTATAAACTGATCCATAACTATTTTGGCCGGTATGGAAACGCTAAGGATCCTTACCCGGAATTCGAGCTCTATCAACTGTATGACGAAAAGGGTAAGCGGGTTGATATCGAGGAAGCAAAAAACCTAGTGGAGAGCATGCCTGAAAAAGCTGAATCTATGCGCAAACAGCTCGTTGCTGAGTTAGAGTCTATGGACGCATCGCTACCGTATCTGAGCCCGCTCACGATTCGCAATCTACCAGGCAAAGAAAAGGTGTGTTCCCCTCAAAAAGCAGAACGCAAGGGGCGTCTCGTTTCTGTCTCCTTCAAAGAAAACGGAGCCAAAGTAACTGGCGGCTACCTGATGTACACCCTGAATGGTGGGCAGAGCTATGAAGAGTGGGAACGCAAACCGGCTGAACTGATTGTAGACGGTTTACTCGTTGCTGAGCTTCCTGAGGGAGCCACGCATTACCTGTTCAACTTGGTCGATGAAAACCGCTTCCTAGTTTCCTATCCGCAGGTGGATATGGACGGCAAGGTCAGGGCAGAGAAAACCAAGTACTCCAGTTTCGCCCTGAAAGCGGACAAGTAACGGTTGATGGATTTAAAGAATACTCATTAAAAAATTATTATGCGAAAAATTACTAAAATTGCCACGGGTCTGAGCATCGCGTGCAGCCTTTTCTGTACCTCGGTCTCTGCTGCGCAAGAACCGCTGAAGGAAAATGATCGAATTGTCTTTTTGGGGGATTCGATCACCGCACAGGGAGCGCGGGACGGTGGTTACGTTACATTGGCTGCTGAGGTCGTTGCGAAGACTTATCCAGATCTTAACATTCAAGTGATTGGTGCTGGGGTCGGTGGCCATAAAGTGGCCAACTGTCAGAAGCGCTTGGACAGTGATGTGCTGCAAAAGAACCCAACGATTGTGATGATCTATATCGGCATCAATGATGTCTGGCACTGGACCCATCCGAAAGTCGTGGCACGCGGCAAAAAAGGCACCACGCCGGAGGCTTTTGAAAGTGGCCTCAAGGACATGATTGCACAGATCCAAAATGTTGGGGCGCGTGTCATCCTTTGCACGCCTTCGGTGATCGGTGAAAAGTCGGACGGCTCCAACCCTGAAGATAAGATGCTCGACCAGTATGCGGATATTAGTCGCAAGGTTGCCCAAGAGACTGGCTCACAGTTGCTCGATATTCGAAAAGCATGCATTGAGTATCTCAAGGGACACAATCCAGATCAGGCTGAAGAAGGCATCCTGACCTCGGATCGCGTGCATATGAATGCGGAAGGCAATCGCTTTCTGTCCACGCTGGTGCTCGAGGCCTTGGGTGTGCCGAGCGCGTGTTGCGGTGCGGTAAACCATTGATTGTTGAGCATAGCAGGTGCTGAATACCTGTATGAATCAGGCCGTCCTTGATGAAGAAGTCATCAAGGGTGGCCCACGATCGGGCTTCAGCTGAAGCCCGATTTTTTTATTCCATAGTCTCCGATTTTTGCCCCGCCACAAAAGATAAAATAGGTGGTCAAGAAACTGATTGCTGTTGTAGCCGCGCTTGCAGGTTTACTTGCTAGTGGAGCCTCGTTTGCGACACCCAAGCGGGATACGTCACAGCTCGATCGTGCGGTACAAGCGGCGCAGGCCATCGATGCTCAGGGTGCCTTCGAGCTCGAAGCGTGTTACCTCGCCATGGTTCGAGTGCGTAATGAGATCCGTCGTTTCGATGGCATCGCCCCGCAAGCCGACCTCGAAGTCTTCAATTTCTTCCCGCGGTTGATCTCAGTAAATGGTAAGACGCCGCTGCATTCGACCGCCATCGCGATCGTTTTGTGATTTTATAAGCAACATCTTTGCGGCAGTACGAGGGATGCGGCGATTTCGGCACTGGGTAGAATGTTTTGAGCGTGGCGTTCGCCGTCCATTGTTGTCGTGTGCGCAGTCCCTTTGTGGGCGGCGCAGGCTGACGATAAGCTTCCTTTTTTTCTTGGGATCGTGTGCCGCTGTCTGCGCATCTCGGTATCGGCGAAGGCTTGCAGCCAAAACAGTATGACTTCTAGCGCAGCATTTTAGCTTGATTGGGCTTACGGCCGGTCGGGTTCGCAACGGCAGTGCTGAACTGCATACGGCTAACGCCGCTCGCGCGATGAAGGCGCGCAAACCGGCAGTGAAGGTCTTGTTTTATTGGGCCAGCGACAAGCCGAAGCATCAGTCGAAAATATGCGCGGGCATTCGGCATGGAGAAAGCCGCCGCGATGAATGATGCCGTGTTTGCCATGCTGCGGGAGGCGAGACAGAAGGTGGGGGCGGACAAGCTAGTGGTCTTCAACCCGCTGCATGCTACCGATTGGAAACGGCCTCCACTTGAGCGCGAACAGTTGCCAGTCACTGATGCTGCAATGATTGACGACTTGGACCGCGGCGCGAAGGCGAGGCAGCAAAGTGTGGCATATATGGTCAATACGCTCGATGCGATGCCTTCTGCTGCTAGGGCTGGTAAGGTCATCCTCTTTAAAGTATGGCCGGACTGTACGAGGCAGTGGCGAAATGACCCGAAGGTAAAAAGGCGATGTCACTGCAAGATATGCGGTGCGCGATGGCTGGACTTTTCGGCGTGAATTCAAGCACGCGTCTGTGTTGGTCGACTTTGAAAATAAAAGTGCGCAGACCGATTGGAGGTGATGGCTCTCAAGTGACAATGTGGGACGGCTTGTAGTGGCACTCTACGAGGTCTTGAGTGTGTGAATGGGGCGCGGTTGTGCACAACGAACCATCGACAATAATCGTAGTTTAGAAAATTAAAGGTGAGGTGTGCTATTGCTATTGATGCTCATCTTCATTTAGGCATTCTGACGTCACTCTTGTTTTGGAAATACCCCATTGTTAGCCCATGCAATTGACTCATTCTTTTCGGTTCCGTACGCCCCTTGAAAACCCTTTGAACCTGTGCGATTACAAAACTACTTGGGCGATCCGAGTGCGGAAGCCCGTCTGATACACAGCAATGGAATACGTTAGCAACGCAGATCTAAGATGAATAAAATAATTATATTTTCCGGTATATTGCTAAGCTTAAATGCCTTCGGTCAGGCAGCAATTTCGCGGGATTCAGCGGTTCAGGCGCGCCCTAATATTATGTTTATTCTGTCAGATGACCATTCGAAGAATGCCATCAGTTGTTACGGTAATACCGATATTCAGACCCCGGGGCTCGACCGCTTGGCCGCCGAAGGTATGCGTTTCAATCATGCGCTTACCCCGAACTCTTTTTGCACTCCGGCCCGTGCGGTCGTGTTGACCGGCAAATATTCCCATCGCAACGGTGTCACGCATTTGAATCAGTCCTTCGACGGCAGCCAACCGACCTTTCCTAAGCTGCTGCAGGCGGCAGGCTACAGCACCGCGTTGTTCGGCAAATGGCATCTGCTCTCCGAGCCGACTGGGTTTGACCATTACTGCGTGATGAAAATGCAGGGTATGGCGCAGAATCCCAAGGTCTGGGAGCCGAATGCCCCGTGGGTGGCGTGGTCAGCGAAAGATCAAAAGAGTGCCTTTAAGGGCGGCCGGCGCTTACAAGGCTATAACAACGACGCGATCACCGACGAGGCGTTGAATTGGCTGGAGAACCGCGATCAAGCCAAACCATTCTGTATGTTGCTGCACCCTAAGCCACCTCATGCACCCTACAGTCCAGCGAAACGCTACGAAGATTTCCTGAAGGATGTCTTCATTCCCGAGCCAGCTACCTTGCTGGATGATTACGAGGGCCGCACACCGGCAGCGATTTCGGCCACCATGCGCAGTAACCGCATTATCCTCAACCCCGCGTTCAAGCCGATGCGTGCCAGGATTGAGCAGGCCACCCCCGGTATTTCCGAAGATGAACTGACGCGTCAGATGTATCAGGAGTATATCAAGGGATACTACCGTCTGGTGATGGGGGTGGATGATAACATCACCCGTGTCCTCGATTACCTCGAACAGAGTGGTCTCGCCGAAAACACACTGGTGATTTATACGTCGGACCAAGGATTCTCGTTGGGCGAGCATGGTATGTACAATAAGCAGTGGATGTACGAAGCTGCCTTGCATCAGCCGCTCATTGTTCGCTTCCCTAAGAAAATCAATGCGGGTGCGGTGCACGATTCTATGGTCAGTCACGTCGACATGGCGCCCACTTTGCTTGACTATGCCGGTCTGCCGATTCCGGATGATATGCAGGGCTTTTCACTCAAGCCGATTCTCGAGGGGCGTGCTGAGAAAGTACGCGACGCCTCGTATTATCATTTTTATACTCATGGAAATAATAATCTTCCTGAAATGATCGGCGTGCGCACCAAAGACTTCAAACTGATCCACTATCCGGCGATGAGCGAAGCGTACCAATGGGAACTGTTTGACTTGAATCGCGACCCGGACGAAATGAACAATTTGAGCAACAATCCCGAGTATCAATCCGTTCGGCAGCGCATGCTGGTCGAGCTGAAGCGACAGATCGAGACATTGGAAGATCCGGTTAAAGTACCCGGACTCATGTAAGCGAATGTCATATTGTCTTTATATTTATAATAAAAAAAATACTTACAAAAACCATGATGAAACGATTAATAAATAAACAAGTCTTGTTGGTGGGCACGGCGTTAACTTCGCTGTTGAGTACCGCTTGTGTACAGGTCGCGACCGAAGAATCGGTCGAAACTGTACAGGCCATTCAACCGAACATAGTTCACATTTTCACCGACGACATGGGGTGGCAGGATATCGGCTGCTACTACCGTGCCATTCACGGTGAGGAAGCGATGTACGAAACCCCCCACATGGATCGACTGGCGAAGAACGGCAAGCGTTTCATGCAGGCCTATTCTCCGGCGCCAACCTGTGCGCCTTCGCGTGCGGCCTACATGGCGGGGCAGTACACACCACACACGGGTGTGTTACACGTGATGGGTGGCCGTTTGCCACGGGTTTACCACGATTCACATGCTTACATCGACCCGTTCTACTCTGGTCGTTTGGATCTTGAGACACCAATTATCGCCGATGTGTTGAAGGAGGCCGGTTACACCACCGCGCACATCCAGAAGTGGCATTTCGGCGGACGTTCCAAGGGCTACCCTGGACCGCTTGATTATGGTTTCGATTTCAGCTGGAGCTGGGAAGGGCTGCATTACAATGATCCGGAACTGTATGATCAGGGCGACAAAAAGACCGCTGACTACGAAGGTATCTGGCGGCCGATGTCGCCGGACCGCGTGACTGGCTTTGCCTCCAGTTATGACCCGAAGCAACCCTATGCACTGGACGCCAACGACGATGATCGCCCCTTCGATGCGGTGGTCGATATTTCGATGCGCTGGATGGACAAGGTCAAAGATACCGGCAAGCCATTTTACATGAATTTCTGCCCATCCTTTGTACACGGGCCGTTCTCCACTCGAGACCGCAAGCGCCTTGCACATTACTGCGAGAAAATGGGCGTACCGTTCCCAACCGATCCAGGCCGAATTGCCGACATGGAGCCAGGCTTCTCGAACCCGTATTATGCGGCAATGCTCGACAGTCTCGACTGGCAAGTTGGCAAGATTCTGACTTATCTGGAGGAAACCGACGATCCACGCAACCCAGGGCATAAGCTGATCGATAATACCTATTTCATGGTCAGCTCCGATAATGGTGGCCTCGAATTCTCGCCCATACGCAAGGGGCAAGACAAGGGCCAGCGTGAGCGTGTGACAGATAATGCACCATTGCGCGGTGGTAAGCTGAAGATTTTTGAGGGCGGCATTCGCATCCCATTCATTATTCAGGGACCGGGGATCGCAGCAGGCAGTGTGTGCGATACGCCGATCAATTTGATCGACCTGTTTCCGACCTACATGTCGATGGCTGGCGCAGACTCTCAGATGGATCTGGACTTGGACGGTTGTGACATACTGCCGGTCATCCTAGGCGATGAGTTAGACGCGAAGTTTGCCGACGGCAGCGCCCGTGACACCTTGTTCTGGCACTATCCCAGTGTGATGCCGTCTTCGAGTATCATTCGTAAGGCTGGCTGGAAGCTACGTTGGAATCATGCGCCGGAACTCAATCGCTTGCCGCGCTTCATGCTCTACAAGTTGTATAATGACGACGGCAGTGTGTGTGACGTGGCAGAGGCCAACAATCTAGCCGACGCCGAGCCGCAGCGTCGCGATGCGTTGCTGGCAGAGTTGAAAGCGTGGTTGGCGAAATACAATGCGCCGAAGCCATACAAAAATGCGCAGGTTTCAGGGGATCACCGCAAGCTGGCTGGTGCTGACCAAGTGCCGGCAGTGCTGAAATTGCAGAGTGCTGGCGACCGCGTAGAGCTTCAATATGAAACCGGTGCGCAAAAAACGAAGATTGTCGAAGCCAAGCTGCTCTATACCACCAATGGCAGTCGCTTGCTCCAGTATAATCATCCGCATCAAGAGGAATGGTTTTCAGTGCCCGCACAAATTAAAGACGGTGTGGTGTCAGCCATCGCACCTGCGGGCATGACGCACGGGGTCTTTTATCTGCGCGATGCCAACGACTTCTTGATCACTTCCGAATCGCTGCCGCCGCAAGCGGGCGAGAATGGCTCCGGTGACGTCGGGGTGAGCATGCTCAAGGATGGCTTCGCATACCGTCCGGGCCTGGTCGCCTTGATTGATTTGGCGCGTGCCGCTGAAACCAGCGCACAGCAATCCGGGCAGCCGCTTGTGGCGCTGCGCGGCGCGATTAACGCTGCTCAAGCGGTAGTGCAAACGCCGGTCGAGGAAGAATCCTATGCCTTGGCGCTGCGTGCGCTGCGCAAGGAAATTCGCTCGCTCGACGTGCCGCAGGCCACGCTCCCAGTGATGAAAGAGTTCGCAACACCTAGGTGGTAAGCGCTGGTGTGAGCAACGCCCCCGCAGCCGTCTGATCAATCGACTCATTCGGCTTGCGGGCGGCTGTTGGCGCACCGCACGATCATGGACCAGTTGGCGCTCGTCGCCAACTGGTCCTAATTTTAACCGCGTTAAGCGCAGATCCTTGGATGATTGGCTCCAACAATGCGTGGGAGCCGCCGCGGGCTGCCGGGTTGGACGCCTGAACGAAACCACGTTTGTCGTCGATGATACAAGCAATACAATCGAATCCGAATAGCGGCGTTGCCAGGACTACGCTGTGGCTGACGCTGGCTCTGTGGTGCGCATGGATCGCGCCGGTAGATGCCAAAACCAATGTACTGCTGATCATGACCGATGATCAGGGCTATGCCGACATGAGCTGTCATGGGCATCCCATTTTACAGACGCCAAACATCGACAAACTGTCGTCGCAAAGTGTGCGGTTGACTGATTTTCACGTCGACCCGTTCTGTACACCGACGCGGGCCGCGCTGATGACCGGGCGCTTCTCGCATCGTACCGGCGCAACCGCGACCTACAGCCAACGCAATCTCGTGCGCCTGGACGAGACACTGATGCCGCAGTTCTTCGCTGCCTCCGGTTACCGCACCGGCTTGTTCGGCAAATGGCATCTCGGCGGCAACTATCCGTACCGTCCGATGGATCGCGGCTTTGACGAGTGGCTCGGTCTGGGCAACGGCGGTCTGGGGATTGCGGACGATTTGTGGGACAATGACCGCATGCACGACCGCTATTGGCACAATGGCACCATTGTCAGTCGCGCGGGGTTCTCGACCGACGTCTATTTCGACAGCGCGATGGATTTCATGCGTAGCTGTCATCAAAACGACCAGCCTTTCTTTACCTATCTCTCCACCAACGTGCCACATCGTGACAACAACGTGCCGCCAAGCTGGATGACCCCGTTTCTGCAGCAAGGCTGCGATCGCGATCAGGCCGCCTATTACGCAGGCATTGGCCGCGTTGACTGGAACTTGGGGCGGTTGATGGCGTTTTTGGATGACGCCGGGCTATCCGAAAATACCATTGTGATTTTCATGACTGATAATGGCACCATCATCCCGTTGACAGAGCCGCACTCGCAAATTGATACAGTTTCCGGGATGAGGGGCATGAAGGGCTCGCTGTATGACGGCGGCCATCGGGTGCCGTGCTTCATTCGGGGGCCACAACAACTGCTGGGCGCGCCCCGCGACATTGCCGGCTTGACCGCGCAGCTTGATTTGCTGCCCACGTTTATAGATCTCTGCAAGCTCAACTCCCCGGATAAAACAGGATTGCCGCTCGATGGACGCAGCCTGCGCCCGTTGCTCACCGGGCAGGGGGCGTGGGCGAATCGAACCCTGTTTCTGCACAGTCGCAACGGGTGGAGGGGGCCGCAGCAGTATACCAAGGGCATCGTCTTTACTGACCGCTGGCGCCTCATTCTCAATCAGCCCAACCGATACGAGCTGTACGACATCAAAGCGGACCGGTCGCAAACCCGCGACGTGGCGGCGCGCCATCCGGCGATCGTCGCCGAGTTAATCGCTCAATATGAAGCCTATTGGGATAGCCTCGGTCACGACCAACCGCTCGGACGGCCGCACGTGTCGCGTCACGCCGAGTTGAAATTGACCAGCGGCTGGCAACGGCAGATCCGCGAAGGGCGTGGGGCTTCCGGCAAATGGCCGCTGCAGGTGGTCGACGCGGGAACTTATCGGGTTGAAGTGCGGCGCTGGCCGCGTGAGGCCGGTGCGATTGCAATGTGCGCGGGCTTAGCGCCGGCACACGATCCCGAGCTCGAATATGTCGGTCATCATTTGATGGATATCCCCGGCAAAACGCTTGAGATTGAGGCCGTGGCATTGAAGCTCACGGGGGAGGATTTGATCCGCAAACCGGTTGCCAGTAGCGCGCAAGCAGTTGTCTTCGAGGTCGAGTTACTGGAGGGCAACACCGAACTGTGTGCGTACCTCGAGTTCGCCGACGGCACGAAAAACGGCGCCTATTATGTTTATGTGATCAAGTTGAGATCATAACAGACGTATGTGCACGCGATTTAAGAGCTTCACGAACTATGGAGCACTTGCGGTTTTGTGTCGTCGGATTATCCGCAAGTGCATTAGGATCAATGATATGAGTAATATTCACCGAGTAGTGGTCTATTGTGCATGCCTATTTGTGACTAGTACGCTGGGTCTGGCACAGACTGAATCCTGTTCTCAGGGGCGAGTGGCTGCCGAGGCAGACCTCCGCTCGGGGCAAGAGGTCATGCTCGGCACAGGCGCTGGTTCAGGCTCGATAGAATTGCCGGCTGGCACTCGGGTTCAAGTGCTTCAAGAAACTGGAGGGGGCTGGAAGGTGCGTTGCGATTCTTTTGAGTTTGTTGTGCCCCGCAGCGAGTTACAGTTTGTCAACGCATCGCCTCCATTGAAAGCCTCGGGCTCTCGGCCAGCCGACCAGCAAACTTCAACGAGCCAGCAGACTGCTGAAGTGATCTGGCCTAAGCTGCGTCGTGGCGTCGAAGTCGAAGTCGAACTGAAGGGGATGATCAAGAGTTACCGGCATAAGGCTCGAAAAAATGTAATGTGTTACACCTTATACTCCTTTGAGGGAGGTAAGCTTGAATTACCCCGATTAGGCCGTAACACGGCGAAGGGTGTGAGTTTGGACGGGTTTGACGATACCGCTGCTAAAGTGGCGCTAAGAATTAAAACTGAGTCAACCGGCGATCTCAGAAATGCAGGAGTGGTGATGCTGTTGGGGGTTGAAAAACTGGATGAGTCGGAAGGTCGGCGACTGCTGCGGCTCTCTGAGAAACGCCAAGCGGCTGAAAAAGCCCGGGCTTACAATCCGTCCCCACAGGCGTTGCCTTACTCCGGCACTTGGGGCGTCCGATTGCCGTTGCCGTCCGAAAAAAACGGTATCAAGGCAGTCGAGCAATTTGATGTGCATGCATTGGCCAAACAATTATCCGAGTTAAAAACGGCGAATCATGTGATCCTCAATATTACTCAACCTGCGGGGCCTTGCTATTTTACGGGGCCGCATCCACAGCTTGAAAAAATCCTCAATACTAGGTCGTATTTTAGTAATAAGAATCATACAGACCGTGGCTCGTTTCCGCGGCGGGACCTGATTGGTGAGGCGCTCGATGCGGTCAAGGCGACTGGTAAAAAGACGTTCGTTTATTTCGCCTGTGAGGGCTTTCATACCGACTTAGCTCAGGATAGCCTTCAGGATGCTTGGTTCGAATATATCGAATCGCTCGGCATGGCTCATTACGAAGCTGTGGGAGAGTTGATCCTCAGGCATTATGCTGAGCGATACGGCACCAAAATTGATGGCTGGTGGTTTGATGGGGCCGGTGGTTTAAGAACCCCCGAACAGCGTCAGACTTGGCGGGACATCGTACTCTCAGCGAATCCGAACGCGATCATTGCGTTTAATCGGATGGCAGGGCCGCCGTTTCGATCGTCCGCGCAATGCGATTATTTTGGAGGACATCCTGAGCCTCGATCCAGGCATAAATTTTGGGATCCGATCAATTTGCCGATGATTACGGCGATTGAAGGCAGCCCCTGGTTGAACTGTAGTGGTGAGCCGGTAGGGGACCCGAACATCAGTGCCCTGGGGCATGTTTTCATGGGCTTGCAGAATCGCTGGACCCTTGGGAAGTGCGCCTTTCCTCGCGATCAAGCGATCGAGTGGACGACCCGAGTCGTGTCTGCAGGCGGCATGTATACGTGGGCCGTACCGCGTGCGGGATCCCAGATTGCCGCTACTCAGTTCAAGCTTCTAAAAAAGATCGATAAGGCAGTGGGGGATTTAGGCAACTGTGCGAAGTGAATCATTCAGTTTGATGAATGTGAAAAACTGTATCCGTATGCGCCAGCCCTTGGCTGATCGACAACAGTTTGCTCGGTGTGGTGCAGCAGCGATTGGTTTGGCTGATTGTCCTAATCTACCAAAAGGGCTTGCCGACTAAGGCGTCAGCGGAAATGTTTAAATAGGCCAACTTGCCGCTGGAAAAATACAACGTCGGCGGCCGCAGTCCGCGGTTGCGCTGATCCAAACAGAGGCTAAACGGTCGCAATTTTAAATAGAGCACAGAATATGAAATTATCCCAGCAATGTAGAATGACCTTTAGTAAATCAACGCTGGCAGGCTTGATCAGCCTGGCATCCATCACGGCCGTTCAGGCGGATGTGAAGCCCGCTCAATTGTTTGTCGATCACATGGTGATTCAGCGTGACACTCAGGCTCCGATTTGGGGCTGGGCGGATGCCGGAGAGCCGGTGACAGTGACTGGTAGCTGGGGACAGTCAGCAACGACGACCGCAGACAAGGACGGGAAGTGGAGCGTTCAACTGCAAACACCCGCGGCGGGTGGTCCGCATACGATCAGCTTTAAAGGTCACAACCACATCGAGCTGAGTAATGTGTTATCGGGAGACGTGTGGTTGTGTTCGGGGCAGTCGAACATGCAGGTTCCGGTCCGGTCGGCGAACAACTCGGCGCACACTATTGCCGATGCCGAATATCCGCAGATTCGTACGTTTACCGTGGCGCGCAACCCGGTCGCCGAGCAAGTGGAGGACTGTGGCGGCGAGTGGGTGGTGTGCTCTCCGCAAAGCGTCAAAGTGTTTTCGGCGGTCGGATATTTTACCGTGCGTGAACTGCATAAAAACCTGGATGTGCCGATTGGATTGATTGGTTCTTACTGGGGCGGTACACCGGTGGAGGCGTGGACTCCTTGGGCGGCGCAGGCGGATGATACCTTTGCGCTCGCGCGTAAAGCCGCTCTGGACGAAGACGCCGAAGCCTATTCCCCAGAAAAAGCGCAGGCGGATTTTGCCCGGAAAATGCAGCAGTGGCAAAAGAAAATGGAGCGGGCCAAGGCTCAGAAAAAGAAGAAGCGTGCGCCGCGCCAGCCATCGCTCGCGACTGATCCGCGCTTGAATCAGAACTATCCCGGCAACCTGTACAATGGCATGATTCATCCTCTGGCGCCCTTTGCGCTGAAGGGAGCCATCTGGTATCAGGGCGAAAGTAACGCCGAGGTCTTAGCGCAAGCAGCGCATTATCGCCTACAGTTGGCTCGCTTGG
>Ga0209715_1001711_pt1 | contig 17657 bp, 8 predicted proteins | sample COGITO_mtgs_1205_2_FD_184809 | JGI IMG/M metagenome (GOLD analysis project Ga0209715, IMG submission 184809) | Pelagic marine microbial communities from North Sea - COGITO_mtgs_120503 (SPAdes) (version 2) | ecosystem: Environmental > Aquatic > Marine > Epipelagic ...
TCTATGCGTTACACTACTATCTATCTCTATGCGTTACACTACTATCTATCTCTATGCGTTACACTACTATCTATCTATTTTCGAGCACATTAACCTTTTAACAGGTTTACAGTCTGTCACCACCGACCATTATAGATGAAAATTTAGCGCTTTTGGTTTTAAAAGGGGATACATTCAGGTTTTGATTTTTTTGGTAACCTCTAAACATAAATTACGATGTTTGTTTGCGTAAACAATAAATATTAAGCTTAGTACACTTTAATCCTCGATAATGTCGCCATTTATATAGATGAAAGGTACTTGTTTGTAGTCTACAAATAGCTTTTAAGAAAAATTGGCGGAGGAGCTTCTTACTTAATATAGATGTCAGTAATTATCTCGTCGCGATTTAGCTTGCCAACTTGCGTAGTATATACGCAATTAACCTACCAGTGATCGCTCTATCTCAGTCCTCTCGTACTAAAGCAAGGGTCTGCAATTTTTCAGCTTAACAGCAGATAGGGACCAAACTGTCTCACGACGTTCTGAACCCAGCTCGCGTACCATTTTAACGGTAGAACAGACCGACCCTTGGAAGATGATTCTCAACCAGGATATGGTGAGCCGACATCGAGGTGCCAATCAACTCCGTCGATGGGAACTCTTGGGAGTCATTAGCCTGTTATCCCCGGCGTACCTTTTATCCGTTAATCGATAAATTTGTCAAAAAAAATTACCGGGTCACTATGGCAGGTAAAAAAAATTTACCCTTAAACAACTAGTTGGTTGATTAATCAGGCTAAGTTTGATTCATTATAATACTCACATAGCACATATGTTTTACAAAACCTTTGCACACCCCCGTTACTTTTTAGGAGGTCACCGCCCCAGCGAAACTAGCATCCTTACAAATTAAAATACATCCGTATGCGTAATTCTATATTGAAGATTTTGATAGCCGCAGTCAACGAATTAAAGTATTAATTAAATCCTTCTGCAGTTTATTAAAACACTTCATAAATATAAGGTTCTAGTAAAGGTGCACGGGGTCTTTCCGTCCCGCTGTTCAGTCTAGGCATTTTCACCTAGTATTCGGGTTCACTAGATTATAATTGGAGACAGTGGGGCAGTCGTTACACCATTCATGCAGGACGGAACTTACCCGCCAATGAATTTCGCTACCTTCGGACCGTCAGAGTTACAGCCGCCGTTTACTTCAGCTTAAGTCAATAAGCAACACTTATAACTTTTTACTTAAAAGAACCGGGCAGGTGTCAGACTTTGTACATCATGATTAAATTTAGCAAAGTCCTGTGTTTTTGATAAACAGTCGCCGCCCCCTCTTTTTAATTACCTTCATTTAAAAAGGTCCTCCTTATCCATATGTTACAGAGTCATTTTGCCGAGTTCCTTCAATTGTATTCTTCTATCGCCTTCGTATTTTCTACTTATTCACTAGTGTCAGATTTAATACGCTGTGCAGAGAAAAATCTATCTTTGACAAAGCGAAGATCCTCTAAAGTTTTTCTAGACCTTGAAAAATTTATGGAACCTAAACTAATAGTTGGATAAATTTTTTTTCGGTGTCGATTTAGAGGTCGGCTCTTTGAACTTACGACTTTCGTCTTTTTCTAAGAGAACGTATATGCCATTTACGCTATCCGTTTTAATGAAACTCTAGAATTTTCGGCGGCTGAGATTACGCATCACAGCTTTACGTTACTAACGCTAACATTATTAAAACTGATTCCTCGAGCTAATTTCGCAATTAACCTTCAGCGGATTACAGATAACTCCACTACCAAACTTTCGTTTCCGGAGCTTCGGCTAGTAATTTTAATGCCTATACATTATCGGAAAAGCCTTGGCTTAACGTTTATTATCGTTACGTTATATTAACTTAGTGAGCTTTTACTCTTTCTTTAATGAATGGCTGCTTCCAAGCCTATCCCCTAAGTAATTTACCAATACTAAACCTTTTTACTTAATCACTATTAGGCGCCTTATCTGCCGGTCTGGGCTGTTTCCCTCTTGACGTATCACCTTTGCGCGAACACGTCTAAATATACGTATTAATAAATTCTACATTATAAGTTTCTCAAAGTATGGTCAAATATTCAATCACCGTAATTAAAGATTACTTTACCTTAGAACTAAAATCACGTACTCGTTACTAAGATAATTTTCGTGGAGAACCAGCTATCACTAATCTTGATTGGCCTTTCACCCCTAATTACAGATCATCTCAGAATAATGCAACATTCACGAGTTCGGCCCTCAAGTAAACTTTTAGCCTGTCCATAATTAGATCGATTAGTTTCGGGTATAATAAAAGTAACTTTTATACGAGTTATCTATGCCTACTATAAATTAAGCTCGCTACGTTTATTAACTTGCTAGCCCATTATGCAAAAGGTACGTTATAGCTAATGCTGTAACAGATTACACATTAAGTTTCAGTTATTTTCACTTCTCATGTTGATAAATTTTCACCGTTCATTCACATTACTGTTTACTATCGAAACTGAGTTTTTTAGCCTTAGAAGTTGACTCTCCTATCTTCGTTCGCATAATTACATTTTACGAATTACTTTAATAACAATAGGTTACCTTACGTGGGTAATTAGTTTACTACAACCGAGTAGTAACTTAAAGCACTAAGTAGTAAAACTTTACGAGTGTTTACTTTATTTATTTAAGTTTGTTTAATACTAATTTTACTAGGTTTACGTAAAAAACTAAGACTCTTTTTAAGGATACGGCGTCTATAAATCCTTTTGACGAATCCGAGACGGTAAGTAATGGGCGTAAGGAAAAAGTTAAGAATACTAGATACATAAAAGCGTAATAAAAATCACCCGAGTCTACTAACTCGTAACCAAACTTTTCCGAGATCAGAAACCCGATAAAACCAGCTAGTAATGCTGCCATTCCACCAGAAACGATATCGAAAGCAGGGGATCGTGAATATTTTAACTTTGTATATAAACGTTCTTTCCGTAAAAAGTTTACGTTTAATAAACTTTGTACCGTATTTAGTGGCTGGGTTGCTGACTTAGGTTGCCCAGTACTGCGATATTTTTGCAGTAAATGTTTTATACCTCTTTTGGTGTATTGAACATCAGAAAGGTTTAAATACATGTAAAAACTTCTTCCTTTAGATTGAGAGTAGTTCAAAAAGTAATTAAGAGTGTTTAGGTCTTTAACGACCTTAGTTGGTTTGTACAAAACATTGAGACCTGCTTTTTCCCAAGGTTTTAGGTACTCAGCGTCATTAGTTAAATTTGACCTTAGTGTAAATTTTTTTGAATCAGATAACATTTTATGCGGGATATTTTTATTTTTAATAGTCGTATATTTTTTAAACACATAAGTGTTGTCTAAAAATAACGGAAGATCTTTACTTGAAAAAAAGTTTAAGGCTCAATAATGAGAAGAGTTTAATTGCTTGTGTGATTCAAAATCTAAGATAATATGGTTAGGTTTTCTCATGAATTACGGGATCTCTCTATGACTGGTGGGAAGGTTTTGGGAATAATGGGATTCGAACCCATAACCAATAGGTTAAAAGCCTACTGCTCTACCATTGAGCTATATTCCCTTAAAAAGTTTTTCGAGGGAGAATGGACTACAAAAATGTGAGGTAAGAAGTGTCCGACCCTCGACCTTTACTTAAGGAACGTTTTGGTTTTAAGTAATAACTGGGCTTAGTAAGTACTAAGCACTGCAATAACTTAGCCTTTAATAAATTCGAGGGTATTGTCAAAATAGAAGATTTGTTAGATTGAGTACCACATATAGCATTAGCGAGACGTAAAGGCTTGTTTAAGTGAACTGAATTAAATGATTCGAGTGTGTATGGTTTGGTTTTTCAAAATAGGTTATTAGTACGGGTTGTTTTTAGTTGCTGCTTTGAGTTTCAAATAACGCAAGTTTTAGTAAATGACATTTATAAAGTGTTTTTTTGTGTAAAAGATTGTAGAATCTTTTAGGCAAGAATCCCCGCTAGTATAATTACTGGCGTTGGCGTTTTTTTCGATTATAGGGGAAGTCAGTGTGTCGGTTACATCTAGGTTTGCTGCCTCTAATAAGTCAAGATTGGTGTTCGCTAACATTAAAGCCCTTGCGTTTGAGTTTATTAAACCACCGTTAAAGGTTTCGTATTTAAAGAAGGTGTGTGCGTACACCGCGTTATTTAGTTCGTCTAATCGGAACTGTAAGTTTGTACTATGTAGGTTACCGACGGACTGAAACGTGTAGGAATTATTTGTAGGTGAACTTAAATTCACAGGGTTTTTAGACGTACTAAGCAACACTGTTTGTGATTTTAATTGGTTGGTAAAAAAATATTTTTTACTAGTTCATAAACTACCAGACTCGAACCAATTAAAACCGTCTAGTCCTGAAGCAAACTCATTCACAGACTTTAACTCATTCGTTAATTTAGTATTACCGTTTAATCCGATAAAGTTCTTTAGCAGGGATAGTTGTTGTAACTCACTAGTTTTTGAAAGTTGTGTCATTTTAGCCGAGTTTCAAATGTTTGATGAAGTATTCGCCGAGTCTAATAGATTAACGCCGACGAGTTTTTTAGCTTGCGTAAAAGCATTCAAGTCTACAACACTTGAGTTGTTTAGAATAGAGTTTTTCATTAGTCATCGATCTTGTTTAAACTGACTAAGGTTAGAATAAACATTAAGGTTGTTTAAAGCTGGACTGAATCGAGTGTTATTTAAGGTTTGTAAAGAACTTAAATTTAGTGTAATGAATTTAGGACTAGATAGGTTGGAGACGTTTAAAACGGACGGTTTTAGGAAATTACTCCAACTCAAGTCGTTGTTGTTTTCTAACCCGTACACTGTAACGTAATTAGCGAATTCTTTAAAGCTAAACTTAACATCTGCTGCGTCTCAAGGGGTAGTTGATTCTGGGAGCAGGTCGTGAATGTCACTGAGTAGTCTTGAGCGTTTCGACGCTAAAACTTGTTGCATAAAGTTCTGAGGTTTCAAGTACGATAATGATTTCGTAACCTTGCTTAGGTGATATATCAGGTTTAGTGCGTTATTATCGTAAAATACCACTGGAGATAAACTAAGGTTTTTAAAAGCTGACGGTAGTGTACGTTTTTGTGACGTTAATGAGGTACTATCGTTGAAAGCCTTATACAAATAATTCTGATTGAAACCTAAAATGTTTAGTAGTGAGAACTTTAAAGCCATAAACGATAATCAGCACTGTAACCATGTTAAGGATACAATATTAATGAAATGTGCTCAGAAATAGAACACGGCGTCGTATAAATCTGTGAGGAACGGTACGTTAATAGAAAACGGCCCAAAATGAGGTGCGCCAAAAAAACGCATGACTAATAAAAGTACGATACTGATTATAAATGCCCACGAAAATCAATTAGTAATCAAAGGCGTTTTAATATTTTGAATTTTAAGGTCGGCTCATTTCGAATTACGGAAAGTGTTACCTAAGCGCGAATACGTGGATTTGAATTTATTGTTTCTTTCAAAGAATATTTTAAGGTATGACAAGAATTTAGAATTGTATTTTGAACTGTTGGAGTAAACTGACGCGAAAAAGTTAGTTAGCTTTTCGAAGTAACGCACTAGTAATACAAGTATTACTCGGTTAAACTTTATCTACTCCCACAGGAGTAGTAAATAGTCGAGATTATTAAAACGTTTTACTGAATTCATGTACTCACGTGGATTTATCGTATGATACCAACTTAACATGATCGATAAATTGCCTATCAGTCATATTAAAAGTACTGTCTATACTTGAGTAATGCATAAAATGCGTACATCATAAAAAGAATAAATCTTTTTTCATGAAGTAGACAATAATAGGCATTCAGTGATGGAATCTACCACAAATCTCCATACACTGTCCTCAAAAGATACCTGTTACTAAAAAAATTGTAATTCGGTGAGATGAATACCCAGGTACACAATCAATTTTAATACCAGCAGATGGAATTGATCAAGAATGAATAACGTCTTTAGACGAAGCTAGAATATGTAATCTGGTTTCAATTGGCATAGCGATTGCGCTTGTCGCGTGCAACCTAATCATGTTTGTTACCCCTTTTTTCATAGGCCGGAACTGTGATTTATATAAAGTAGTGTTTCTACTCAGGTCTGACGACGTGCTGTCTGTGTTAAATAAGTAAAAGAATAAGTAATTCGTCACTCCGGAAAGGTTTACAGACGAATTTTTAATATTACTGTTAACAATGTTTAGAATGTCTTTTATAATCATGAATTTGAGGAAATTTGTATTTGAGTAAAAAATTTCACGTGTTAACTCAGAACTAAACACTACCGGATCAATTAAAGGGTATGAAGCTTTTACTTCTTCGAGGAGAGGATTATTTGGTGCGGCCGTTAAATATTTCGGTAAAGCAGTGGTATAACTTTTATGAGCAAAGTACTGACGATAAAGGTACTCTCGCTTCGTTAGTATATCGACTAAAATGCTTGAATTATAATAATATGACTGAATAGAGGTTGCGGGTCGCCATGATGATCGTCCCGGCGTACTTACTCCCGATGAAGATGGTGTTGATAAATTAGTTACGAAGCTGCTATTAGCAATCTCGGATCAGTATTTATGTGATAATAACAAGGATGTTTTTGTATTTTTTAATGATGTTTCACTAAACAAAGAATTCATATTACTAGGAGTTTTATACCAGTTTGAAACCCGTGCGTAGAAATACGGTGTTCTAGCTCAATTTGACATATAATTTTTACGTGCTCTGGAGAGTTTAATGAGATAGTTTTCGCTATCATTAATCTCGTCACCTACACCAGTGGTATACTCAAACGATTTATTAACATAAGGTAAACCTAAAAGCGAGTAACGTGCTACTGAGGATGGCTGAATTTCTATAGACGACCACCTTGACTGTCAATCGAACCATAAATAACGTGAGGCATCACTTTTCATAGATAAAAGAAATGGTACATCCGCAAAATACGTGTTCATGGAATTTCAAACTAACATGTTTTCATTAAAATTGTCTTGGATAGTTTGCTTAAAACTATTAACATTAAAAAAACTTTCTTTATTCTTAGCTAATAAAGACTCGTAGGGTGTTTTTTTTTCCGTTAAAAATGGATGACTTACATAGGAATTTGAGAAGTCCTGTAATCGTGCATGAGATCGGTTTTCGTCAAAACGCGATTTAAAAACCTTTTGGATCGCATTATACGTAACGATCGCACTACGCGCCGAACTTCGCAATTTCATAGGGTTAGATACCCTAAGATCAGCAGAAGTTTTTACGTCAAGATTGTTCCCATATAATACCTCTGATGAAGAAAGGTTGTCAGAAAACCACGAATTATCTTCGTAATCGGCCCGAAAATTGTCAATGATTTGTGTGTAAGAGAGTGGCTGAAGATTTGATGTTGATGTATTTAGAAGAGTTTTGTAATTTAAGTAATGAATGTAATTAATATACTTAAAACTCTCATACGAATCCTCTAGGGTATCAAATGAGTTTTCAGTAGAAAAGTTATTGAAATTTTTTAGACCTAGGAGAAATGAGTTTGGTACAGAATCCTCACTAAAAATGGGTAAGGAATTTAAATTTGTTTTAGTATTTAAGTCACGGAAAAATGGTTTCGAAAGTAAACCTCCTCTAAATTTTTTATGACGATCTGTAGTGTTGAAAATTTCTTCTTGTTTTTTAAAGTAGTTATGGTCTGTTGCGTCTTGCAAAATGTTTAAATAATCATCTTGTGAGAAGGCCGAATACGTCGATTCCCAGAACGCATCTTCTAATAACTCAAGCGCTTGTCAGTTTTTAAAGTCGTACTCTGCGTACTCATGAAATGAGGGTAAATAAGATTTACTTAATGTTTCGGAAATCGTGTCATTGTTGGAGTAACGATGACTTTGGTTCGAAGTTGCTCAATAAGTTAGTCAGTAGGTATTAAAAACGTGATTAGGTGCAGATTCCTCCTTACTTTTGAGTAAATTAGGTGTTAAATCGTCTTCGCCTTTGTTAAACCTGTCAAAGTATAAAGAGTACTGGGAAGCATTAATGGTACTTACTGGTGTGTGTGAGGCGGGTAAGGTAGTTGTGTTATTAACAAGTCTTGTTGCGGAATCTTTTGTCGCCCAATTTAACGACATACTTGTAAACATGTGCTCTTGTAGACCAGCGGCAGATTGATTGAAATTATTTGATAAGTTCGTAGTCAAATTATTATTGCTGGAATCAAAATTTTTATTCGTGTTTCCTAAAGCGAAGTTATTCACTAAACGTACGTTTCTCTCACTGGTTAGTAAGGAAGTCCCTGGCGATTTCAGGTCTTTAAAACGAGGTGATAGCTCTTGATTGGAAAACTTGGTTGAGAAGTTCGAAATTGGGGATGCTACGGAAACTTCTGACTTATCGACACTGTCAAGAGATCAGCGAGAATTTAAGAAATTTTTCTTAGATCATTTTTGGTTTAGGGCATACTTAAAGGGGTTTTTAAATTGCTTTGAGTCGGTGTGTGCAGATAAAAGGCCGTTTTTATTCAAAAAATTCACGTAGTTTTTTACGGGATCGTTACTTTTTAGAGTGGACGTGTTTAGTACGTCGTTTAATTTTGAATTAAGTGTGGTCGTATTTGTAGTTGCAAATGAATTATCTTCAGGTTGGCTTAATTTTATAGATTGGTTCAAATTAAGCTTTTTATTATTTTGTGTTACACTATGGTTATAATCTAAGAAAGTTTTAAGGCTTTTCGAGTCTAACAAACTATTAGAGCTACTTGTCAAAGAAGCTGCAGACGTGTAATTGTGTTGACGTTTTGTACCATAAGCAAACGTTGTACTAGGCTCAATGTCACTTAAATACAGGTCTGAGATTTTTTTGTACTTGAGATTAAATTCAGATATGTTACTGTATAGTTGCTGTGGATTAGTCTTAGAAAAAGACTGTATTTTTTTAAAAGCAGTAGAATCTTTTACTGACGAACTCCCTACGTCTGAAAACTTCATGAAGTTTAAAATTTTTGCGTTATCTGAAGGTGATAATATTAAGTGTGCCGGTGTCGACGTGGTCTTATTATTATTTCTGTTTTGGTAATATTTTCAAAGGGTATTGGATTTAACAGTGTTTGAATTAGTAGTAGTGTACTTAAGAGAATTTCCGACCATTGAAGAATACGACGGTGTTACGTTATAATTTAAATCGATTCCTTTTGGGTAAAAATATTCCCAGCCCCATTGATAAGCCCGAATACCAATAACAATTTCGCCAGACCCAAAACCATCATAGTAATCAGCAGCATCTACACTTTCAGAAATAATAATCGAAGCTGCTCACGTAACGGGTACGGTAGCAGTAATTAAGTCTGCGCATTTGGAACGACTTACGCCACGTGTCTCACGTTTAGGTTTAGTACGTAAATTACATCACCTAACTACACTAACGAAAGTAATGAAATAGAACATGATTAACGAGATAAACATGAATCATAACCAGTGTTGGTAATGTAATATATGTATAAACCATAAGTCTTCGTGAACGAAAGACGGGGAGGCGATAAAAGGTTCCGGATAATAAAGTTTAGTATCTGGAGTTGATAACTCATCAATCATCGAACCGTCGTCTTCGATGAGAGCGAGTTCGTAATCATTAACTAAATCGAAAAGGTTTGGATAAAGCGCCCTTCAGAGATCAGTGCATTCAGGCGCAGCTAAGGCAGCCATTTCATAATTTTTAGAAAGGGCTGTAGTAATTTGTGCTAACTCTGTCGAAGCTAAATCGTTGAGCGAAAAGAATCTATGATCATTAAATGATTCTAAAAACGCTGCGTTATTTAGCATAATGTCATACTTAGAAGAGGAAAGAGTCATAAGGGTAGTCTCTGTGTTTGCTTGGCAAAAAGCTTGCATTTCTAGCACACACATGGATGTTTCATCCGCCCCGAATAGCTCAATCATACTACGCATTGTAAAAAAGTGTTGAATCCCGGTAAGGAGAGTGCCGTCTTGAGGAGATCCTGCTTGCAATGAAGTGAGATTACTACCTAATGACATTTATAATTATTTTTACGCTTTGGTAAATTGATATGAGAACAAGGTAGACTCTAGCGCAACAACGTTAAGTAAATTAAGGTTGGTACGTACAGAACTAGTATTTCTCGTAAAACGATGATTGTGGAAGCTTTTCCTTTGAATAAAAGATAATCGACTAATCTCAAAAAGATAGAAATTTAATCTAGTATTAAAACGACCGACTCCGAAATTATTTCTTACTGCAGGTTTTGCTTGCCTAATACTATCGTACATCATAATAAAAAAGGAGAGTAATGCTGCGACACTCAATAAGTGTCCTGCAGAAGCAATACTATGTCATCCTCCAAGCGAAGACGGGTAATCCAAAACTCTACGAGGCATACCACAGTAACCGAGCCAAAGCATTGGAATAACGGTTAATAATTGACCGAATAGGTAATATACGTAATGAATGTAAGCGAAAATACGACTGTATTTTACTCCGTAAATTGCGGGGAAGTAAAAATAAAATGCTCCGAATATTCCTAACATTGCTGCTCCCGCAAACATGACATGGAAATGACCGATAACGTAGAAAGTGTCGTGGAATAAAATATCCATACCAGTGTGCGCAACGCACATACCAGAAACACCTCCTGAGACGAAGAAAAAAACAAACGTAAATGTGAAAAGAAATGGCAGTTCCATAACAAAGGCACTATTAACGATTGTTACGCACCAGTGCATAAGTTTTGTAGCGGCTGGTACAGAAATCATAACAGTTAAAGTACTAAATAACATTCTTGTGGTGTGCGATAGCCCTACCATATACATGTGATGTCCTCAAACAAAAAATCCTAGAAACGCGATAGTGTACATGGAGTAAAGTAAACTTGCTCTAGCCGAGACACGTTTACGTAAATAAAATGACATCATAGTATTTGTGAACCCGAAAACAGGTAACATAATGATATACACTTCTGGGTGACCGAAAAATCAAAACATATGCTGGAACAGTACGGTATCACCACCTCCCGAGTAATCGAAAAATGAGGTTTGTCAATGTCTGTCCGATAAAAGCATTAAAATACCTATCGCGAGCATAGGGTTAGCGGCTACCATCATTCAGGAAGCAGTAATTAAACCTTCAGAAAAAAAAGACCTTGCGTCACGCATTTTCCTATTGTTTAGTGTTGATAAATACCGGTAAGTTACTAAAAAGTTTGCAGAACTAACGATAGACGCGTTAATGGCTAAGAATACTCCCATTAAACCTACGTCAACTTTACCGATTGCCGTGAATCGGGTTCTGGCAGAAAATGGTGTGACCATTGCTCAACCAGGTAGTAAATCCTTAGCATTCCTTTCAATAGAGTAAACAAGTCCATCTTCCCCGGTAAATCGACGATAAAGTGTGTTTTGGTGTCGAGCGGCTAGAAGCTTACATCGTCAAGCTTCTCTTGAGAACTTTAATTGTCGTCAATTAGCTAACACCCGCTGTTGCGTAGAACTAGAACTAAACATTTTATAGAATTTTTGGTCTAATGAGTTAATGGCGACCCATCTCATGTTTACAAAGTTATTATTGTTTTTAAATAAATACGAGATGTTGAAAAAATTATCGACGGGAGCTACGTGAGAAGAATACCAATTGTCAACATCAGCAAGTTTTAAATTACTTTGCGTAGTGAATTTTTTGATAAAACTTTGGTGATTGTTTAAAAGTAGTTCATTAAATTGGTCTGAGTAAAACCAAGGAGCTTTTCGAATACCTCTAGCGACTTCGATATAAGAAGTCATAAGAGAAGGATATAATTGATCTCAAATACCTAAATAATGACCACATTTGTAATCGTAACTGATTAAAGGGTTCGAAAAGCGATTAAATCGGTAGCTGTTTGTTACTTCAGATAATGAAGAAGTAATACCTTCAGTGATGTTACTAGTAGAAATATTCTCTGAGTTGAAAGGGACCGTAGTAGGTGATACCTCAGCTTTATTTAAGTTTAATAATTGAAGTGTTACGCTAAATCCGAAGTGGTTTAAGTTACAAGCTACGGAGTTACTTAAGTTAGTGGGCAAAGAAGTGATGGTAGTAACCGAATAAGGAGTTAGGGAGATAAACAATTCGCAGATAGATTTTAGGTGGGATACTAAGTTAGATAGTACACTTAAGGAAGTAGTAACTAAAGTCAAGTTAGGGGTTAATGAAAACTGCGTGGTGAATGTCGAAGCGTAAGAACTTAACGCATTATAATCATTAGTGAAGGAAAAGGATTTAGTTTTTGGTGATACAGTCGTACCAAAATTATAAAACGCTTCCATATCTGGGGTGACTGCTAAGTTGTTATTGTTCTTAAACCGCATTCCCAAAATAGACTGGTTTAAAAAGTCTCGATGGTCGTTGGAATTCACTAAATCAGTGAAGAATTTTCGTTTAAGGTTTCCTTGTAACTCACGAATATTAAAACAATTCATTCGTTGGTATCGCCTATCGACACAGACCAACTGCATTAACATAATCAGACCGCCTGGAAGAAACCAAAAGGCGGCACTATTTAGCCGAGGGAAAGCGACATCATGCACTCCCAACTGTGTAGGGAGTAAAAAATTACCAAATGCACCAAAAACTGCAGGCATAATCATAAAGAAAACCATAATTACACCATGCGCTGTAGCGATACTTAAATATTGTAAACTATCTCCAGCTAATATACCTACGCCAGGGTAAGCAAATTCTAACCTAATGACCGATGCTAGGCTCATACCGGCCGTACCCGCAACTAAAACAAAAATGAAGTAATTAATTGCAATTCTTTTATGATTAGTGGTATAAATTCAACTATTTGTTGTATAAGAAGACCTGGCTTTTGTTCACCTAAGTAAGGTTGTTGACCAAATCAAAGCAAAAACGCTTTCGTTATTTGTGCTAGTTTTACTAGTCATAAATCTGAATCCGTTCACGGCAGACTTAAAAACGAATGACGGATTTAACTTGTTTGAAGTAAGAACACTACTTAAAACGTAATATCAAGGCAGTCGAGCGTAAATCACGGCTGAAATTAAAAGTAAAATTAAGCTCATAAAGAGACGAGTAAAACCTGACGAATCGAGGAAGTAAAAAAATAACACGAGTTACGACGAATTAAACAATTTTATGGGAAACGGTATTTAGTTTTCGAGAGAAACGGGAGCTTAATTTCAACGGATTACTGTTCGAATCATTTAGATTAATAGACCTCATCATAATATGTTGAACGAGCATAATTATTAAACCTAAACCAAATTCAACAGCTGATAAAATGAGGAAAAAGAAGGTTAAGGATAATATATTTAGATTATCATAAACTAGCCCAACTGAAAGCGAGATGATATATAAAGTTATTCATAATAGTTCGGCTGTCAAGAGCAGGTGTAACGCTGTGTTTATATTCAAAGCGACGCTTGTGAACATTAAGAAAAACAGGAGGAACAAGAAGTTTATATCACCGAAAAGCACAAATTACAAATTAGTTTTTTTTAGTGTTTAGGAAATTATCTTCACGGTAAGAGCAATTAACTGCGTGTACTTCGAAGATAATTAAGTAAAAAATGTAAAATGCTAAACCGAGTCGAGCAGCCAGTTCAGCGATGAAAAAAACAAATAAATATAACTTACCCCATAATACGAAGTAGGTATAAAAAAAGTCATTAGAAAAGTCGTTCTCATCTTCTAGCAAAAACGAACGGTCGTCGTTATTGTCCAAGGTGAATAAAATTGTTCCGTGAATTGACAAGAACAACTCGTTTAGGTACTCATCGTCATCAAAGTCGCCTACAAAAATATAGTACGAATCGAAGAAGTCGTCTAAGTTGTCATAAACGTTCATTCTAAATAGAAGAGTATAAAAACGTAACATTAGTGAAAAAGTCGCTAGGAAGTCTGCGAAGAATTGGTTTGCAATGAATTTTACGGATCTAGTTTCAGTTTTCGATGCTTCAAGAAAAGCAAAATAGTGAATTGAGTGTTTAAAACATAAATAAAATATAATGAAAGAAAAGAAGTAAAAAAAGGCTGTATCAACGAATTCGATGACCTCTTCTTGGTCGTCGTCAAAAGCCATTAAAGTCATTGCCCAATAAAGTAAAATGAATAATAAAGTTTGTATTAAAGCCTCAAACTGCACACGAGTTTCACGTGACATAGAAGAGAAATAATAATATCACCTTACGAAATGAGCATTAACTGGTAACGTTCATTTTAGTGAGAGTACGAGAGTAAAAAAATAAATTAAAAACCATGTATATAGTGCGAATAGTAAAAGACTTATCATACCTTCTCCTGGGAAATAATTTAGGTTATTTGTATACGAGTCAAAGGCTGCAGTTGGTAAATAATTAAATGTGGAAGATAGTCAGTAGGTAGTTACGTAGTCACTGAATACCATAGAAAGTTCGGGCGACACTAATAATGTAGTACTAAAAGTTTCTTGGTACTCAGACTGTAAAAGAGGTGACAATGCGAAAAATGTTGAGCTGGTCTGAGCTAATAAGTCACTCATTAAGTTGTTAAACAGTGACTCACTTAAAAATTTATTAGAGTTTGAGTTTAGTAAAATTACATCTAAGTAAGAGGTTTTCGAAATAGAATCGATTAATATATGTTGATTAATGAAAGAGGATTGAAAAACGAACGAAAATAGCGACCAGTCGGAGGCTGCTAAGGAGGAAGTTTTTTCTCAATTTAGTGAGTCTGATAACCAAGCTTGGTCGGTAGATTTATACGTTTGCATTCAGTTTGATTCAATGAAAGAATTTAAAGATCTCATGAGTAAAATATACTTTTTAGCGAAAAGATTAATAAAAAATTCACAAGTTGAAACCCATGACACCTGTGAAAGTATTTATGGTAGTGAACTCGTTGAGGACTCGTAAAGATGTTGTAGAGTGGGAAGTTTTACCAATGCGATAAAGTATAGTCCTTTTACGAGAATTTCCTGCCGCACTGATTTTCCCTTTTAGTCGTATCTTTAGACCTTTAACTTTTAAGTCACTAAAGACGTGTTGGAAATAATTGAAGAATAAATACTTAAGAAAGCGGAAAATCGAGCGTGTTTTCCAAAAGCTAATTCGAAGTATCATTGCTTTTAGTCAACTACACATAATTTTTGGATCCTTGAGGTAAAAACTTAAGTGTATAATATGCAACGCCTCCTCTAAAAAGAAACGATGACCTAGTCTACGCTCGTAAAAAACCATACGAGGTAACCACCTTTTGTAACGTACGATAAAGTCTAAATCAATGTCTTGACTCATAAAAGGGTAAAATTGAAATAATATTTTTTTACCCGTGCAATCTTCTATAAACCTGATCATGGTGTTATGGTATCAAGAAATGACATTTTCTTGGAAAAAACTGTTTTTAAAGGAGTTAAGAACTATTTTTGATAATTTTTTATCAAGTAATGTTTCAGGTACTAAATTTGTGTGTAATTTATAACTACTCGTAAGTTTAGTTAATGAATTTTGGATTACATTGATACCTTTGTTGTTTTCCATTGAATTTGAAAAGCTGGGCGAGGCTAATAGTATGGACGATTTAAGTAGTGTAATGTTTGAAAGGGTTGTTAATAAAACTTGAGTTTGGCTATAAGTTGATTTATGATTTACGAACGAAGACACCATGTTATGGACATTTAACTTTTCGCATGAATGAGTAGTGTTACTAAAAACTGTAGTAGACTTTTTTATGTGTTTTTTGTAAACTGGGAAGTTATTACGTTTTGCATTTTGAGCAGAAACGTCTAGTTTTGTTAATTTGTTATAAAATTTACGCCTACGTAAGTTAATTTTACGGAAACCGATAGTCGTTTTTACTTGGCGTTGTACCTTGTTTTTTACGTAGTATAAAACATTGTCTAACTGCCTGTTGAGGGGATATTTTTTTTTCTTTACTCTTCGTCGTAATTTTCTAATATACCTGTTTCTAATTATAAGTTTTCTTCGTCTACGTTGCCGACGCATAGCATACCTACTTAATTTCTTGTACCTAAAGTATTTTTTACGCACGCGTGTTATAGGTTTTAGTAAGAATATTTTTTTCTTTTTTAACATAAGCTTTGCGAGGTATTTTCGTTTTCCGCTTGTTGCTGGAATTTTTTTTAACAAGTGATTATATACTGAACGTAAACGTCGCTTTAATGTTTGTGTAAATAATCTTACAACTTTACCCCTTAAAAAGAAGAGGTTATACACTTTAGAAAGTTTAGAGGCGTCGCGTTTAGAAACAATTTTTTTTAAAGTTGAACCTAAATTTTCGACTTTCAGGGTCCTTGAAATTTGATTGAGTTGACGTAGATAATTAAATTTGAATAATAAACTGCTTGCCGGTACTCGTAAAAACGGGCCACCGTCAGTTAATATACCTAATTTTTTATGCATATTACCTCGAAATTTATCTGCACTAACAGGAGAATTCGGTACCATTTTATACGAAGGTACTCTTGATAACACGTACGTTGTTTTTTTAGAGATTGCGTTTTCGGGATATATGAAATTGTTTTCATAAAGCCATTGTTTGAGTAAGCTTGGTAATATACAAGATGAGGGTTTCGTATAAATATTTAATGTTTGTATAACTGAATTTTTAGTTGAGGTAGAAGGTTTTACGTTCCATAAACATGAATTTACTTGTTTGGTGTTAATAATATTTGTGATTTGGTTCTTATAAACCAAGTTGTATACACTTATATCACTTTTAAGGTTACACTGCGTGTAAGTGTTTAAGTGGTTTATGAGCGAACCGTTAGTTGTAGAAAAATTATGGTGGAGTAATGTAACATAAAATGCCTGAATTAATTCCGTAGTACTGTCCTTGGGACTTTTTTGTTTTAATAATTTACTTTCGGTGAATGTCGAAGAAGATATTGAATGTTTTTGGTAAAGTGGTAAAGTACGTGTAACATAAGGTTTTTTATTTAAGCCCCGCTGTGCTCAATAAAGGCGATAATTGTTATTAAAACGTGTGCGACGTTTTGAACTCACGAACCTAGTCCTAGTAATTACTTGAAATCGTAAAGTTTTTTTACGAAAGCGGAGAACTTTTTTAGCAAATATAATTTTAGGTATTGCTTGCATTTTTTGCTGTGAATAATTAAATAGTGTTTTAGACTTTATTTTTTGGAAGACTTTGGAGTTATAACCAAATTTATTAATTTTATTAAGCTTTAAGTAAGTCGATAACTTTATATTTTTTCTATATCTTATGAACAGGACTTTTTTACGTGATTGGGATGTAGCCTTTTTAAACAACTTTCAGGAAGTTTTTTTCACCTCTTTTTTTTTCTTTTTCAAGTTCCGCCGTTTTCGGTTCCGTGAGTTTCTTGTAGTTGCTTTATTGGACGGGTGGCGGAAGTGAAGAGTTTGCTTATGTAATGCTAACTCAAAAGGTTGGACTGAGGTCCGAGTAAATTGAGTGTTTTTTAAAGTTAACTGACGCAAAAAAGCCTTACGCTTTTTTAAAAAAAACGCTTCTTTCAATAAAAAAGATCGGTTTTTTTGTGTGGAAAAATTACGTCAAAAAGAAGATTTACGCTTGGCATGCCGTCGACCGTATCGTCGACGATGCCGATGTCAATACTGGCGCCGTAAAAGTTTATATTTAGTTTTTCGACGCTTCCTGCGTC
>Ga0209715_1001718_pt1 | contig 17631 bp, 13 predicted proteins | sample COGITO_mtgs_1205_2_FD_184809 | JGI IMG/M metagenome (GOLD analysis project Ga0209715, IMG submission 184809) | Pelagic marine microbial communities from North Sea - COGITO_mtgs_120503 (SPAdes) (version 2) | ecosystem: Environmental > Aquatic > Marine > Epipelagic ...
GAGTAGAGGATGCAACTTTTAATATTGCATTGGCTTCTGCATGTAATACTTCCCATTTTGTTACACCTTCTTCATCTTCACAGCAGTTATCAAAACCAGTAGGCGTTCCGTTAAACCCATCCGAAATGATCATCCTGTTTTTTACAATCAAAGCACCGACTTGTTTTCGCTTACAATGAGAGAGTTTACCCCATTCAAGAGCCATTTTTAAATAGGCTTTATCGTATTTTAATTGTTTTTTTTCAGTCATTAGAGCGAAAGTAAAAATATTTGCAGAAATAAGTCATTAATTAACAAACAAAATTTTGAATAAAAAAGGGCTGTTTCATTTTTGGTTTTCTATTGATGTTCCTTCTAAATTTCGTTTTACCAAAATACGCGCGCTAGCATCATTTGCAAAGCAAAACCAATTACAATAGACGAACAAACTAAGATCCAATCTCTTTTGGTCGTTCTAAAGAAATGTTGAAGAATTGTTGCAATTATTAAAATCCCTAAAACAATAATAATTTGTGCAGCTTCTATTCCTAAAGCAAATTCTAATAAAGGAAAAAAGGTATCGTCTCCTTTGCCAACCATTAATTTAAAGTAATTAGAAAAACCAAACCCGTGAATTAAGCCAAAAAAGACCGCAAAAATAAAGTTGGTATTTTCTTTTCCTGTGGAGGCACTCTTAGCGGTGAAAACATTTACAGTTCCTGTGATAAGAATGGTGAGTGGTATTAAAAACTCAATCAAATTCATTTTTACTTTTAAAATACCATAGGTAGATAAAGCTAAAGTAAGCGCATGGCCAATTGTAAAAAAAGTAACTAACCAAAGTACTTTTTTCCATTGGTTAAAACTGAAAACAACAGTCAAAACAACTAAAAATAAAATATGATCATATGCTGAAAAGTCTAACACATGGTTAAGACCTATTTTAAAGAAAAGGATAAATTCGTTCATTTTTTAATTTTAGGAAATTCAAAGGTATTAAAAACAAATCATTATTACCCCAAACTTTTGAAATGCAGAATTCCTATTTCCTGCAATTTTATTTTATGGAATATTTAATAAGAAGGTGCTATATTTTCAAATTAATAAAAATTTGATTGCTACGTAAAAACAGTTGAATAATCAACACAAAAATAAGTAATAATACTTAATTTTGTTTTTAAAATACGTAGTTATGAAAAAAATTATTGTAGTCGGTAATGGGATGGTTGGTTATAAGTTTTGTGAAAAATTGGTCGCTTCATCAGAAAGTAAAAATTTTAACATCACTGTTTTTGGTGAAGAGCCAAGACCCGCTTATGACAGAGTTCATTTAAGTGCCTTTTTTGAAAACCAAGATGCAAAAGCTTTGGAAATGGCTCCTGCAGCTTGGTATAAAGAAAATAATATTGATTTAATTGTTGATGAAAAAGTGGACAACATTTTTAGGACAACCAAAACAATAATTACAGCAAAGAGTCGCCAGCTTACATACGATTATTTAGTTTTAGCTACCGGTTCATCTGCATTTGTTCCACCAATAAAAGGAGTAGAAAAAGAAGGTGTTTTTGTATACAGAACGATTGAAGATTTAGAAGGAATGTTGGGGTATGCAGCAAAACTAAAAGCGAAGAATCCACATGCAAGAGCTGCGGTGTTGGGTGGAGGTTTGCTGGGTTTAGAAGCAGGAAAAGCGGTAATGGATATGGGATTAGAACCCCATATTGTAGAATTTGCTCCTAAATTAATGCCCAGACAATTGGATGCTAGAAGTAGTAAAGTATTACAATTAAAATTAGAGTCCATCGGATTAAACATCCATCTTAACAAAGCAACTCAACAAATTTTAGGAGAAGAGGCGATTGTCGGAATGGAATTTGGAGAAGAGGATATTTTAGACGTAGAAATGTTGGTTGTTTCTGCAGGAATTCGTCCAAGAGATGAGTTGGGAGTAAATTGTGGACTGGCAACGGGAGCTCGTGGAGGAATCGTAGTCAATAACAAAATGCAAACTTCAGACGAACATATCTTTGCAATTGGTGAAGTTGCTTTGTATAACGAAATGATTTATGGTCTAGTTGCGCCAGGTTATGATATGGCTGATGTTGCAGTAAATCAAATTATTAGTAAAGTAGCGTGTCAAATGCCAGACGAAATAGATATGTCTACCAAATTAAAATTGATTGGTGTAGATGTCGCAAGTTTTGGTGAACCTTTTATGCCTGCATCAAAAGGACATTCTATAATTTTTGAAAATAAAACGCAGCATTTATACAAAAGAATCAACATAAGTTTAGATGGTAAAAGTTTATTAGGTGGAATTTTAGTTGGCGATGCATCTGACTATAATATGTTGCACCAAGTTTATTTAAATGGAATGAAAATTCCTGAAGATCCGTCTCAATTAATTTTGCCGGCAAGCGAAGGAGGTTCCTCTTTTGGGAGTGTTTTAGAGTTGCCAGATACTGCCCAAGTATGTTCTTGTGAGTCTATTAGTAAAGGAGATATTTGCTCTTCAATTACCGAAGGGGGTTGCAATAATTTGGGCGATGTAATTGACAAAACAAAAGCAACAACTGGTTGTGGAGGTTGTAAGCCCATGGTTACGGATTTGATAAATGAAACCTTAAAATCACTAGGAAAAGAAGTAAAAGAAACGATCTGTGAGCATTTTGATTACAATAGACAAGCGCTGTATGATTTGGTAAAAGTAAGTCAAGTTTCTGATTATGAAGAGGTTTTAAATACTTTTGGGAAAGGTCATGGTTGTGAAATATGTAAGCCCTTAGTGGCCTCAATTTTTGCAACGGTAACGATGGAGACTCCAAACCGTCAACCGACCATTCAAGATACAAATGACCGCTTTTTGGCAAATATCCAAAGAAATGGAACTTACTCTGTTGTGCCAAGAGTTGCTGCTGGAGAAATTACGCCAGATCAATTAATTGTTATTGGAGAAGTTGCAAAAAAATACGATTTATATACAAAGATTACTGGAGGACAAAGAATTGATTTATTTGGTGCACAAGTGCATGAATTGCCAATGATTTGGAAAGAACTAATTGCCGCTGGTTTTGAAAGTGGTCATGCCTATGGAAAATCGTTAAGAACTGTAAAAAGTTGTGTAGGTGCAACTTGGTGTAGGTATGGAATGCATGAAAGTGTGACCTTTGCTATCGATATTGAAAATCGATACAGAGGTCTGCGTTCTCCGCACAAATTAAAAGGAGGCGTTTCGGGTTGTATTCGAGAATGTGCAGAAGCAAGGGGTAAAGATTTTGGCTTGATTGCTGTTGAGGGGGGCTGGAATTTATATGTCTGTGGAAATGGTGGAGCAACCCCAAAACACGCCGTTTTATTAGCAGAACAATTGGATGATGAAACGGTTGTTAAATATTTAGACAGATTTTTAATGTTCTATATAAGAACAGCGGGTCCTTTGGTAAGAACAGCACCTTGGTTAGACAAATTAGATGGAGGAATAGCTTATTTAAAGCAAGTGGTTGTTGAAGATTCTCTGGGTATTGCTGAAGACTTAGAAATCGAAATGCAAGGTCTTGTAAATCGATACGAATGTGAATGGAAACAAGCCATAGAAAGTGAAGAAGTAATGAAGCGTTTTAAGCATTTTGTGAATTCAGATGACACAGATGATACTATTGAGTTTGTTCCTATGCGTGATCAGAAAAAGCCAAAAGCTTGGGTATAAATTAGTTTCCAGCAAACAATAAATAAGTGGCTACTATTCAGGTTTTACAGGGCTTCATAAGTCTTCCTAAAGAAACCTATTTTTATCAACCATTAAAATTTAAAACCATGCAAGAAATATTAGAAAAATACAAATCAGTTTCAGAAGAAAATGTAAATCAATGGTTTAAAGTTGGTAAAACAGAAGATTTTCCTGAAAATACGGGTGCTTGTATAAAATACAAAACCAAGCAAATCGCTGTGTATAACTTTGTGAGAACAGGTAAATGGTATGCTACTCAAAACCTATGTCCACATAAAATGGAAATGGTATTATCTTTAGGAATGATTGGTGATAAAGATGGAATTCCAAAAGTTGCTTGCCCATTGCACAAAAAGAATTTTTCTTTAGAAGATGGTACTAATTTAGCTGGCGAAGATTTAAAAATTGCCACCTATCCTGTTAAAATTATTGACGGAAATGTGTATATTGGCTTTTTAGAATAAATAATTTTAAAGGAAAACTGTCAAGTAAAGACTTGGTAGTAATCATTTAAATAAAAAGGAAAAATGAAGCCAACAAAATTTGAAACTGCCATTGCAATTATTGATAAGAAAAATGCTGAAGATGCAGATACGTATCAAGTGCTCGACTTAGCCTATCCAAAAGAACTATTGTACTCTCAAAGGATGACAAGAAGGTTGATAGCTTTTAATCCAAGTGCCTCTGATGCCCTTAAGATTGCTGCAAGAGCACAGCATATTTGTCGTTGGAAAATTCAGCGAAACGAGTATCCAATGGACAGAGTTGGGTATTTAAAATGGCGTCAAAAATTAAAAATGATGCATGCTGAGATTACGGGAGAAATTTTGCAAGAAGTTGGTTTTGAAACTCAATTTATTGAGAGAGTTCAGAAAATTATTTTAAAAAAAGGCATCAAAAAAAATGAAGAGTCTCAAATATTAGAAGACACTATCTGTTTGGTTTTTTTAGAGTATTATCTTGTCGCATTTGCAGCAAAACATACAGATGAAAAAGTAATTGATATTCTTAAAAAAACATGGGTTAAAATGTCTGAAAAAGGACACGCTGCAGCTTTGTTAATTCCTTTTTCTGAAGCAAGTTTAGCGCTGGTGAAGCAAGCCATTTCATAATAATTGTAATTTAAAATGACAAAAAAAGGCAATTCATTAGACCAAAGAACGTTTGATAAATTAAGTCGTTTGTATATTATTGCTTTAAGCACCATTGCTTTTTCTGTAATTATTAGTCAGGTTTTAGTTCGCAATCATTTAGACAAACAACAAAGTGATTCTACGGTGATAAATATTGCTGGTAGGCAAAGAATGTTGAGTCAGAAACTAACAAAAGAAATTGTTTCCCTCTCAGTTTCTTCGGATGAAAAAAATAGAATTTTCCTTAAAAATAATATAAAAAAAACACTTTTTCTATGGGAGTTATCTCATAACTCTCTTCAAAAAGGAAATGATAGTTTGGGGCTTCCTAAACAAAATAGTGTGCAAATAAAAAGTAAGTTTACTGCGATTAATCCTGTTTTTGATACCATACAGAAAGCTTCAAAATTAATCCTTCAAAAACTAGAAAAAAATCCTTTAATTTCTATTGATTACTTGGTGTCTGAAATCAAAAAAATAACCAATAATGAAGGTTCTTTTTTGTTGATAATGGATGAAATTGTGAATCAATATGATTTAGAAGCGAATGAGAAAGTTGCTTGGTTGAGAAAGTTAGAGTTCTTATTAATGGGACTAACATTGTTGCTGCTTTTGGGGGAGTTAGTGTTCATCTTTTTGCCTACTGCAAAATCTATAAAAATGATACTTTCAGAATTGTTGTCGGCAGAAAAGAAAGCTAAAAAGATGGCTTTTAATGCAGATGAGTTGAGTGTTGTTAAAGAAAAATCGATTAGAGAGTTGCGTGCTTTAAGTCAAGCAATTGATGAAACATTATTGTTTGCAAGAATTTCTCCAAACGGAAATTTAATTCACATAGGAAATAAGTTTTCAAAGTTGTTTAAATTCACAAAATTTAAAAAAGAAACGTTCTTTTGGAACATTTTATCAAATAATGAAAACGAACAGTTCATAATTGAAGATTTAATTACAAAACATAAAAAAACGGGTTGGCAAGGCGAGCTTAAGGCAACGACAAAAGACGCTGAAACTATTTGGTTAGAAATGTCAATAGTTCCCTATAGGCCCACAGAAGATAAGTCTGAATTGTTAATTATCGCCTCAGAAATTACTGCTAAAAAAGCAGGTCAAATAGAAATTGAAAGATTGACCAAAGAGAGTTTTGAGGAGAAAATGAGTCAGCAAAAAATAATTTCAAGTAAGATTATAGAAAACCAAGAAAAAGAACAAAATAGAATTGCAAAGGATGTGCATGATGGAATTGGTCAGATGTTAACTGGATTAAAATACAATTTAGAAAGCATTAATATGAATGATATTCAGAAAACAACTGCTAAGATTGAACATTTAAAGGACTTAACTACAAATATTATAAAAGGTGTTAGAGCTGCCACTTTTAATTTAACTCCACCAGAATTATCTGATCATGGAGTGGTTCCTGCAATGATAAAACTAACCCAAGAATTAGGAAGATTAACGGGAAAAGAAATCTTATTTCTAAATAAAACAGACTATAATCAGCGTTTAGATTCCCTTGTTGAAATTAATATTTATAGAATTGTTCAAGAAGCAATAAATAACGCTATTAAATATGCTGAATCTTCTCATATTTTGGTGGCAGTTTCTCACAGTGAAAAAATATTAAGTATCGTTGTGGATGACGATGGACAAGGTTTTGAACCTTCAAAGGTAAAGCACGTAAAGAATGGAGATGGAGGAATGGGCATGACTTTTATGAAGGAACGAATTACGTTTGTTGAAGGTCGATTGTTCTTGAATTCTGAACTTGGAAAAGGCACAAGAGTAACATTAAATATCCCTATTTAAATACGTAGTTTTACTTAAAATGGCTACTTTTGTAAGTATAAATTATCTACAGTTATGATTAATATAGTTTTAGCAGACGACCATGTTTTGGTAAGAGATGGCATTAAAGCACTTTTAGAAGACCAGTCAGGAATTACTGTTATAGATGAAGCATCCAACGGAAAAGAAGCTTTAGAGGTCATTTCGAAAAAGAAACCTGATATCCTTATTGTTGATATTCGCATGCCAGAAATGAATGGAATTGAAGTGGTTACTGAAATTAATAAACAGTACACAGATGTAAGAACATTGGTGCTTTCGATGCACGATTCTGAAGAATATGTTTTAAAATCGATACAAGCAGGAGCTGATGGTTATTTGTTGAAAGGAGCAAGTAAGAAAGAATTTTTGAAAGCAATAAGTAAAGTTGCTTCTGGTGGTAGGTATTTTACAGGAGATGTTTCTTCTATTATAATGAACAATTTTGTAGATGGAGCTACAACTAAAAAAGGAACACCTCAAAAGGAGTTTCAAGAACTTCCTTTTAAATTAACCAAAAGAGAAAAGCAAATATTAACCTTAGTTTTAGAGTTAAAGAACAATAAAGATATTGCCGAAGAATTACAAATTAGCAAGCGCACTGCAGAGGTGCATCGTTTTAATTTAATGAAGAAATTAGAGGCTAAAAATTTAATGGAACTGAGTAATAAAGCGAAAGAATACCAACTGATATAGTCTCTAATGAAGCTATTTTTTTAATCCCCACTGTTTTTTACCCTCAATTTTGTCAAATTCTTAAAATCACTATTGGTTCATTCTTAATTTACTAATAATTATATTGTACGTACTTTTTTAGCTTGAAAAGTAAGTATTTATACTTACTTTTGAGTTTATTATTACTTCAATTTTTAATGTATATTTTATTAATTGAAAAATTCAAGATCCTTTTTTTTAGGGTATTCAGAAAAATAAAATCAACCTTTGGTTGGTCAGGTTTTAATGTCGTATTTCGTATAAAATAGTCGCTTAAATGATGAAAAATGAAATTAAAACAACCTGTTCTTATTGTGGAGTTGGTTGTGGTATTATTGTAAAAAAAGACATCAATAACAAGGTTTTTGTTGCAGGTGATAAAGACCACCCTGTGAATAAAGGAATGTTGTGTTCCAAAGGGATGAATTTACATTATGTTGCCAATGATACGTCCGATCGAATTTTATATCCAGAGATGAGATGGAGTCGTTCTCATCCTCGTGAGCGAGTAAGTTGGGATACCGCTTTAGATAGAGCTGCCAATGTTTTTAAATCAATTATAAAAAAACATGGTCCAGATGCTGTTGCTTTTTATGTTTCAGGACAAAGTTTAACGGAAGAATACTATATCGCAAATAAGCTGACAAAGGGTTTTTTGGGAACCAATAATATAGATACTAATTCGCGTCTATGTATGAGTTCAGCTGTGGTTGGCTACAAAAAAACATTTGGAGAAGATAGTGTACCAATTTCATATGCAGATATAGAATTAGCGGATTGTTTTTTAATAACAGGCGCAAACCCTGCTTGGTGTCATCCTATTTTATTTAGACGAATTGAAAAACACAAAGAAGAAAATCCCAATGTAAAAGTTATTGTGATAGATCCGCGTAAAACAGATTCAGCAAGTTTTGCAGATTTACACTTACAATTAACGCCAGGAACAGATGTTGTTTTGTATAACGCCATTGGTAGGTGTTTGTATAAAAGTGGTTTAATAGATGAAGATTTTATTAAAGAACACACAGAAGGTTTTGATGCTTATAGAAAAGTGATTTTTGAAACTTCCTTAAAAGAAGCTTCCAAAATTTGCGGAGTTCCTATAAAAGAGATTCAAAAGGCGGCAGCAATGATTGGTCTTTCTGAAGGGTTCATCAGTATGTGGGCGATGGGTTTAAATCAAAGTGTAATTGGAACGGATAAAAACACATCCCTCTTAAATTTGTCATTGATTACTGGTCAGGTTGGTAAGCCAGGAGCGGGTCCTTTTTCTTTAACAGGGCAGCCAAATGCAATGGGAGGTAGAGAAGTTGGAGGAATGGCAAATTTATTAGCGGTTCATAAAGATTTACAAAACGAACAACATAGACGAGAAGTTGCACAATTCTGGGGGGTTGATAAAATATCACCAAAACCAGGATTAACAGCCACAGAAATGTTTGATGCTTTAGAAAGTGGAAAACTAAAAGCAGTTTGGATTGCTTGTACAAATCCGTTAGTGAGTATGCCAAATTCGCACAGAATTGAAAAAGCAATGGCAAATTCTAAATTTGTGGTAGTGCAAGAAATTTCTCATAAGTCAGATACTTTAGCCTATGCAGATTTGGTTTTGCCCGCTGCTGCATGGTTAGAAAAAGAAGGAACGATGACAAATTCTGAACGTAGAATTTCCTATTTACCAAAAGAAATTGAAGCTCCAGGAGAAGCAAGACCCGATGTAGAAATTTTCTGTGATTTTGCACGAAGAATGGGTTTTAGAGGTTTTAATTATAATGGTACAGAAGAAATATACGATGAATATGCCTTAATGACAAAAGGCACAAATATTGATGTTTCTTTTTTAAATTATGATCGTTTAAAAAGTGAAGGAACTTTTCAGTGGCCCGTAAATGAATACCGTCATAAAGGGACGCCCCGTCTTTTTGAAGATAAAAAGTTTTATACGCCTTCTCAAAAAGCAATTTTTAATATTCCCTCTAGTATAGAGAATCCATCCGTTAAAACGAACGAAGAATTTCCGTTAATTTTAACTACTGGGCGAATTAGAGATCAGTGGCACACCATGACTAAAACAGGAAAAGTCTCCAGATTAAAAACACACTATCCAAAGCCTGTTTTAGAAATTAACCCTATTGATGCGTATTTAAATAATATTAAAGATGGAGATATTACCGAAATAAAAAGTCAAAATGGGGTTGTTAGAGTTCGCGCAAAAGTTACAGATACTATAAAAGAAGGTGTCGTTTTCTTGCCCATGCATTGGGGAAAAGTACTGCAAAGTAATTTAAACAGAGCGAATAATTTAACCAACACACATATAGACCCTATATCTAAAGAACCTGATTTTAAGTATACTTCAGTGTCTGTTTCTAAATATAAAAAGCCAAAAGAAAAGATAATAATTGCGGGAGCAGGAGCTGCTGCTTTTCGATTTTTACAAAATTATAGAGATTATAATGAGGTAGACGAAATTCATGTATTTTCAAAAGAATCAAACCTATTTTATAATCGAGTTTTATTACCAGAATATATTACGGAAGAATTAAGTTGGGAACAATTATTGAAGATAAAAAATGTTGAATTGAACAATTTAAACATTAAAATTCATCCTGAAACGACTATTGAGAAGATTGATAAAGAGACAAAAGTAGTTACAGACTCTAAAGGAAAAACACATCTGTTTGATCGGTTAATTTTAGCAACAGGAAGTAGGCCCTTTGTTCCAAAAGATGTACAAATAGATTTGCGAGGCAGATTTACCATGCGCAACAAAGTTGATGCGGATCAATTTAAAAAATACCTTGACGATACGGGTTTACCTCCAGAAGAGCAACATGTTGTAATTGTTGGAGGAGGTTTGTTAGGATTGGAATTGGCAGCAGCAATGAAGCATAAGAGTGTAAAGATTACAATTGTGCAAAGAGCCTCTCGATTAATGGAGCGTCAATTAGATAAAATATCTAGTAAATTATTGTCTTTGAATGTACAAGAAAGAGGCATTCAAATTTATTTTGATAACGAAGTAAGTACTGTTTTTGACGATGAAGATACGGGCGAATTAACAATTAATCTAAAGAGTGGAAAATACATAACTGCCAATGCAATTGTTTACGCAATTGGTACACGTCCAAATATAGAAATTGCTAAAAATAACGGCATTGTTTGCGGACGCGGAGTGAAAGTAAATCAGCATTTACAATCTTCACATCCAGATATTTTTGCTATTGGAGAAATTGCAGAATTTAACAATAAGTTATTCGGAATTACATCTGCGGCAGAAGAACAAGCAGGTATTTTAGCCAATTTTATAGCAGGCGATATAAGTGAAGCTTACAAAGGTTCTGTATTAATGAATATTTTAAAATTTAACGATTTAAACCTTTGTAGTATTGGCGAAATTTCGGTTCCTGAAAATGACCCAAGTTATGAGGAAATTATATTTACAGACCTCTCTAAGCGGTATTATAAGAAATGTATTGTAAAAGATGACTTGTTAATTGGTGCTGTTTTGGTCGGTGATAAAAATGAGTTTGCAGAATTCAAAACTTTGATTGAAAGCAAAATTGAAATGTCTGACAAACGGGATACCTTATTAAGAGGCGCTTCAAACGATACGCCTGTTTTAGGTAAATTAGTTTGTTCTTGCAGCCAGGTTGGTGCAGGAAATATTGAAGAAGCAATCGCAAAAGGGTGTACAAATTTCACAGAATTATGCAACAAAACAGGAGCTGGTTTAGGTTGCGGTAGTTGTAAAACAGAGGTGAGAGAGATATTGAACAACGCAAAAGTAGGAGTATGAGCAAGCAGTTAAATAGATTGATAATAAAAGGAGGAGTATTATCTCCTGGAGAGCTAAGATACATTTGCGAATCGGTAGAAAGCTTAGGTTTAAAAACCATCTCTTTTGGATCTAGACAAGATATTTTATTACCAAAAGAAGTAAATCAGGAAGAGCTTGAACAGTTTGAAAAATTAAAAATTGTTGCAGCAAATGAAACAAGGATTGAAAACATTGTCTCGTCTTATGTTTGTGCGGATATTTTTCCAAGCACTTCTTGGTTAACCGGAGATCGGTATTTGTATCTTTTAGAGCAATTTCATTCTAAATCTAAATTAAAAATAAACATTACAGACCCAAAACAACGTTTAGTACCTTTGTTTACAGGAAATATCAATTTTATAGCTTCAGAACACGAAGATTATTGGTATTTATATGTGAGACTTCCAGATTGGAAAAGCACACAAATGTATCCAGCATTAATTTATAGTTGGGATTTAGGTAAAATTGAAGCTGCCATTGAAAATATCCTTATCGAAGAACCTGAAACAATAGAAACTATTTTTGAGTTGGTAAGTGATGGAGTTGATACAAATAATAGAACTGTAGATAAGCCGTTAGAAGTTCCTTTTTATCCTTTTCCTTATTTTGAAGGGATGAATAAAATTGGGATGGATAAATATTGGTTGGGTCTCTATTGGAGAAATAACAAATATGATATCTCTTTTTTGAAAGACATGTGTGAATTGTGTTCAGAAAACAAGATTGGTAAAATTTCAATTACACCTTGGAAATCATTTATTGTAAAAGGAATTCCAAGGGAATCTAAATTGGTTTGGGAAAAATTTTTAGGAAAAAGAGGGATTAACGTAAGACACTCAATGCTGGAGTTGAATTGGCATATCCCTGTAGCAAATAAAGACGCCCTAAATCTTAAGAAATACTTAGTTTCTAACTTCGATCAAAATGACATTAGTACCTATGGTTTAACTTTTGGAATTACAACATATACCAAAGCTTGTTATTATTTTACCTCCATCGTTATTGAAAAAAACAAGCAACCAACAATGCTTGGAAATTTTCAAATAAGAGATACGTTTAATCTCTTATATGCTAAAAATTTTGATCCAAATACAAGAAAGTATATTCTACACGTTCAAGACGTGGATAAGGTTGAATTGCCTGGTTTATTGATGGAGTTAAGTCAGCTATATTTTGATCAATTAGGGAGTGAAAAGGAAATTGAAAAAGAAGTTGAAGCACCAAAAGAAGCGATTGAATTGGAAGTATATCAATGCGCAGATTGTTTCACTATTTACGATGAATCTTATGGAGACGTTACTCAAAAAATTAGACCAAAAACATTTTTTAAAGACCTCCCGGAAAGTTATAAATGTTCACTTTGTGAGGCTCCAAAAACCAATTTCAAAAAAATAGTATTTGTAAAATAACTAATTATTAATGACGAATAAAAGACCATTGACTTTACACAAAAATATCGAATTTAAAAATTCAACAAAAGCTTTTCAGGATGCTTCTTGTATTTCTTGCGTGAACTCTAGTTGTTTGATAAATCAGAATTTAGAAAATTTTTCCAATGTGGATTTTGTAGCACATAAGAAAACTTTAAAATGTAAAAAAAGGCAACAATTTATTATTGAAGGAGCTCCTGTAAATGGGTTATTTTTTATTCTAAGAGGAACTGTAAAAGTTTTTAGAACGGGTATTAATGGTCGGCAACAAATTGTGCGTTTTGCCAAAGAAGGAGAGATTATTGGGCATCGTGGTTTTGGTACAGAAGAATATTATTCTATTGGCGCAATTGCTTTAGAAGATGTGGTTTTATGTTATTTTTCAAAAGACGATTTACAGGAAGCTTTGTTGGAAAACCCAAAATTTGCCTACAGCATGATGTTGTTTTACGCAAATGAATTAAATAGAAGTGAATCCAAAGTAAAGTCCATTTCTCAGATGACAGTTCGGGAACGAGTTATTGATACGTTGTTATATATCTATAGAAAATTTGGCAATTTAAGAGGGTTTCTTAATTTGTCTTTAAGTAGAAAAGAATATGCAGACTATGCAGGAACCACAGAAGAGCAGGTGATTCGAATTTTTTCGACACTTAAAAAAGAAAAGTTAATTACAGCACAAGGAAAAAAAATAGGAATTACGAATGTTCAGAATTTAAAGAACGAAATTAGTGAGCATAATTATTTTTTAGATTTTTAGTGATTACTTCCCGAGAATTCAGCTGCGTACTCTTTTCAATCCTAATTTCCCTCTAATATATTTCTGTGTTTCAAATATTGGAATAAGCCCTTCTTAAAATAGCGCTCGGCACAATGTCTTAAAAATTTACAATACGACCTTAATTACCAAATTGGTCTTAGATCCAAACCTATCAAGTTTTTAAAACCTGATAGGTTTTTTTAGGGATAAAAGGAGTAAAAGAGTAACTACGTAGAAAGGGTACGTATATTTTTTATTTTTCATTTCATTGGTTATAAGCAAATTAGACTTATAAGCTGTTTTATAGCAGATTTTAATATGTTTTAAAAAGAGGTTTTAACATGGTGTACCGCATATATTAAAAGTACATCTAGGTATATATTTGTCAAAAAATAAGTATTAATACGTACATCTTTAAAATTTACTAAAAATGAAAACTCTATTTAAAAAATCAATTTACATTTTACCTGTAGCAATGTTACTTTTTGCTTGTGGAGGTAAAGAAACTAAAAAGACTCCGATTGTTGAGACAACAATTGAGGAGGTAACAGCATCAAAAACAAAAATGTTAGCGATTGAAAAACCACAATTAACTTTTGGGTTTATTAAATTAACGGATATGGCACCTTTAGCAATTGCGAAAGAAAAAGGTTTCTTTGAAGAAGAAGGCTTATTTGTTTCTGTAGAAGCACAATCTAACTGGAAAAATGTATTAGATAGAGTTATTGATGGGCAATTAGATGGCTCCCATATGTTGGCAGGTCAACCCATCGCTGCAGGTGCAGGTTTTGGTCGTCAAGCAAAATTAGTAACTGCTTTTTCTATGGATTTAAACGGAAATGCAATTACAGTTTCTAATGATGTTTGGTCTAAAATGAAGCCAAATGTACCGAAAGATAAAGATGGAAAACCGGTGCATCCTATTACAGCAAACGCTTTAAAGCCCGTAATTACTCAATATAAAAACTCAGGTAAAGCATTTAAAATGGGGATGGTTTTTCCAGTATCCACACACAATTATGAAATTAGATATTGGTTAGCAGCAGCAGGGATTCATCCAGGAATGTATACCAAAGAAAATGTACAAGGTCAAATAGATGCTGAGGTTTTATTATCTGTAACACCTCCACCACAAATGCCAGCCACTTTAGAAGCGGGTACTATTTTTGGATACTGTGTGGGTGAGCCTTGGAATCAACAAGCAGTGTTTAAAGGAATTGGAGTTCCTGTAGTAACCAATTATGATATCTGGAAAAACAATCCAGAGAAAGTATTTGTAATGACGCAAAAATTTGTGGATGAAAATCCAAACACAGCAATTGCAGTGACCAAAGCATTAATTAGAGCAGGAAAATGGTTAGACCAACCCGAAAACAGAACAGAAGCGGTAAAAATCTTATCCATGTCTCAATATGTTGGTGCACCAGAAGCTGTTTTAGCAAATTCTATGACAGGTACTTTTGAGTTTGAAAAAGGAGACAAACGAGACATGCCAGATTTTAATGTTTTTTATAAATACAATGCAACATATCCTTTTTATTCTGATGGAATTTGGTTTTTAACTCAAATGAGAAGATGGGGACAAATTCCTGACGCAAAATCAGCAGCCTGGTATGCAAACACAATTAAAGAAATTTACAGACCAGATATTTGGAAAAAAGCAGCCGCTCTTTTAGTTGAAGAAGGAAACATTCCTGCAAAAGACATTCCAACAACAGATGGTTATAAGCCAGCTACAGCAGATTTTATTGATGGTACAAAATTCGATGCAAAAGATCCTTTAGGCTACATCAATAGCTTTTCAATTGGGAATAAGGATAAAAAATAAGGATAAAAGAAATGATCAAACGAGCAAAGCAAATAGGATTCTTTAAGTAAAAGAGGCATCGAAAATTGTTTGAGATCATAAAAAAAAAGTAAATAAAAAGAGATGAAAGCAAGTATAACATTAGGGAAAGTCACTAATTTTTTAGGATTAGGATTCTTTTCTACCTTAAAAAACCTTTTTACGGGTAAGTTAGAAAAAGAAGATTTTAAAGTCCTTTTACGTAAGACAATAGTGCCACTTGCTTCCATTGTTTTGTTCATTGGTTTGTGGCATTTAGGTGCCAAATCTTTGTACAATATAGAGGCCAAATTTAAAATTGAAAAAGCGCTAAAAGATCAAGGTCAAACTGCTGCAGGTGCTTTAAAAGCATGTATTGCTTCTGGTGAATCTACTTGTCAACCAAACACGTTGCCGTCTCCTGCTCAGGTTTGGGAATCGTACAAATCGTTGTTAAGAGATCATCATATTATTAGTGCAGACAAAGCCGCTTTTATTGAAAAAACAGCGGTTTTAAATGCCAAAAGAATTGCAGCAGGAAAAGCGGCAATTACCTATACGGGTAGGCCCTCTTTTGTAGATCAAATTTTTAGAAGTTTACAAACTGTATTTGCAGGTTTTTTATTGGCATTATTAATTGCAGTTCCTCTTGGAATTTTTATTGGACTGAGTCCAACTTTAAAAAGTGCTTTTAATTGGTTCATTCAAATTTTTAAACCAGTGTCACCCGTAGTTTGGTATTTATTAGTTTTTATGATTGTAAAAACGTTATTAATAGATTCAAATGAAGATAGTTCATTTACCATTTCTTTTATAAGTGTTGGTTTTTGTTCTATGTGGGCAACTTTGGTAAATACTGCCATGGGTGTTTCAACGGTAGATAAAGATTATATAAATGTTGCAAAAGTTTTGAAATTAGGTACTTTTCAAAAGATATTTAAAGTTGTTTTACCATCCTCTTTACCTCTAATTTTTACGGGATTAAAGATTACATTATCGGTAGCTTGGATGGTTTTAATTGCGATTGAACTTTTGGCCCAGAGTCCTGGTTTAGGATTGTTTGTTTGGGAAGAATTTCAGAATGGTGCAAATGATTCGAATGCAAAAATTATTGTGGCCATGTTTGTTATTGGAATTATAGGATTCTTATTAGACAGATTGATGTTAACGATTCAAAATTGGGTCTCTTTTGATAAAACAGATGCGATATAAAGAGCTTTAGATTCGTTTAAAACAAAATCAGAGAAGCATCAGACAATCACATAAACAGAGAAACGAATAAATATTTTAAGGATGGCATATTTAGAACTAAATAATATTTGTAAAACCTATGGACAAGGAGCCAATGAAATGGAGGTTTTATCGAATATCAACTTGAAAATAGAGGAAGGAGAATTTGTTGCCATTGTTGGTTTTACGGGAAGTGGAAAAACAACTTTAGTGAACTTAATTAATGGTTTGTTAGCACCAACAAGCGGAGCCGTTTTATTTAAAGGAGCGCCCGTGGTTGACACAAGTCATGAGCGTGGAGTCATCTTTCAAAATTATTCATTATTGCCTTGGTTGACTGTAGAACAGAATGTGCTTATGGCTGTGAAGGAAGCTTTTCCAGAGAAAAATAAAAAGGAATTAAAGACAATCGTTGCAGACTATGTAGAAATGGTGAGTTTAACTCCAGCGATGCACAAAAGACCTAAAGAATTATCTGGAGGAATGCGTCAAAGAGTTGCAGTAGCAAGAGCTTTGGCAATGAAGCCAGAAATGATCATTATGGATGAACCTTTGGGAGCTTTAGATGCTTTAACTCGTGGAAATTTACAAGATGAAATCTTAAATATTTGGGGAAAAGACAAAGAACCGCTTTGTTGATTACCAATGGATGTTGATGAAGGAATTTATATGGCAGATAGAATTATTCCTTTAAGGCCAGGACCTAATGCAACTTTAGGCCCAGAGTTTAAAATTGATTTGGAGCGTCCAAGAGACAAAACAGCAATGAACGATAATGCGAATTTTAAGAAAACAAGAAACGCCATTATTGAGTATTTGATGGATATCGGAAACGAGCGAAAAACGGAAGCTAAAGAAGCGTATATATTGCCAGATTTAGTTCCAAAAGATTTTGTTAATCAGTTTAAATTTGGAAACTAATGCGTACTATAATAGAACAAAAAATACCTAAAATTATTACAAAAAGTACTCCTTTTCCTTCGAACGAAGTCATGCTAGATTTAAAAAATCTTAAAAAAGTGTATCCTACTCCAAAAGGGGATTATGTGGTTTTAGAGGATTTAAACCTTCAGATAAAAAAAGAAGAATTTGTAACGATTATTGGACATTCAGGCTGTGGTAAAACAACGATGCTTTCGATGATTGCAGGATTAAATCCAATTTCTGGAGGGAACATTTCTGTACTAGG
>Ga0209715_1001724_pt1 | contig 17597 bp, 20 predicted proteins | sample COGITO_mtgs_1205_2_FD_184809 | JGI IMG/M metagenome (GOLD analysis project Ga0209715, IMG submission 184809) | Pelagic marine microbial communities from North Sea - COGITO_mtgs_120503 (SPAdes) (version 2) | ecosystem: Environmental > Aquatic > Marine > Epipelagic ...
CCCCACGGGTGCACTACGAGGAGCGCGCGCTCAACGCGCCTTTGGGTTCGATCTCTAAGCCCTTGGTGTCAGCTCCTCCGAGCTACTCAAGTTTTGTTGAGCGTTTGGAGCTTGCTTCGGAGGCGGAAGGGGAGGCTAGTGGAGAGCTGTCTGAAGCAAGCGGTGCGGCTGCGGCGTCTGCGAGTCAGGTTGGCTCGGCGCCTCAGGATTCGGCGCCAGTGCGCTTCACTGCAAGCGAGTCGGTGCAGGCGGGCCCTAGCCGTCGGGCAGATTTGGCTGGGACGAGTCAGGCACCCGTATCGGTGGATGTGGCTCAGGCTCAGATTTTTACACGCTATGAGCCGGGCGGCGGCGAACTTTCGAAGCTTCTTATGTTCTTTCCTGCCGTCGAGACGACAACCGAGGGGCTTGGTGGATATAATGTGCTGACTCCGGTTGACCGCTTGAATTACTTTACCCCACCATCGCAAAACCTGCCGAAAAGCTCCGCCCGCTATCGTACCGTCCCCCAATAGCGGCAGCTGCGGTTTTATTTCAACGCCACCTGTTCCCTTTCATGCATCATGCTTAAGTCATCACTACAATCAGCTTGCCGACTGCGACTCTTTTGCGCGCTTGCTTTTATCGGCAGTGCCACCTTCGCGCTCGCTAATCTGGATCCCAGAGAGGAGTCGAGTCTCGGCTTCTTCGAGCGTATGGGCGCAGTCGCGCCCGCCCAGATCGATGCGGCGAAGTCAGCGCGGGGCCAAGGAGATCAAAAGGACGTAGCTGAAGCGGCGGGCAGCCCGGCGGATCAGCTCGGCCTTGAAGTAGCGCAGCTGCTCGGCCCCGAATTCTCCGCTCCTGCCGCAGAAACGCAGGCACTCCCCGAGCCAGACGAACTGTTGCTTGAGTCCGCCCTACAATTCTATCACGCGATGGACTACATGTCGGCGATCTCAGCCTTTGTTAAAGTGCTCAACTTTGAGAGTGCGCGCCCCGAGGTGGAGAAGACCGCGTTGATTCACATTGCGCGGATATACTACCAGCAGGACATGCCGCTGCGCACGATAGGCTTGCTGAAGCTGTATGCGGATAGTTATCCGAATGACCAACGCAGGCAGGAGATTATTTTTCAAACGGGGATGATTCACCGCGAGCTGGGGCAGTACGAGCTCGCGATCGCTGCCTTCTATCGTGTTTTGAATGCGATTGTTATGTCTGGTGAAGACGGCATGAATTCATATTTAAAGCTCGCTCGGCGGGCTCAGTTTGAAATCGCCCGTACACACTTTGCCTTGGGGCAGTGGGCTCAAGCGCTCGACTTGTTTAATCGGATTGTTCTGCTGGAACTCGGGCCAGAGGATCGCGAAACGCTGCGCTTTTATAAAGCGAAATCTCTCCTCTATGTTGGCGAGCGTGGAAAAGGGCTGCGTGAGATTGATAAGTTTATTTCGGAGTATCCGAACAGCAGCTTTATTGCTGAGCTGCGTTATGAGAAGGCGCGTGCTCAAATCGACATGAAGCAAATTGATGCGGGGCGCCAGACCCTGCTGGGGCTGGTCGAGATGGGCGGTGCTCCCGAAGATAATATGACTTCCGAGTGGGTGGAGTGGCGGCGTTTGGCGGGTAACTTTCTGGCCAATTATTATTTTGAATCAGGTGAGTATGAGACGGCGCTTCGGCTCTATCAGGCTTTGGTTGTGATGGACCAGGCGCCTCAATGGCAGTTGCCGATCGTGCTGCAAATGGCCAGCTGTTTTCGCGAGTTAGGTCGCTATGGGCGGGCTGTGGAGTCCTTCAACTTTGTGGTTCAGGAGGTCGAAGTGATGCGCGACGATTCCGGGGTCGATACATTGAGTGAGGAGTTTGAGTTTCTTGCGGACAGTGCGTCTTGGCAACTTGGACTGCTCAACTGGTATGAGGGCTTTACCGAACGTCTAAAAGAGGATGCTTAAACATTTAAAAAAAGAGATACACTATGAATTCAAATGAAGAACAGACGATCGAACGCTTGCTCGCCGAATATGATGCTCTCACCGGGCAGCTCGGTGAATTGCTGAAGCGTGAGCAAGCGAATTTGAAAAGCGGGCGCTCGCTAGAGGCAACCATGGAGGAGAAGCAGGGGCTGTTGGTGCAAATTACTGCGATGAACCAGGCGCTGCGAGCTTACGGTCAACAGCGCGAGCGCCTGCTGGATCCGGTCAAAGCGAAGATCGAGCAGCTTCAGAACAAGTTGATGCTGATCCTTAAGTTGGACCGGGCCGTTGAGAAATCGTACCTCTCCGCCTCATCGCCCGTGACCGGTGATCTTAAGTTGAATCCTGTGCCCAGTCGTGTCAGTCGCGCCTATGCGGGTTAAATGGCGACGGCTCTGTCGCTGTGCGCTTTCAGGCACTCAGCAGCAGTTCTTCTGTAGCCCTAGTGATCTCGAAGTTAGGCGCAATATGCTTGCCAACATCGCTCAAAAATCCCGACCTCAAACGTAGTCCTTTCTAGAATCCTGCGAACCAGCCTCGATGCCGCCCTTTTCATCTATTTATACCGCGCGTTCCAAATTAGCTGCTGAAGCTGGGGATTCGTCGCCGCGCTTGGGCGAGGACGGAGGCATCTCGCCTAGTATGTTGGGAGCGAATCGTCCATTCGAGCAGGCGAAGAAAACGGCGACTTCGTTGCGGTTTTCCATGGAAGCGCTTCAGTTTGCGATTCGTGTCGACTGGCAGGTCGTCTCCTTTTCGAAGGAAGCGAAAGAGCAGTTCTTTGAGTCGCTCGATGGGTCCACAGGTTCGGGAGAAGCGACCGTGAATTTGAGAGCGCTCCTCATTCAGTCCGAGCCGGCTTGGGCGAAAATACTCCCCGGTGAGGTTTTTCAAGTGCTTAAACAAGATCGAATCTTCCTGCCGTGGGATGTGGAGCGAGAGCGCCTGGGGATGGGGTGGTCGATGTATGTGCTGGAGTGTGGTGCCGGCCTTTTTAGCGTCACGCTCGCGCCAGTGATGTGCCCTGGCGGCGAAGCGAAGCTGGCTGAAAATTCTCTCTCCCTGGATGGGGCGAACTTGCAGGCGGTCTTGCGTGAGTTGTTTTTACGCACCAAGCAGCAAGAGTCGCGTTTTCAGTATTTTGTGCGTCACCTGCCTGGAGCTCATTTTCAGCAGGATCCGCAGTGCCGTTTCACGCTGATTAAATCGGCCTTAGAAGAGCTTTTGGGGGGCGAGTCAGTCCACGAGTTGGAAGCTGGTGTCGAGTGGCTCGACTGGGTTCATCCGAGTGATCGGGCTGAGGTCAGCGCCAATTTGGCGCGTTGTAATGAGGCGCACCTGCCGACTTCCTGTCGTTTCAGGCTCTTACTGCCGCACGGTGATAAAGTTCTGCATTTAATGGAGCTCCGCATTCCAGTCCGCGGTATTGATGGTTCGTTAGGAGGCTTTGAAGGGCTTTGGCTGGACCTGACCCGCGAAGAGCTTGCGCAGGAGCAATTGCAACACTCCGCGTGGAAAGATAGCCTCGCTCAAATATCGGGGAGTCTGTCGCATGATTTTAACAATTTACTGTCTGGGCTCGTGTCCCTCTCGGAACTCCTGTTGATGGATGTCGAGGAGTCGGACGAGCTCTACCAAACCGCGAGCTTGATTAAGGATACCACGCTTCAGGCGAGAGAACTTAGCGGGCGGATCATTTCGTTAAACCGAGAGGAGCGCGGGCGCCCGGACTTGCAGGATCTGTCAGCTCTGGTGGCTGAGCAGCTTGATCTGATCAATATCCTCTTGCCTCAGGACGCCACCCTTGACTTGCAGATTCCAGATGAGGAATTTGCGGTTCGTGTCGATGCGGTGTCGATGCGGCGAATCCTTGTCAATTTTGCGGTGAATGCCCGTGATGTGCTTGACTGCAAGGGCAAGGTGACGCTGAAAATGCGCACAGTTGACCTCGCGGCTTATGATGCATCGTGCTTGGTTTCCAGCGAATGTGAGCGCGTCGGGCCGGGGGTGGAGTTTGTATTTCAGGATGATGGTCCCGGGATTCCTGCCGAGATCGTCGGCCGGATTTTTGGCGCTTATTTCTCGACCAAGGATGGCACCACCTCATCGGGGTCGGGGCTCGGGCTCTATTGCCTGACCCAGTTTGCGCGGGAGAACCACTTTGATTACGGAGTCCGTACTCAAGTCGGAGAGGGGACGGAGATGGTGTTGCTCTTTCCTCTTGTCGGCGAAGAGGCGGATGAATGCTTCGAGTCTGAAGCTGATCTGCCGCAACGTTTCAACGAGCCGCCAGTGGCGATCTACGGAAGCCAGAATGCGGCCACCAATGCTGTCGTTGCTGGTTTGTGCCGACGGGGCGTCGAGATTGAAGAGTTTGACAACGTTTCAGATTTAGAAAACTGGTTGGCGGCGTGCGGGGATGAGCCGAGGACGGTCTTAATGGCGTTTGCCTACCACGAGCAAGGCAAGGCTCGGCGGATCTGCGAATCGCTGGAGCTCAAATCGAACAATCTGCAGGCCATACTGTCGTTGCAGGGCTTGAACCCCGTGCATTTCAGCGATTTGCTTGAAGATACCTTTGACCAATTACTTATGTCTAATTCGCAGCCTTCTGACTGCGTGAATGCTATTATCGCACACCTGAGTGCTGTTTCCGAATGAATCCTCTCGCCAGCAAGTTGAATCTTACCGCGCGCCTTCTCGTCGTGTTCTTTTTGAGTAGTCTGTTTACGGCCTGCACCAGCAACCGTCTAGAGCGGATGGTGCAAGAGATACCCGTTGGCAAAGGTTTCTCGATTCGCAATATTTACAGTGCCGATCGGCTGCCGTCAGAGCTGAGGCGGGTGGCGCTGCTCTCGGTGCAACTGGATTACGATGACTTCCAGGGGCGGGCGCGATTTAACCGGATTTTATCCAGCCAGCTGAGGCGGGCGGGGCGTTTCGAGGTGATTCAAATTGGAGAGTCGGAATTGTATGATGTGATCGGTCGCCGGCAAATTCTGCCACAGGAGCCGATTCCAACCGCCTTGGTGGAGTATTTGCAGGCGAAGGGGGTTGACGGGGTCTTTCAGCTCAATGTCGATGAGTTTATCATGTATCGCCCTTTTGCCTTGGGGATACACGCTCGCTTGTTTCAGCTGGCGAAACAACCAGTGCTTTGGGAGGTCAGTGAGCTGTTCCGCTCCACTGATGAAGCGGTGATCAATTCTGCCCGCCGCTACGCTAAGACAAATTTGAATAATCGCTATCCCTTCAATGACAGTTATGCCGCGCTGCGTGGGCCATTTCTCTTTGCCGAGTTTGTCATCCACGAAGTGGTCGACACCTTGCCGCTTGCCTCTGCGCCCTAGGGCGTTACAACAGCGCAACTCCCCCCCCCTTTTTTAACCACAAAGCTCTAAACAATCGATGAACATTGACTCCCACAAAATGTCGAACCCGCTGCAGGGGCCGTTAAAGCCGGGGGCAAAAAAGAAATCGAATTCAGTCAATGTCGCGTCTGCCAGCGAGCTGAACGAAGTGTTTGAAGGCTCCGGAATCCAAGAGGTGATTCAGGAGAGTCTCGAATCGATGCCGGAAATTCGTCAACATTTAGTCGAAGTCGGCCGCGAGTTGGCTGGCGACAGTAATTATCCCAGTGCGGAAGATTTGGATGAGTTGAGCCGTTTGGCGCTGGGCTCGTTTGGTCAAGCGTCTGAGGAGGAGCGCTAAACGCGAGTCCAGTGTGAAGGACTCTGCGCAGGCTGCGCAAAGGGTTCAAGTAGCTGCGCCCGTAGTGTTGGCGCTCGGCAACGGTTCCCTGGAAATAGAGTGATGGAATGTGTGCAGTTGAGGGTCGTTTCGGAATTACCTAGTACTCAGGGCCGAGTGGCTGATGCGCATGGACGGCTGTTTGTGCGTATTGATTGCGTTCGGATCGTTGGAGTTTGAGGGTAGGGCAATTTTTTCCCAGCCTCGTCTTCACTGCTCAGCTGTTGATTGTGAGGGGAAACTTTATTTTTTTAAGTCGCTGAATGATATTGGTATAGGTGTGTTTTGGTGGGGTTGTGTTTTTTTTGGCATAGGCGGTGCTTAGTACAGATCTATGTTAGATAATATGTTTCAATCCGCGAGTTACCAGGCGTCCAAAGCGTTCTTGGATGTTGCTGCGGAGCGGCACAAGGTGTTGGCCAGCAATTTGGCAAATGCAGAAACGCCCGGCTACCGTCGGGTGGAACTCTCTCCCTCCTTTGACAATACTTTAAAGGCTAGTGTCGCCAATGGGAGTCTCCAATCGTTCGACCCTTCAGAAATGAGTTTTGTGGAGGATCAAAACCCTGCTTTTCGCAGTGACCCCACTGGCAACAACGTGAGCGAGGATCAGGAACTGATGCTCCTCAACGAAAATGCCCTTCGCTATGAGGCGCTGGGGCAATTTGCCAGCGGGTCTCTGCGGCAGCTCAAAACCGCGATCACTGGCCGCAGCAGCTAACCCCTATTGTTATGGATATCATTCCCGGACTTTCCCAGACTGCCAGCGCACTCGATGCGAATAAGCAGCGCCTTGAGATCATCGCTCAAAATATTGCGAACGCTCAGACCACCCAAGGCCTGGACGGCGAGCCTTACCAGCGGCGTGGAGTCTCCTTTGTGTCCGTCCTGCAGGGTGCCAACCAAAAAGGGGTGGCGGTTCAGGAAGTATTCACTGACGAGACACCCGGGCCATCGGTTTATAACCCCTCGCATCCTCACGCAGACGGAGAAGGTATGGTGCGTATGCCGAATGTTCAGATGGCTGTAGAGATGGTCGATATGATTTCCGCCTCTCGTGCGTATCAGGCCAATTTGAGCGCCTCTAAGATCTCCCGTCAAATGGCCGAAAGCGCGTTGCGTATTGGCCAATAGATTGACTCCGCAAACACTTAACCGACTCGATAGCGATGAACATAGGATTTGATCAAGGTGCGCTTGCTAACCTGCAGCAGCAGGTTTTAAAGGCACAGGATAAATTTAACACCGGCGCAAAGCTTGGTGAAACGACTGGGGCTGATAGTGCATTCGGCGCCTCTTTGGCCAATCAACTCATACAGGGAGCCAAGTCGGGAGAGGTGAGGGGGGTCGTCGACGGTCTGATCGACAAGGTCGACTCCAGTGCAATCAACTCCAACGCATTCGAATCCAAGCCAATGGCTGCGCTGGGGGGAGGCCGTCGCGCCTTTATGTCGGGTGACTCGAAGGGCATTGTCAGCGGTCTGATCGACGCGGTCGACGCCAAGCAAAAGGTCGCGGCTGAAAGCCGTCGCGCCTTTCTATCGGGGGAGTCGAATAATCTTCATCAGACGATGATCGCCAGCCAGGAAGCAAGCGTCGCTTTTTCCTTAATGGTGGAAATGCGCAATAAAGTGATGGAGGCTTATCAAGAGCTGATGCGCATTCAAGTCTAGTTCGTTGTCCTTTTTTTTATTATTCTTTAACAGTTACCTCTAAACCATGAAGTCAATACTGTCCGATTTTTCAAATTTTTGGTCTGCCTTAGAAGCCAACCAGAAAGTGTCCTTTTTTATGGCAACCGTCATCTTGATTGCCGGCTCGGTGGGTATCTCGATTTGGGCGAATCGTCCGGAGATGCGCCTGCTCTACGGTGGCTTGGATGAGAAAGGAGCCTCTTCGATTGTTCAGCATCTGGAAGATGCTTCGATTCCTTATGAAATCCGTTATGGCGGTTCAGCGGTTTTCGTGCCGCAAAAAGAGGTTTACAAGGCGCGGATGGATATTGCGGCCAGTGGCGTGTCTTCGAATGAATCGGTGGGTTTTGAGATTTTTGATAAGAACTCCTTTGGTGCGAGTGACTTTATCCAGCGTACGAATTTTATTCGCGCGATTCAGGGTGAGCTTTCACGCACGATCGCACAGTTGCGCAACGTTCAATCGGCGCGCGTTATGGTCGTCATGCCTGAAAATCGACTGCTGGTGTCTCAGCGCAGCGCGGATACGACGGCCTCAGTCTTTGTCGATGTCGGCGGTGCAAGCTTGTCGCAGCAGGTGGTTCAGTCGATTCAGGCCTTGGTCGCTAATTCGGTGGAAGGGCTGATGAAATCGAAAGTCACGGTGGTCGATAATAACGGCAAAGTCCTGTCTAGTGATGAGGACGAGAACTCGATGGTTGCTGCCTCCTCGGCCATTTTACGTTACCGTCAATCCGTTGAAAGCTATTTTTCAGCGAAGGTAGAGTCGATGCTAGAGAGTGCCTTGGGGGTCGGTAATGCGACGGTTCGGGTGCATGCGGAGATCGATTCCGAGGAGTCCACCAAAAGCGAAGAAGTCTTTAATGATGAATCATCCGCGCTGCTTTCGTCGGTGACTAAAGAGCAGACTTCGACTTCGTCGAATCCGACTGCGGGCGGTCCCGTTGGCTTGCCGGATGCTGCTGCGGCTGCGCTTGGCGGTGGCACTTCCGAGGAAGACAGCCGCATGCGCGATCAACAATACGCGGTAGATCGCACGGTGACCAGCACTTCGCGGGCCGCGGGTACCATTCGGAGTCTGACCGCTTCGGTGTTCGTTGCCCCGAAAACTGAAATTGCGGCCGAAGGTGAGCCGGCGCAGGTCGTCCCAAGAACCGCTGCTGAAATCAATCAGTTGCGGGACATCGTGGCGAAGGCTTTGGGGATTGACCTGGAAAATCCAGCAAGTGGAGCGGTTGAGGTGCAGGAAATGCCTTCTATGCGGGAGTCGACGACTGCCTTCGAGGTCGCCGCTGCAGAGAGTGCAGGCTTTGACCTGACCCAGCTAATGCAGTTTGGCAGTGAGATTATCGGTTCGTTGTTTGCCTTGCTGCTCTTCATTATCTTTCTGGTGATGTACCGCAAAACCAAGGATCAACCCTCACCCTTTGACCAAATGGAGCGTATCGCCAGCAGCATGCAGAGCGGTGGTCGCGGCGGTGCCGAAGTTACTCCGGACTTGTTGAACCAGCTCATCAGTCAAAGCCCCGATAACACCGCCGCTTCAATTAAGACTTGGCTGCAACAAAAGGATGAAAGCTAATTTCTGATGGATCTCGACGAATACAATAGCTTGCCCAAAATCAAGCGCCTCGCGATTTTTCTGCTCGTCATTGGTCCCCAGTCCGGGGCACCGATCTTGAGGTCTTTGGACGGTAAGCAGCGTGAAGCGATTGTTGAGGAGGTCTCGGCATTTGGGGTGGTTAACGAATCGCTGCAGCAAATGGTTGTGCAGGAGTTCTCAGGCTTCCTTGCCGAAAATTTGACTGCGCTTCGTGGTGGTAAAGAGGTCGCGATTACTTTTTTTGAGAATGCACTTGGTGTCGATGAAGCAGAAAAAGTTGCCTCGGAAATAGGGCCGTCCAAGGCGCTCAAGGAGGTGCAGTCGCATTTTGAAGGGATGGAAGCTGCGCAAATTTGGAGCGCGCTTGCGGACGAAGGGCCCCAAGTGGTTGCCTACATTTTGTCGACGATCGACTCAAAGAAAACAGCGGCGATCCTTGCGCTGATGGAAAAGAAGAAGGCTGCGGATGTGTTCGTCCGAATGAGTCAGCTCAAAGCAACGCCTGCTGATATTCTGCCCAAGGTCGCGAATAATGTGATCCGCTCGATTTCGCAGGAGGTGGTGCAGAGCCGGATCTCTCTCGGTGGGGCCTCGCAAAGTGCCGAAATTTTAAAAGCTAGCGGCGGCGACCTAAGTAAGGAGTTGCTGGCGGCGATTGATGCGGTTGACGGAAAGCTGAGTAAGGCGATCTCTAAAGAGCTGTTCTCTTTCAAGGACTTGGTCGGTATTTCCAGCGACGCGATGCAGCGTATTATGAGCGATGTGGATACGAATATGCTCGTCGTCGCGATGAAGTCGGCTTCTCCGGAGCTGTTGGAGAAGATTTATTCGAGTCGATCCAAGCGTGGAGCGGAAGCTCTCAAAGAGGAGCTCGACATGCAAGGTCCGCTGCGGATGGCTGAGGTTGAAGCTGCGCAAGACGGGATTCTAGATACAGTCCGTAAGCTTGAGGCAGGCGGCGAAATTATACTCGACGATGGGGAGGAAGAATATGTCTAGTTTAGTCAATTTTAAGCAACACCTGAGAGCCGTTCGGGTGGCTGCGCCTTCCGCAGTCGAACTCGAGCCCGAACCCGAGCCAGTGGCGGAGCCGGAGCCCGTCGCCGTTGAACGTGTAGACGTTGAGGCGATTAAAAAGGAAGCCTATGAGCAAGGCGCGCAGCAGGCGAGGGAGGCTCTAAGGCAGGAAATTCAAGCGGCTCAAGCGCTGCAGTCCAAGCTCTTTCAGTCGCTTGCCGACGCGGAGGCGACGCTTAGCGCGAGCATGGAGGCGGCTTTGCCCGAGCTCATTGTCGAGGGGGTGCGTCGCGTGGTTTCCAAGTGGAGCCCATCGGCGGCGGAGGTCGAAACCAGTATTCAAACGATGTTGGCCGAGCTCGGTCCCGAACCTGGAGTTGCGGAGGTGCGCATTAGTGCCGCCGACCAAGCTAAGCTTGAAGCGCTCGCAGGTGGCGCTTGGGCGAATCCATCCGAGATGCACACGGTTGTTGATGCTAAGCTGAAGGAGGGGGAGTATGTTGTTTCTAGTCGGTTTGGCCGAGTGGACGGACGGCTTGATTCAAAAATGACCCATCTTCGAAAGGAACTTCAATGAGTGATAGTACTCTGCAGGGTCGAATCGATCAGATGCGCGGCCGCTTAGCGGATGCTTCGTCTGCCAGTCATTATGGGCACGTGTACCAGGTTTGTGGTCTCGTGATTGAGGCGATTGGCCCGAATCTGGCGATTGGAGATATGTGTGAAATCGAAACGCGCGACGGCGGGGCCGTGTTCGCGGAAGTGGTGGGCTTTCGGGATAATAAAATGCTTTTGATGCCACTGGGTGATTTGAATCAAATCGCGCCCGGATCGCGCGTCAGTGCAGCCAATCATCAACTTGCCTTGCCAAATCCTGAGGCTGCTGTGGGCCGCATCATTGATGCGATGGGCAACCCCATTGACGGGAAAGGGCCGCTCGCCACGGTTGCGAGTAACAGTCTCCACCGCCCGGCGCCATCGCCACTCGAGCGTATGCCGATCTCGGATTGTTTTACCACGGGGGTGAGGGCGATTGATCTTTTTGTGCCTGTGGGCAGAGGGCAGCGCTTAGGAATCTTTGCGGGCAGCGGGGTCGGTAAGTCGACCCTCCTTGGTATGCTCGTCCGAGGCAGCGAGTCGGATATTAATGTGGTTGCGCTGATCGGTGAGCGCGGCCGCGAGGTGCGCGAATTTGTGGAAAGTGCACTTGGCGAGGAGGCGCTCCAGCGCAGTGTGGTGGTGGTGTCGACCTCGGATCAGCCTGCAATGCTTCGACTGCGCGCGGCGTTTCTCGCTACATCGCTGGCTGAAAGTTATCGCGATGAAGGGCACAACGTTCTGTTCCTGATGGATTCTGTGACACGCTTTGCTATGGCACAACGTGAGATCGGCCTCTCGGTTATGGAGCCTCCTGCGAGTCGTGGTTACCCGCCTTCGGTCTTCTCGATGTTGCCCCGATTGATGGAGCGGACCGGTAACTCCGCGAACGGCACCATCACCGCGCTGTACACGGTTCTGGTGGAAGGGGACGATATGAACGAGCCCATCACCGATGCGGTGCGCGGTATCCTGGACGGGCATATTGTATTGTCGCGTAAGATCGCGACCTCGAATATTTTCCCTGCGATCGATGTTCTTGAAAGTATCAGCCGCTTGAGTACCGCCATTTCAACAGCTGAAGAGCTGCAGGTGGTGGCCAAGGCTCGGCAACTGCTGGCGCTCTACCGTGAGAACGAGGATCTCATCAACATTGGAGCTTATGCGAAGCAGGGCAACGCACAGATTGATGAAGCGATTCAGAAACGCGGCGGCATCTTGGCGCTCATTCAACAGGGGCAGTTCGAGCAGTGTGCCCGTGCTGAGAGCTATGCGAAACTAAAGGAGATCGTGGGATGAAGAAATTTAAATTCAGTCTCGAATCTGCGCTGGGGCTGAGGACCTTCGGTAAGAAGCAGGCGGGCATCGCGCTGGCACAAGCGGCTGCGCAGCGGCGCAAGACGCTGGCATTGGTCGAGTCTAAAGAGCGGCAGCTGCATGACGCCGAGGAGCAGTCTACGCCCTCTCGGGGCGAAAGTATCCGTGTTGACGCATTACTTACTCGGCAGGCGACCGTCAGCTACTGCAGGGAGCAATTGGCTCTCGCCAACCGGGCTGATGGCAAAGCGATAGAAGCCGAAGCCGAGTGCTATCGGACTTTCATGGCCGCTCGCGTCGATGAAGAGGGGCTGCTGCGCTTGAAGGAAAAGTCGAAAGAACAACACCAAATCGAAATTTTGCGCGCTCAAGAGAGCGCCGTCGATGAATTTATTAACGCGCGTAAAAGATCTGCGCTTCTTTGATTTCGTATGAAAACAATTCTCAAATATTGGTATCTTATTTTACTGGCATTCATTATGAGCCTTGGCAGCGCATTAGGTGTGATCTATCTGCGCAAGGACTCTTGGGTGCCTCCCGAGCCGAAAGGCGAGGCACCGATCGCTCTGGAAGAAGGGGATTCACGGTCCTTTCGGGAGTGGCGCTTTCGGGCCAATCAGCTCGAAGATCTCAAGCTCAAGCTAGACTCCCGACAGGGGGACCTTGACCGTGAGGAGACGACTTTGAATTTGCTTCGTTCTCAGATTGAGACGGAACGCGGGGAGTTGGTCAAAATGCGCAAGGCGCTGGAGGGCTTACGTAGCGAAATTGAAGCCAATTACATTACAATTGCCGCTCAAGAGCTCGTCAATTTACAGCGCCTTGCGTCGATCTATTCAGAGGTTGGAGCCGAAGCGAGCGTGAAGGTTTTTGGGGGCTTGGAGGACGAGACCGTCGTCAAAATTCTTTCCCTCATGCAAACTGAGTCATCGGCTCGGATACTTGGCGAAATGGGTGAATCTACCGATCCGGAGACGCTCAAGCGGGCGGCTAAGGTTACCGCAGATCTTAGAAAGGTGAAACAGTAATCATATGATGAATGTTCAATCAAATCTCCAGATGACAGGCGCTGCGCCTGGTTCGGTTGCCGCTGGTAAAGGCAACGCAGCCAAAGCAACGGATGCTGAACGCCCCTTTGAGGCGCGCTTCGAGGAATGTTGCAAGGGCGACAAGGATGCGGTCAGTCGTGGTGCTCAGCAGGAACCGGAACCGGATACGCAGGAAGGCGAGAAGCGCCCTAAACTGGCGGATGCGGAGCTGACTGATGGCAATGCGGATACTCTATTGGTAGATTCGGTCGCGGATGAAAAGCGCGATGGCATAAATGATGCTATGCAGGGAACTATGCTCCCTGATACTCAGCCGATGGATCCTAGGTTACTGTTGCAGTTCGTCTCTGCGGCAAGTGGTTCTGTCGCAGTGAAGGAGGGAGCCAATATACCTGTGCAAGCTGATGCTACGGCAAAACTTTCCGGACTCGTGCGCGCGACGCTCGGGACTGATCAGGCGCAGCAGGCTGTTTCGGGGGCAGGTGCTCAACCAGTGTCTGAACTGAAGTCTTTATCAGAGGGGCGAGTGTCCCCGCAGCTTGCAGTGTCGTCTGCCACCAGCGGTTCTGTCGCAGCGGTGGAGGGGGCCAATAATTCAGTGCACAGTGAAGTTTCGGCAAAATTTTCCGGACTCGTGCGCAGGGCCCTCCCGAGTGATCCGGCTCAGCAGCCAGCTTCGAGCTCAGGTGCTCAAGCAATGGCTGAAGCAAAGTCTTTATCAGAGGGTCGAGTGTCCCCGCAGCTTGCAGTGCAATCGAAGCAAGGGCTGGCTGAAAAGCCGGTTCAGGGGGCGCTTCCGAATGGGCAGGTCGCAGCAAATGTAGTGGAGGCGGATGCGCCGCCGCGTCGCCCACGTCCAAGCCAAGAGTCTGTTTCAGCGCGCTCTTCAGAAGTGAGCGTTGAAACGCCTAAGCTAGCGAAAGCTGCGGTTCGCATGGTGCAGCCTGCGACGGCTGCGAATTCGCCTGGTTCGCCTCTCTCAAGGGCAGCCTCATTCGGCGGAGAGGGCGATGCACAAAAAGGTGATTCGAATTCGTCTGCTTCAATGCAAACGTCCCAGCAGGTGAAGATGGATGCCGCGGCCACACAGAAGGCGGAGACTGTTCGCGTCTTCATCCATCGTATCGATTCGGCCCTACATGCTCTGCGTCAGGAGACCAACAGCGTGGTGCAGCTTCGTGTGAATTTGGCTCAGGGGGAAGTCATTAAGCTGCGTTTAAGCCTACGTGGAACGAAGTTGAAAACTTCAATTCAGGCTGATAACGAGCAGACCCGTAGTCTGCTGCGCAGTTCTTGGCCGGAGGTGTCCAAGGCGCTCGCTGGCAAAGGGATCGATGCGCAAAGTTTTGAATTTGAACAATCGACCGGGGATGGAGCGCGCAAGGATCAGGCCTTTGCGGGTGGTGATGAAGATTTTCCTTTTTCCGCTTCAACCGGGGGTTTCGGTCGCTCCGACTCCGAGGCGCAACGGACGTCAGTAGCAATAACAGCAAGCGAGCGCACCCATCAATCACGTTTTTTCTCACGAATCGCATAGGAGGCACATATGGAAACAGATATTTCAAGCGTACAGCAACTGGCTCAGAGCCGGGGCATTCAGGTCGAATCAAATCGGAATCCAAATGACAATTTGAACATGGATGACTTTTTTAAACTGTTGACGGTTCAACTGACCTCACAGGATCCACTCAAGCCGATGGAGGATACCGAGTTCATTTCTCAGATGACTGGCTTCAGTAGTTTGTCGGAGATGGAGAGCATGGCGCAAGACATGAAGGCACTGCGCGAAGTGCAGTCGAGCTACAACGCGCAGATGATGATCGGTCGTGAGGTGCGTGCGATCGGTCCCGATGGTGCGACCGTGGAAGGCATTGTCACTCGGATCGCCCGAGAGGGGGATGAGATGGTGCCCTATATCGGGGATCAAAGTGTTTCGATCGCCAGTATCAGCGAGATTTCAAGTTAAACAGTAGTCAATCCAACCAATCAAAGGAAAATTATGGCATTAATAGGATCATTAACCAGTGGCGTGAGCGCCATGCAAAGTTTTGTGAAAGGCATGGAGGTTATCGGTAATAATATCGCTAATTCCAAAACCACCGCATTCAAGCGTCAGCGTGTCGGCTATTCCGATAGCTTTTCGAACACCCTGCGCGATGCGTCTCCCGGAAATAATAACGTTTCTAGTCGACCGGGCATGCAAGTGGGCTCGGGTGTGAGTCTGAACTCGACGACGAAGGTCTTTGACCAAGGCTCGATCGAAGGTACCGGAGTGACCTCTGACCTAGCGATCGTGGGAGAAGGCTTCTTCCGTGTGTTAGATCCCTCGAATTCGAATCAATTTCTCACCCGTAACGGATCGCTGCGCGTGGATAGTGAGGGCTATCTTGCTGAGCAGACGGGTAAGCGCTTGATCGGGTTGACCGGAGGCACGGCGACTAAAGAGCCTGACACGTTGGGGGTGATGCGTATTGATTTGGAGCAAGCAGTCAAAACCAACGCGGATGGCAATCCTGTGGATGAGTTGGGCAGAGTCGTTTTGGATGACGGCATGCGCCTGCAGGCTGGCGATGACGGCACGCTGTATCATGTGAATGCGAATGGTGAGCTGCTGGATCCTCCGAGTGAAAGTTTCGCATTGCAAGACATTGGGGGTACTGAGGCCGTAGAGGGCACTGCGGCCGTAGCGGGTACTCCGGCTTTTGCTGTTCTTGATGCTGATGGCCAGCGCTATCTGCAGAATGCTGCTGGGGAATATATAGACGGAAATGGCATCCTTTCGGAGGACGCCGGTGGCGTTGCTGTTCCCGTCGTGTGGAATCCTGACGCTCAGCTGCTGAATGGGCTCACCGATCCGGGCAACGGTCTGGTTTTGCGAGACATTGGGGGCACTGCGGCTCGCGCGGTTCTTGATGGCGATGATGACAAATACTACCTGCAGGATACTGCCGGACAGTTTATTGGCGCGGATGGAATAGCTTTGGCGGCAGGTGAGGATCCAGTCGAATGGAATCCCGCCTCTCTGGCTAAGGCTGTGTTGGGTGATGACGAAGCAACTGTATCGGTATGGAGCGTAGATAATGCCTTCCAGCCGAGCATCGCCACACCCGACGAGACTGACCCAAATCAATTTCGCCTTGCCATCCAGTCGTGGGCAGTGGGTCCAACCGGTGATTTGACTGTCTCTTTGAACGACGGCACTTCGCATGTCCGAGGCAAGGTTCTGATCCAAGCGCTCAACGACCCGGATTCGTTGACTTCAGATGGGACCGGGCTTTTTTCCGGGTTTGAAAACGCAGGTCAGGTTGGCTTGCAGTCCTGGACTCTTGGCACTCAGCTGACATCGGCTGAGGTGGGCGCGCACACTGCGGGAAGCCAAGGACTCGGATTTATTCAAGGGGGCGCGCTCGAGGGCTCGAATACAGACCTCACTTTTGAGTTTTCCGAAATGATTACGACGCAACGAGCCTTCCAGGCGGGTTCTCGAGTGATTTCCGTCTCCGATGAGATGTTGCAGGAAATTATCAATCTTAAACGTTAATTTTGCATACTGATGGCTGAAGACGAATCAAAAGAAGAGAGCGGCAGTCCGTCGATGTTGCCGCTCATCATGGTATTGTTAATCATCCCTTTAGCGACGATGGTCATCACTCAGTTCGTGGTGATTCCCCAGCTTCAGGCTGTGATGGGAGCGGAGGCTCACTCGGAGAAGGATCCGGGTGATTCAGGCAGTCATTCCAAGGAAAAGGATAGCGGTGGGCATGGAGGTGGCCACGGCGCAAAGAAGGAAGCGACGCTTGGCGGTGCGGCGAACTCATACGCCTTCGAAGATATGGTGTCCAACTTATCGGGGACGATGGGTACCCGTTTTATTAAAATCAGCTTTGAGGTGCATGGCGAGGGCTCGGATGTGGCGCAAACTCTTCGCGTCAATAAGTCGGTTGTGCTCGACGCGATCATTACAACGCTTTCTTCTCAAAGTATACAGTCTCTGGAGGTGCCGGGCGGACGAAATCGTTTACGCTTGTCTCTGATCGAGGGAATAAACCAGTCACTCAACGAAGATTTAATTGATCAGCTCTATTTTACCGAATTCATGATTCAGTAGATCGAACCGCCTCATTCAAATGAACAAAAAGAACCGCCCAGCGCCTCTTCAACAGAAGAGACCAGCACGTCTGTCTGCCGTCATCAAAGCCGGCGGTCATCGATTGGGCACCGAAGACCGAGTGGAGGTTGAGGACTACACTTTAGGCGACTGCCGAGAGGTCAGTGCAATGGTTCTTGAGGCACTCAAGGAGCGGCATCAGAAAATGTGTCTGACTTTGGAGTCTCGGCTGTCGATGTTTCTTAGGACGGAGGTCCGTCTCGAGCTAGAGGGCTTGTCTGCGGCGAAATACCGCAAGGTCGCTGGCGACATCGACGAGAACTTTCACCTCAGCCTCTTTCGTGCAGATGCGGCAACCGGTGCGGGTTTTTTTGGCTGCAGCACTTCCGTCGCTCTCGCCTCGGTCGATTTACTGTTGGGAGGGAGCGCTGCTGCCCCCAAAGAAGTGAAGGCCTTGACCAAGATTGAGGCTGATTTGTTTGGCGAAGTCTCCCGCGAAGTCCT